>JAABUK010002989.1_pt1 | contig 29340 bp, 25 predicted proteins | sample 5559141 | NCBI WGS metagenome assembly JAABUK01 (sample SAMN10711869, study PRJNA513367) | rock metagenome | isolation source: Antarctica rocks | place: Antarctica: Victoria Land, Pudding Butte nord | collected 2016-01-03
CATGTGCGGGCCCGCCTCGGTGCGGCGCTTCGTCGTCGGCGAGCCGCCGTCGCTCATGTGCAGCCTCGGTTGGGAGTCGGTGGGCGTCCTCGAGCTGCCCGCGCTGCCCGCGCTGCCCGCGCTGCCCGCGCTGCCCAGCATCGGCGAGGAGCGGTGGGTGCCGTGGGTCCGGGATGTTGACGTCCTGCTGGTGGACGGTGGCGATGCGACGTACTTGTGCCACTGGATGCGGCAGTCCGGGCTGGCGGACCTCCTGCCGTCGCTGCCTGAGACGGTGTGGGTGGGGGTGAGCGCAGGAAGCATGGTGATGACCCCTCGGATCGGTGACGACTTCGTCAACTGGCCGTCCGCGCCGGACGACCGAACCCTCGGGGTCGTCGACTTCTCGATCTTCCCGCACCTGGGTCACGAGCTCATGCCGGAGAACACCATGGCCGCGGCAGAGAGGTGGGCCGCCGACATCGCGGGTCCGGCGTACGCGATCGACGACCAGACGGCCATCAAGGTGAATGACGGCACCGTCGAGGTCGTCTCCGAGGGGCACTGGAAGCTGTTCCCCTCATAGCCGCGGCCGACAGAATATCGGCGTGACGAAGCGTCCGCACATGCCGCGGACAGTGCCCTGAGCTGCCGAGCCCTTGGACGGTCTTACAGATGTCAGCTTCCAAGGCCTCTGGAGTCGCTTGCCGACTGACGTCGCGCTCATCGGCTTGCTGTCGAGGCGGCTCGCCGAACGGGCCGACGGCCGCGGCTGCAGACATACGGCCGTGGACAGATGCGTGAGGTGGCCGCTGCGAGCTAGCGCCGCGGAGACTGTCAGCGGCCGGACATACACCCCGCCAGGCGCCGGGCCCAGCGGGAATCGAGCAACTCCTCCAATGCCATCGGGGACCGGTCCGGTCCGGCCAGCGGCAGCCGCCAGTTCGGGTACTGGTCGTCGGTGCCGGGCTGGTTGATCACGCGCTTGTCACCGGCGAGGTCGGACACGGAGACGCCGAGCAGCTTGGCGGGCGTCCAGGACAGGTAACGGTGCAGCGCCTCAATGACCTCCTGCGGACCGGCACCCGGGCGCAGCAGGCCGCGGTCGCGGAGCACGGCGTACATCTGCTCGCGGTCGGCCTCGTCCTCGGCCCGTTCCTGCTCGACGGGCCGCTCGAACAGGCCGAGCGCGGCGCGCACGTCGATGTGCTCGCCCTCGATGTAGCCCGCCGTCGGGGCCAGGTCGTGGGTCGTCACGCTGGCCAGGCACATCGCCCGGTAGGCCTCGGGCGGGCGGGGACGGCCCTGCTCGTCGCGCTCGAACCACAGGATCGAGGTGCCCAGGATGCCGCGCTCGGTGAGGTAGTCACGGACCCAGGGCTCGACGTTGCCGAGGTCCTCGCCGATCACCAGCGCGCCGGCGCGGTGTGCCTCGAGCGCGAGGATGCCGATCAGGGCTTCGTGGTCGTAGCGGACGTAAGTGCCCTCGACCGGCTTACGGCCCAGCGGAACCCACCACAGCCGGAACAGCCCGATGATGTGGTCGACCCGCACGCCGCCGGCGTGCCGCAGCACCGTCCGCAACATCTCGCGGTACGGCGCGTAGCCCTGCTCGGCCAGCTGGTCCGGGCGCCACGGCGGCTGACTCCAGTCCTGGCCGAGCTGGTTGTACGGGTCAGGCGGAGCTCCCACTGTCACCCCCGACGCCAGGGCCGCCCCCAGGCCCCACGCGTCCGCGCCGCCCGGGTGCACCCCTACGGCCAGGTCGTGCACGACCCCGATGGACATGCCCGAGACCAGGGCGTCCCGCTGCACGGCCGCCATCTGCTCGTCCATCAGCCACTGCAGCCAGCGCCAGAAGTCGATCTCGTGCGCCAGTTCGGTCCTGGCGGCGGCGACGGCGGTGTCCGTCGGGCTCGTCAGGCCGTCCGGCCACTGCTGACTCTGGCTGCTGTGCCGTTCGACGAGGGCGCACCAGGTGGCGAAGTCCTCCAGCCCCGATCCTTCCCGGCTGCAGAAGGCGGCGTAGGCGCGCTGCCGGCGCGGTGACCGGGGCTGATCGAACAGCAGGCGGAGCGCGGGCAGCTTGGCACGCCAGGCTGCGTCGCGGTCGATCCGGTCGGCGTCGTTGAGAGCCCGGCCGGCATCAGCATGGCTCTCCAGCGCCGCCCGGTCCGCCGCCCGGAGATACCCGACCTCCGGGATGTCCTCCACGCGCAGGTAGACCGGGTTGAGGAACCGGCGAGTGGTGGGCAAGTAGGGCGAGGGCTCCATCGGCGGTACCGGCTCGGCCGCGTGCAGGGGGTTGATCAACACGAAGTCCGCCCCGGTCTCGCCGGCCGACCAGGCGGCCAGGTCGGCCAGGTCGCCGAGGTCGCCGATCCCCCACGAGCGGCCGGAGCGGACGGCGTACATCTGGTCCATCAGCCCCCAGGCGCGCTGCGAGCGCAGCTGCTCGGGCAGACCCACCTGCGCGGGTGTGACCACCAGGGAGACCGTCGTCGTGCTGCCGTCGACGTCGACGCTGGCCGTATGCCAGCCGATCGGCACGTCGCCCGGCAGCTCGTAGGTCTGCTCGTCGGTCCAGACGCCACCGATCAGGCGCGGCGGCACGGGGTTGCTGGCCTGGCTCAGGTCCCGCCGGCTGCCGTCCTCGAGCGTCAGCCACACGTGGGGCAGCGCGCCGGGCGTAACGTGCACCGGCACCCACGGCGTCCACCCCTCGCGGCACACGATCACCGGTGGCAGTACGCGGCGCCAGGGCAGCTCGGACACCTCTTCCGCCGCCCTTGCGACGTCGCCCGCCGTGCCGGCCGACACGCCGAGAGCGGCCAGGACGTCCACGATGGTGGCGGCACTGACCGGTCGGTGCTCGCCGGCGAATGTCCAGTACTCCGTCGAGACGCCGTGCGCGCGGGCGAGTTCGGCGAGCGCGGGCGAGGGCAGCTCCGTGGTCCCGGCGGTGGGACTAGGCATGGGCCGCGACATCCTTCCGGGGGAACAGCGCGGAAACGCGCGACACAGCGACGGCGCAGTGTCGCACAGGTCCGGCCGACGCACGCCGGTCTGACATCCGCAGCGCTTCCCCGGGAGAGAATGCTCGGTATGACGTTCGTAGTCGGTGCGGCCGAGGCGCACTGGTGGGCCACCCTGGTCCGACCCGGCCTGCAGATCCTCGCCATCGTGCTCGTGGCGATGATCGTCCGGCTGCTGCTGCACCGCGCCATCGACACGCTGGTCCGGACCGCGACCGCGCGCGCGGCGGGCCGTGAGGCCGCGACTTCGCGCCGGGGCAGCGCCGTCCTGGTCCAAGCCGCGGGGCTGGACCGCGAACGGCACCACCAGCGGGTGACCACGACCGGGTCGCTCCTGCGCAGCGTCACCTCCATCGTCGTCTTCGCCCTCGCGTTGCTGACCGTGATGGGCGTGGTCGGCGTGCCGCTCGCGCCGCTGATCGCCTCTGCCGGCGTCGGCGGGGTCGCCCTCGGTTTCGGGGCCCAGAGCCTGGTCCGCGACTTCCTGTCCGGAATTTTCATGATCGTCGAGGACCAGTACGGCGTGGGCGACGTCGTCGACACCGGCAACCTGGTCGGAACGGTCGAGGACGTGAGCCTGCGGATCACCCGCCTACGGGACGGTAGCGGGGTGGTCTGGTATGTCCGCAACGGCGAGATCCTCCGGCTCGGCAACCACACGCAGGGATCGTCCGCGGCCTCGGTGGACGTGCCGATCCCCCTCGGCGAGGACGCCGACCGTGTTATCGAGATCCTCCGCTCGACCGCGGCGGATCTCGACCGGGATCCGCAGTGGGCCGACCGGATGGTGCGCGCCCCGGAGGTCGTCGGCGTCGAGTCCATCGCCGACGGCGCCTATACCCTCCGGGTCGTCCTGGCCTGCGCGCCGGGCGACGCCGACCCGGTCGCCCGCGAGCTGCGGGCGCGACTGCTACGCGACCTGGAGCGAGGCGGCATCCGGCTGACCGGGGTGATACCGCGGTGAGCTTCTACGACCAGGTGGGCGGGCACGACACCTTCGTGCGGCTTGTCCGGGGGTTCTACGAGGGCGTCGCCGCCGACCCGGAGCTGCGGGCCCTCTATCCGGAGCAGGACCTCGCCGCCGCGGAAGTCCGGTTGCGGATGTTCCTGGAGCAGTACTGGGGCGGGCCGACCACGTACTCCGAGCAGCGCGGCCACCCGCGGCTGCGGATGCGGCACGCCGAATTCGCCGTGACACCCGCGCAGCGGGACCGCTGGCTGAACCACATGATGGCCGCCCTGGACAGCCTGCAGCTGGCTCCTGCCGAGGACGCGTTGCTGCGCGACTACCTGGACCGCGCTGCGCATTCGCTGGTCAACTCGCTGCAGGAGTGATGCGGCACAATGGTGCCCTGTGACCGACGACCTCCTCGTTCCCCTCCGCTCCGCTCTCTCGAATTCCGACCCCGCGCTGCCCGTCGACTCCACCGTCCCGGCGGTGCGCATCCGGCTCCAGTCCACCCCAGTCCACCAGCCGCCTGCGCACGACGCGTGGTGGCGCACCGCGGTGATTTACCAGATCTACCCCCGGTCGTGGGCGGACAGCGACGGCGATGGGATCGGTGACCTCCAGGGCATCACGGCTCGGCTCCCCTACCTCGCCGACCTCGGGGTGGACGCGGTGTGGCTCTCCCCGTTCTACGTCTCGCCGCAGCACGACGCCGGCTACGACGTCGCGGACTACCGCGACATCGACCCCCTGTTCGGCACCCTGGCCGACGCCGACGCACTGATCGCCCGCGCCCGCTCTCTCGGCATCCGGGTCATTGTCGATCTGGTGCCCAACCACTCCTCCAGCGAGCACCCGTGGTTCCAGGCCGCGCTTGCCGCCGCGCCAGGCAGCCCGGAGCGCGCGCGGTACCTGTTCCGCGATGGCAAGGGCGAGCACGGCGAGCTGCCCCCGAACAACTGGCTGAGCGTCTTCGGCGGGGACGGCTGGACCCGGGTCACCGAAGCCGACGGGTCGTCGGGCCAGTGGTACCTCCACCTGTTCGACACGACGCAGCCGGACTTCGACTGGACCAATGCCGACGTGCGGGCCGAGTTCGAGTCGATCCTGCGGTTCTGGCTCGACCGCGGTGTGGACGGCTTCCGCGTGGACGTGGCGCACGGCATGGTCAAGGCGCCCGGCCTGCCGGACGGCGAGACCAGGGCCGAGCTGCTCACTCCTGTCGACCGTCTGACGCACTCGCCGATGTGGGATCAGGACGGCGTGCACCAGATCTACCGCGAATGGCGCCGGGTGCTGGACAGCTACGTGCAGCCCTCCCTCGACGGTGCCGGCGACGACGACCGGATCCTCTGCGCCGAGGCGTGGGTCGAGCCACCGGAGCGGCTGGCCCGCTACGTCCGCGGGGACGAGATGCACCAGTCGTTCAATTTCGAATTTCTCGGGACGCCGTGGCTGGCGCCGATGTTCCGGCAGGTGATCGAGGACTCGTTGCGCAGCACCGACGCGGTCGGCGCCCCGACGACCTGGGTGCTGTCCAACCACGACGTGGTGCGGCACACCTCCCGGCTCGGCCTCGCGATCGTGGCCGAGCGCCGCCGGCTGCACGGGATCGGCCCGGCCGACCCTCAGCCGGACGAGCAGCTGGGGCTCCGTCGCGCCCGGGCCGCGGTCACCCTCATGCTGGCCCTGCCGGGCTCGGCTTACCTCTACCAGGGCGAGGAGCTGGGACTGCCGGAGGCCACCCAGCTGCCCGACGACGTGCGCCAGGACCCGACCTGGTTCCGGTCCGAGCACCACGTCGTCGGCCGGGACGGGTGCCGCGTGCCGATCCCGTGGCAGGCGGACGCGCCGTCGTACGGCTTCGGTCCCTCTGACCAGACCTGGCTGCCGCAGCCGGACAGCTTCCGCGCGTTGGCCGTCGACCGGCAGGACGGCGTCGAGGGTTCGACACTGGAGCTCTATCGCACCCTGCTGCGCATGCGCCGCGAGCTGCACCTCGGCGGGTCATCGCTGCGCTGGGTCGACGGCTACCAGGACGACGTATTGGCAATCGCCGTCTCCACGCAGCCGTCCGGGACCGATGACCTCGCCGATGGCGATCACGGCTCGCTCCTGGTGCTGGTCAACTTCTCGGACGCGCCGGTGCCGCTGCCGGAGGGCGCCGAGGTGCTCGTGAGCAGCGTCGGGAGCACCGGCGAGCGGATGGTGCCCACTGACGTCGCCGTCTGGGCACGGCTCTGAACTCGCCGCACGGCTGACCCGCGATCCGCGCGTTCGCCCCACTTTCACCCCAGAACGGTGGAAACCGGGCACCTGTGCACGGCAGCCTGCCGGCATGACCGATGACGAGCAGATCTTCACCGCCGGACTTTCCCGGCGCGGCTTCTTCACGGCGGCCGGGGCGGTCGGGGCGGTCGGCGGTCGTGGCGCCGCTGCTGGGCGGAGGCCTACAGGCCCTGGCCGCCGAGGCCGGTCCCACCCGCAGCGCAGCCGCCGACCCCACGGCGACCCCGCGGGTGAACGGCCTGCACATAGCTGGGCAACGGCCCGATCGGCTACCAGCGGAAGAACGCGACGCTGACGCCGATCCCCATCGAGACCCGGACCGACGTCGTCGACACCACCGCCGGGACCGTGCACATGGTCATCGGCGGCGGTGGCACCTCCGTTCCGTCCAACGGGCTCTTCTTCACCCCGCCGCCCTGCCGGGTGATCACCGGGGTGGGACCGTTCGACCCCACGCTCGGCCGGCGCCCCCGATCTACGTCCAGGAGCCGGCTCCCTGGTCAGCCGTGCGCGACGCGGCTCACTCCTACGGCTTCGCCGCGTTCAGGGTCGACCCGGGCGATCAGCCAGGGGGACTAACGAAGCCAGAGGTCACCTACTACGACGTCGTAGGCGTGGAAGGACAACTGGCGCGCTTCGAGAGCTTCACCCTCCAGCGCCCCTCGGCGGGACGGCACCCAAGGCTGACGACGGCTGACTCCCGCGGCTCGTGGTGGCTGCCGCTGGACACCGCCGATCGACGCCTACACCCTGGCCCAGCGGACGTGTCGGCGGCCCGCGCTAGCTTTCCGAGATGAGGTTCGGCTTCGTGATGCCCTTTGGCGACGCCGCGCAGGTGGCGGAGGCCGCGGCGCAGGCGCAGGACGCCGGATGGGACGCGCTGTTCGTCTGGGAAGCGTTGTGGGGCGAGGATGCCTGGGTGTCGCTCACTGCGGCGGCGATGGTGGCTGACCGGATCCGGCTTGGCACGATGCTGACTCCCGTATCGCGCGTACGGCCGTGGGACCTCGCCTCCCGGGTGTCCACCCTCGACCGCCTCTCGGGAGGGCGGGTCACTCTGGGCGCCGGGTTAGGTGCGCTGCACGACGGGTGGTTGGCGTTCGAGGCGGACGAGGGCAGGGCAGTGCGAGTGCGCCGGCTCGAGGAATGCCTCGACATCTATGCGGGTCTGTTGCGCGGCCAGCCGTTCAGCTACCAGGGCACGTATTACCGCGCCACACCGACGGAATTCATGCTCCCCGAACCCCCAGTGCAGCAGCCGCATCCGCCGGTGTGGCTGGTCGGGGCGCACGACTACGCACGGGAGGGCTCTGCCCGCCAGCCCTCGATGGAGCGTGCGGCGCGCTGGCAGGGGTGGCTGCCGCAGGTCATCGACGGGGAGTTCCGCGGCAAGCCGCGCTCCCCCGAGGAGCTCGCCTCGCTCACCGCCGAGGTCAGCCGCTACCGCGCCGACCTCGGCATCGCCGAGCCCATCGACGTCTGCTTCGAGGGCGCCTTCTACGGCGCCGAAGGCCGCAAGAGCTCGGACCAGGACGTGACGGCGTGGGCGCAGGCAGGCGCGACGTGGTGGATCGAGGGAGCGTGGGAACTGGACCGCGACGCCGCCGGGAGCGCAGAGCTGCGGCGCCGGATCTCGGCCGGGCCGCCGCCGCTCTGACGGTGCGGAACCAGCCGTCCCAGGGCGGCGTGCCGATGGGGTCAGCTCCCGCACGCCGGGCTGGTTGACGCCTTGCGGTACCTCGCGTTCGCCCCGTCGCCCGCGTCCGCCCACGCCCCGATCCGCTTCTCGGCGGCTGCCGCATCTCACTCGTGATCTGCCCGCTAGCGCCAGATCCTGGAACGACGTGACAGCCGCAGCCACTCCTATCGGCGCCGGCTCCTGGCCGGTTCAGATCCAACGGTATCGTCGTGCCGATGACCGAACCCGTCGTGCCGAAGCCGGCCGCGACCGAGGTTCGTACTCGCGGCCACGGCGAGCAGCCGCCTGTGCAGGGCGCCAGCGGCGGCCCGATGAGCCGGCAATACCGGGTGATCTCGGTCTCGCTGCTCGCTCTGGTGACGATCGTCGCGTTCGAGGCGATGGCGATCTCGACGGCGATGCCGGTCGTGGCCCGCGACCTGGGAGCGGTGCGGTCCTACGGACTGGCCTTCTCCCTCCTGCTCACGGCCCAGCTGCTGGCGACGGTGGTCGCCGGCGTCTGGTGCGACCGGGCCGGCCCGATGCCATCGCTGTATGTCGGCCAGGTGCTGTTCGGTGCCGGCTGCCTCGTCGCGGGTGCGGCGATCTCGTTCCCGATCCTGCTGGTCGGGCGCGTGCTCGCCGGTCTGGGAGCCGGGCTGGTCATCGTCGCCCTCAACGTGGTGATCGGTCGCGCCTTCCCGATGTCGGTCCGACCCAAGGTGTTCAGCTGGATGTCCGCCGCGTGGGTGCTGCCCTCGCTGGTGGGGCCGCCGCTCGCAGGCTGGCTCGCGACCTACTCGTGGCGGCTGGTCTTCTTCCTCGTGGTGCCACCGGTGCTCGTGGTGTTCCTGCTGATCGGCTCGCAGCGAGACCGGCTCGGACATACTCCGGGCGTCGGCCTGCCGACGGATGATCGCTCGACCGCGGCCGGGCATCGCCGGACGGCCGCCTTCGGCGTAGTGGTGGCCACCTCGGCGGTCCTGCTTCAGTACGCCAGCCAGCACCTGACGCCGGTGAGCCCGGCCACGACCGCACTGGCGATCGCGGGCCTGGTCGGCATCGCCCTGGTCCTGCCGAAGCTGGTGCCTCCAGGAACCCTTGCGATGGCCCGCGGGCTGCCGTCGGTCATGTTCAGCCGGTTCGTGCTGGCCGGGTCCTGGGCGGGAGGCACGACCTTCGTCCCGCTGATGCTCGTCGCCACGCGGCACCTCAGCCCCGCCCTGGCGGGAGCGATGCTCACCGTCGGGTCGTTGGGGTGGTCCGCCGGCTCGTGGGCCCAGGGCAGGGACCGCTTCCACGGTCGGCGCAGCGGGCTCATCGCGGTCGGCGCCGTGTGCCTCAGCACCGGCACGGCAGCGCTGGCGGCGATGACCCAGTTCGGCTGGCCGTCGGGTGTTGTGGCGCTCGCCGAGATCGCTGCGGGCCTGGGGATGGGGCTGTCCATGTCGTCCACGTCGGTGCTCGCACTCGGGCTGTCCCCGACGAGTGAGCACGGGCGGGCATCGTCCTCGCTGCAGCTCTGCGACACCCTCGGCAGCCTGCTCGGTATCGCGGCCGCCGGCGCGGTGTTCGCCGCACTGCACCACCCGGGCGACTCGGACGCGCACGTGTTCGTGCTGATCTGGAGCGGGCTCGCGCTCCTCGCCGGCGTCGGCGTGGTGAGCGGTCAGCGGACCAGGACGTGACCGCTTGGTGTCGACAGCCGCAGCCAGCGACCGTTGGCGAACACGCTCGCGTCAGTTCCGGATCTGAGGAAACCGAGCACGTATGCCGCGAACGCCGCCCCCGCGGGCGGCCGGACACCCGGTGCGAGCCCGGCTGCGCTCAGGCCGTCGATCGTCCGGCTCCACACCGCATCGCGCAGGGCGCTCACCGCGTGGGCGCCGGACTGCGTGCCCGAACCCTGCGCGACCTCCGCGATCCCCTCACGGGCCACGACTTCCAGTAGCGCAGACGCGACCTGCCCGTAGGGCTCCCACCCCGTCCGGGGCGGAGCGACCGCGGCCCACCCGACGTGGACGGTGACCGGGGGGACCTCGAGCCGGTGACCGTCGCCCACCAGGGTGACCGGCCGGGCGAGGCGGTCAGCCAGGGCGCCCAGGGCGACCGTCGTGTCCAGCGACACCGGCTCGGCCAGCTGCAGCGTGCGCAGGCCGGTCACCGACCCCTGGCCCATCAACCCCGAGCCCGGCAACACGCCCACATAGGCGGCGAGCGCCATACCGTCCGCCTGCAGGCGGATCGCGCCCTGGTCGTCCAGCGCCCGGGCCCGGCTGACGTACGCGGCCAGGTCCGCCCGGCTCTCCGCGTCGGCCAGGCGGAGGGTCGTCACCGGCCCCGCCGGCGGAACGACACCGGCTCACCGCTCACCCGACGCAGGATCGCCCGCTCCAGCTCGACCATGCGGCGCGGCGCGGCGGTCGCGAAGTCGTAGGCGACCAGTGTCGTCTCGGCCCGCGCATACAGTGTCTGGCCGTAGTTCTCGGGATCGCGGACCAGGTAGGCGAGGTCGAAGCTGGCTCCGGAGATCTTCGTGGCCCACATGACGACCGTGATCGGCGCGTGGCGGAAGGTGAGCGGAGCGAGGTACTCGATCTCGTGCCGCGCGACCAGGACTCCCCGGTCGAGCAGCGAGCGGTCCTGCCCGAACCACTCGCGGAACCCGATCACCCTGGCATCCTCCAGCAGCCGCAGGAACTGCACGTTGTTGACGTGGCCGTAGGCATCCATATCCGACCACCGCAGCGGCACGTCCACGAGGTAGGGCCGACTCGTGGGTTCCGACTGCACAGGGATACTGCCCTGGGTGCCTTCCGTGCCTTCCGTGCCTTCGGTGCTTCCGGTCACGCCGGTTTCGCTGGTTTCGCTGGTCACGCCGGTCATTGTGACAGCAGGCGCAGCTCGGACGGTTCGCGCCGCGGTTGCCCTCCGGGCCGTGCGCCGTCGGACGGTAGGCTGCCCGTGTGACCGCGGCGGGAGGCAGTGGCGACCCCGACGGCACGCTCGAAGATCCCGTGGACGACCTACTGGACATGCTGCGCCTGACGCCGGTCGGCGCCGCTCGGATCACCGTGGACGGCCCGCAGGGCAGCGAGCTCGGGACCGGCGAACCTGGCGACCTCGGGCAATCCGAAGCCGACGTCTTCGTCGGCCGCAGCCAGCCGCAGCCGCAGGGCCGCGTCTTCGGCGGCCAGGTGCTGGCGCAGTCCGTCATCGCGGCTGGGTTGACCGTCGAGGGGGACCGGCCGATCCACTCGCTGCACGCGTACTTCCTGCGGCCGGGGGATTCCGCCCTGCCGATCCGCTTCGCGGTCGAGCGGATGAACGACGGCCGCTCGTTCTCGGCTCGGCGGGTGCACGCGATCCAGCACGGCCGGACGATCCTGTCGATGATCACCTCGTTCCAGGTGGGCGCCGACGGCCTGGACCACAGCGAGCCGATGCCCGCAGCGCCGGACCCCGAGACGCTGCCGACGGTGGCGCAGGTACTGGCCGGCATCGACCACCCCGTCGCCCGCTTCTGGTCCACCCGCCGGGCCATCGACCTACGCCACGTGGAGGGGCCGATCTACGTCAGACCGGGGCGTCAACGGGACGCGCAACAGAGCGTGTGGCTCCGCGCAACGGCCCGCCTGCCCGACGACGCGCTGCTGCACGCCGCGGTGCTCGCTTATTGCTCCGACGACTCGCTGTTGGAGCCGGTTCTGCGCCGGCACGGGCTCTCATGGTCCGACCCTCGGCTCCGCGCAGCGAGCCTGGACCACGCGATGTGGTTCCACCGACCGGCGCGGGCCGACCAGTGGACGCTCTACACCGAGACCTCCCCCTCGGCCTCCGGCGGCCGCGGGCTCGCCATGGGCCGGATGTACGCCGCGGACGGCCGGTTGGTGGCGTCGGTCGCGCAGGAGGGGATGCTCCGGCTCAAGGAGCCCGCTGCGCCGGAGGAGCGAGCCCGCTGACGCGGTGCGGCGGCTGGGCCCGTGGCCGCTTCCTGCTCGCGGCCCTCGTAGAGGGCTCGGGCGAACCGGGGCTTGACCACGCCCGGCGCGACGGCGTTGACCCGCACCTGCGGCCCGAGCTGGTGAACCAGTTCGGTGGTGAGGTGGATCAGCGCCGCCTTGCTCACGCCATACCAGCCGAGGACGCCGGTGGCGCCGAGGCCGGCGACGGACCCGACGTTGACGACCGCCCCCCCCGCCGGGACCGGTGCCCAAGCCGGCCCGCACAGCCTTCTGGGTCCATGCGAACGCCGCGAGCACGTTGACCTCCAACACCGTGCGGCCCACGTCGATGTCACTGTCGAGCAGCGGCCCGTATGCCGGGTTGATGCCGGCGTTGTTGACCAGGGCGTCGATCCGGCCGAAGTGGCGCAACGCGGTGTCAAGGGTCTGGTCCTGGTGGTCGCCGTCCGCGGCGTGACCGGCAACGCCGACGGCATGGTCCTCGCTGCCCAGACTCTCGACCGCGAGGGCGAGCGCCTGCGGCTTGCGGCCGGTGATGACCACCCGCGCCCCCTCTCGCACGAGGCGCTGCGCCGTGGCCAGGCCGATGCCGCGGCTGGCGGCGGTGAGGACCGCGACCGAGCCTTCATGGCGCCGGGCGTCCAGCCCGTCAGAGGCCAAGGTCGCGACCGATCAGTTCCTTCATGATCTCGTTTGACCCGGCCCAGATCTTGGTGACCCGGGCGTCCTGCCATGCTCGGGCTACGCGGTATTCGCTCATGTAGCCATAGCCGCCGTGCAGTTGGACGCAGTGGTCCAGCACGTCGTTCTGGATCTCGGCCGACCACCACTTGGCCTTCGCGGCGTCGACCGCGGTGAGCCGGTGCTCGGCGTGCGCCTCGACACAGTCGTCGATGTAGGCCTGGGTGACCTCGACCTTGGTCTGCAGCTCGGCGAGCAGGAACTTGTTGTGCTGAAAGCTGCCGATCGCCTGACCGAACGCCTTGCGCTCACGCACGTAGTCCAGGGTCTCCCGCAGGATCTGCGCCGCGTGCGCGATGTTAGAGACCGCCGACCCGACCCGCTCCTGCGGCAGGCGCTCCATCATGTAGATGAACCCCTGGTCGACCTCACCGATAACGTTGTCCTGCGGCACGCGCACGTCGGTGAAGAACAGCTCCGCGGTGTCCGACTCGTGCTGGCCAATCTTGTCCAGCTTGCGGCCCCGCTCAAACCCGGGCATGTCGGACTCGATCGCCAACAGGGTGATGCCGCGGGCCTTCTTCTCCGGCGACGTGCGAGCGGCGACAACGATCAGGTCACCGTGAAATCCGTTGGTGATGAACGTCTTCGAGCCGTTCACCAGCCAGGAGTCACCATCCTTGACTGCCCGCGTCCGCAAGGCAGCGAGGTCTGAGCCACCGCTGGCCTCGGTCATCGCGATGCCGGTGACGATCTCGCCGGAGCAGAAGCCGGGAAGCCAACGCTGCTTCTGCTCCTGCGTGCACAACTCGACCAGATACGGCGCCACGCAGTCGCCGTGGATACCGAAGCTCGACGCGGCAGAGGCGGTGAACGCAGCCAGTTCCTCCGCAGCCACGGCGTTGAATCGGTAGTCCTCGGCCCCGGCGCCGCCATACTCCTGCGGCACCTCGAGGCCGAGAAAGCCCGCCTTGCCCGCCTCCAGCCACACGTCGCGGTCCATCCGCCGCTCGTCGATCAACTGCTGAGCCCGAGGTCGAAGGCTGCGGTCCACGAATTCGCGCATGCTGTCGCGGAAGGCCTCGTGGTCCTCGGAATAGACGTTGCGCGGCATACCCGGTTTGCCTCCTGGCCGCAATCAGTCTCGGGTGAGCTTGCGGTAGGTGACCCGGTGGGGCCTAGCCGCATCGGCACCGAGCCGTTCGAGCTTGTTCTGCTCGTAAGACTCGTAGTTGCCCTCGAACCAGTACCAGGTGCTGGGGTCCTCGTCGGTGCCCTCGTAGGCGAGGATGTGCGTCGCCACCCGGTCCAGGAACCACCGATCGTGGCTGATCACGACGGCGCACCCGGGGAACTGCAGCAGAGCGTTCTCCAATGAGCCGAGGGTCTCGACGTCCAGGTCGTTGGTGGGTTCATCCAGCAGCAGCAGGTTGCCGCCCTGCTTCAGGGTGAGCGCCAGATTCAGCCGGTTGCGTTCGCCCCCGGAGAGCACGCCGGTCATCTTCTGCTGGTCCGGACCCTTGAACCCGAACTGGGACACGTAGGCACGAGAAGGGATCTCGACGTGTCCGACCTGGATGTAGTCGAGCCCGTCGGACACCGTCTCCCACAGGTTCTTCTTCGGGTCGAGGCCGGAGCGGTTCTGGTCGACGTAGGACATGGACACCGTCTCGCCCACCTTGACCGACCCCCCGTCGACCGACTCCATGCCCACGATCGTCTTGAACAGTGTCGTCTTGCCCACACCGTTAGGCCCGATGACCCCGACGATGCCGTTACGCGGCAAGGTGAAGCTCAGGTCGTCGATCAGGAGCCGTCCGTCGAAGCCCTTTTTCAGGTCCGCCACCTCGATTACGGTGCTGCCCAACCTCGGGCCCGGCGGGATCTGGATCTCATCGAAGTCGAGCTTGCGCGTGCGGTCGGCCTCGGCGGCCATCTCCTCGTAGCGCACGAGGCGGGCCTTGGACTTGACCTGCCTGGCCTTGGCGTTGGAGCGGACCCACTCCAGCTCGTCCTTGAGCCGGCGGGCCAGCTTGGCATCCTTCTTGCCCTGGACCTGCAGCCGTTCGCCCTTCTTCTGCAGATAGGTCGAGTAATTGCCCTCGTAGGGGTAGGCCCGACCCCGGTCCAGTTCGAGGATCCACTCCGCAACGTTGTCGAGGAAGTACCGGTCGTGCGTCACGGCCAGCACGGCTCCGGCGTACTGCGACAGGTGCTGCTCCAGCCACTGGACGGACTCGGCATCCAGGTGGTTGGTGGGCTCGTCGAGCAGGAGCAGGTCCGGCTTGGACAGCAGCAGCTTGCACAGCGCCACCCGCCGGCGCTCTCCACCTGAGAGCACCGACACATCGGCGTCCGGCGGCGGGCACCGCAACGCGTCCATCGCCTGCTCGAGCTGCGAGTCCAGCTCCCATGCGTCGGCGGCGTCGATCGCCTCCTGCAGTTCGCCCATCTCGGCCAGCAGCGCGTCGTAGTCGGCATCGGGGCCGGCCATCTCCTCGCCGATCGCGTTGTAACGGTCGACCTTGATCTTGATCTCGCCGACGCCCTCCTCCACGTTGCCGAGGACGGTCTTGGACTCGTTCAACTCCGGCTCCTGCATGAGGATGCCGACGCTGTAACCCGGAGTGAGCCGGGCCTCCCCGTTGGAGGGTTGGTCCAGGCCGGCCATGATCTTCAGGACGCTGGACTTGCCGGCGCCGTTCGGTCCGACGATGCCGATCTTGGCGCCGGGGTAGAACGACAGGGTGACGTCGTCGAGGATGACCTTGTCCCCGTGCGCTTTCCGCGCCTTGGACATCACGTAAATGAATTCGGGCATGGACGCCAGGCTATCCGGCGCAGGCGGTCCTCCCGGCATCGCCGGTCCCGACCCCGGCCGCCGGTGGGCAGCCAGACCCGGTCGCCCGCGCCGCGCACCGCGCCGCGAGCGGCGGCGTCAGTCCGTCCGAGCGCCTGCGCCCACCAAACCCCGCTCGGCCCCGCCGACTTCCGCCGCAACCACGCCCGGGTCGTAGCCGCCTGCGACGTGGCCGGTCTCTCCGGGCGCGTCGCCGGCACCACTGTCGCCACTCGTCCCGGCACCGTGGGCCGCCTGCACCGCGGGGTCGGCCAACCGGTCGCCCGGATCGAGTTGCGGCTTGAGCACCCGCTCGAACGTGGAGCGCCCCTTGGCCATGTCGAAACCGATGTTGTATGCCTCCACCTCGACCGACGTGCCCGGTCGTCCATCCGCTCCCGTCCACTGGTTGACCCGCATCCGGCCGTAAACCATGACCGGTTGCCCCTTCTTCACCGAACCGGCGACGTTGACGCCCAGCCCGCGGAAGGCGGTGACGTTGACGAAGTTCGTCCCCCCGTCGACGTACTCACCGGTCTTGACGTCGACCCGCCGGGGGGTCGAGGCCAGCCGGAACGTCACGAACGGCACCTGCCCCTTGGTCAGCCGCACCTGCGGATCGGTCGCCACGTAGCCACTCATTGTCACGAACGTCTCGTTCATCAGCCCTCACCCTCTGGTCCGTTCGCCGTACTTCGACGAGGGCACCAGCCTGCGACCATCGCCAAGCCGCGGAGAGGACGGCGATATCGACTGTGGACGGTGGGATCACGTGGCAGCTGACCGGCAGACGCCTGTGGACGAGCGGCTCAGGGGGACTCCAGGGGAACAGGGACAGGACGTCGCCGCATGCCTCAGCGCCCGGCGCCGGCTGCCTCCAGCGCGGTGCGGGTGCGGGCGTGCGCGTCGAGGACCTGTTGCACCGGCGCGACGATACGGTCCTGCGCCACTGCGCTCACGGCGTCACGCAGCAGCCGACCCACGGCGGCGCGGCGGCGGCGACCGCCGGCTCTGGCCCACGCTCGAGCCAGCGCCGCCAGCATCAGGCCGGCCGCCATCCCGCCTACGAACAGCACGAACGGGTCGGGCAACGGACCCAGCTGAGGCGTCGACAGGTCGGGGAACCGGAGCCAACCGAGCACGCCGAGGACTACGAGCCAGAGGAAGCCGGCCACAGCGCACAGCGCGAACAGCCACTGCAGCCATCCGACCACTGTCCACCAGATCGGCTGGCGCCCCCGCAGCGGCGTCCGCACGACGGCCTGGTCGAGCGCATCGGCCAGGTCGCTGCCGTGCGGGTTGGCCGCCTCGGAGCAGGAGTCGGCCCAGCGGCGCGGGAGGTGGGCTCCAGCCCGGTCGGCCAGGTCGTGTGTGGCCAGTCCGACTGCCGCTCGCGCCGATGGTGCCGGGGGCGGTAGCGAGGAGCGTCCGAGCACCGAGAGCACGTCCTGAGCGTCGAGATGGATCCGGGCATCGTCGGACGGGCTAGATTCTCGCGGCGCCAAACCCAGCCGGCGCAACGGATCGGGTCGCAGCGATCGGGCCCACCGGGTGAACGGCCACCCCGTGCGGGCGAGCGCCCCCCGGCGGTAGTCGCGCTCGACGGCGTCCAACACCGTCGGTATGCCCGCGGCCCGCAGCAGCGCGTCGACGAGAGCCCCATCCGGGGTGACCGCGAGGTTCGGCTCGGTGTCGGCGACCCCGGTCCGCAGCTCCCCCGCCACCGAACGGATGTCCCCCACCATCCGGCGCTCCGCAGCTGTGCGTTCGCGGACTGCATCTGCGAGGCGCCGCCGGAGTTCGGACACTCCGGAGCCGGTGCGCGCCGACGTGGCGATCACGTCCGCTCCGACGATTCCGTCGACGACCAGGAGCTCGGAGAGGTCCCTGCGGCAGATTTCGACTGCCTCGGCGCTCAACCTGTCTGCCTGGTTCAACACGACCACCGTGACGGCGCGATGGCCGGCCAGGCGCGCGACATAGTCCTCGTGCAACCTCGCGTCGGCGTACTTCTGCGGGTCGGTCACCCACACGAAGACGTCGACCAGGTCCAGGACGCGGTCTGCCTCAGCGCGATGCGCCAGGACGCGCGAGTCGAAGTCGGGCAGATCGAGCAGCACCAGCCCGTCGAGCGCGGCATCCCCTGCGCCCCCGTCATCACGCGCGGCCCTGGGCCCGCCATCGGCCCCGACCCCGTCGGCGGCGTCGGCGGCGCCCCTACTAACGGCACGCGTGCCGCCGGCCCCCACGCCGCCAGCCCCCGCGGCGGCATCGACGTGGTGTCGTTTGTCAACGCGCAACCAGTCGAGCAGTTCGGTCGACGGTTCGTGCCCCCAGATGGCAGCAGTGGCTGTCGAGGACGTCGGCCGCCGCGCCCCGATCGTCGAGACCAGCTCTCCTACCACGGCGTTGAACAGGCTGGACTTGCCACTGCCCGTGGCGCCGGCGAGGGCGACGACGGTGTGTCCCCCCGTGATGGCGGTGCGCTGATCCACCTTGGCGACGACGGAGCGGGCACGCGCCACGACGGCGGGGTCGAGCCGGTCGGCGCCGGCCTCGAGCGCATCGGACAGCGCCGACGCCACCTCGACCAGGGGCGGGTTGGCGGCAGCCACGGGCCGCCGGCGGAGCAGGTCCAGAGCGTTCATCGAGCCTCCTGCACCGCCGCGGCCGCGGCCCGCAGCTGTTCGGACTGACCGGGCCGGATGCCGAGCGCATCCACCACCTCGTCGAAGCGCGCCTGCTCCCCGGCATACAGCTCGCTCGCCCTGCTGAGCAGCCGCTTGCGCGCCTTGGCCGCGAGGTCGCGGACGGCCTGGTCGCCGAAAACCGCCTCTAGCAGCCGCTGCGCGAGCAGCGCCGCTCCCCCGGCCACCCCGATCTCCGCACCCACCAGACCGCCGGTCTGGCTGAAGGCGACGAGCATCAGCACGGCGCCGATCCCGTTGACGCCGAAGGCAAGGACGCGCGCCGTCGTACGCCGATCCTTGCCCTCATCGCGAACCATCGACAGCACCTCCCCCTGCCATTCGCGAACGAGCCGGTCGACGTCGGGCACCAGACCCGGAGAGGTCTTGGCCAGATCCGGATGCACCTGCAGCAACGTCGGGCCACCGGCGAGCTGGCGCCATGCGCGGGCAGTCGCCGCCGCCGCGCCCTGTCCGTGGGCGGTCAGCAGCGCCGCGACGCCGGTCTGCAACGCCTCCCCGAGGTTGTCCGCCGGCGGCGGGGTTCCCTTGATGGCAGCGGTGATCCGGTCACGCAGACGGCTGATGCCGACCTCGACCGTGCGCAGGAACTCTCCTGTCCCGACGAACTCCTGCCAACGTGCGAGCACCTCGCCGCGCAGCAGGGTGCCGTCGGTGATGCCGTGCTCCACGTCCGCGAGCGCCTGTGCGTATGCCGCCGCGGCCTCCTTGCGCAACGCTCCCGTCGCCGCGACCTGGTCGTCACTGGCCTCCTCGAGGGCGGCCACCCGGTCGCGCAGCGAGTCCAGAGCTCCCGTCAGCGTCCGGCGCACCACGACGGCACGGGCCTTGGCGTCGCTGGCCAGGGCCGAGAGCCACGAGCGCAACGGCGCGACCACATCGTCCGGCAGGCGGCCGTCCTGGCCGAGGGCGCTCTCGACCACCGTGAACAGCGGCGCGTCCCCGAGACCCTCGTCGCGCAGCATCTGCTCCAGATGCGTGCGAATCTCGTCCATCGCCTCGGGCGGCACTCGGTCCAGGACCACCGCGACGGAACTGCCCCGGGCGGACGCCTCCCGGAGCAAGTCCCAGGGCACCGCGTCGGCATACCGGGCGGCGGTGGTGACGAACAACCACAGGTCCGCCGCCGCCAGCAGCTGCTTGGCCAGGTCCCGGTTGGCCTGTACGACCGAGTCGATGTCGGGAGCGTCCAGCATCGCCAGCCCAGGAGGAAGCGATCGGGAGGCCGTGAGCCGCAGCGACGACTGGTCGGCCGCGTCGGCTCGCCCGGTCAGGCGAGCCAGGCTGGGGAGCACGCGGTCACCGGCGAACCAGCTGGCGTCGTCCGGGTGGTGGACCAGCACCGGCGAGCGGGTCGTCGGCCGCAGTACACCGCTTCGCGAGACGATGCTGCCCACCACCGAGTTCACCAAGGTCGACTTCCCGGCACCGGTGGAGCCGCCGACGACCGCGAGCAGGGGTGCGTCCAGCGAGGTGAGCCGCGGGATGACGTAGTCGTCGAGCTGGGCGAGCAAGGCGGCCCGGGCACTCCGGACCTGCCCGGCGTCAGGCAGGTCCAGCGGGAGCGCGGCCGAGTCGACCTCCGAGCGGAGCCGCAGCACCGAGGCGAGAAGTCCTGTGTCGTCGACGCCGTCGGTCACAACCCGAGCCTGCCTTGTTCGCCCCCCGACGCCAAACCGCACCGCCGCGGGCCACTGCGCGTGTTCACGTCCCCGACGTCAGCTCCCGTGGGAAGACGGCTCAGACCGGCCCGCCCTGACCCCACGAGGCGAGCACCGTCCGATAGCGCTGAACGATCAGCTCCACCAGCAGGCGGTGCCCAGCCAGCACCTCGGCGACGCCTGCCGCACCGGCCTGGCGCGCGGACCCCGCCACAACGTCGGCGAGCGGCCCGGGCGTGAGCAGGTACGACGCCACGAACACCCGGTGTGCTCCGGTTGCCCGCAGGTCGCTGACCGCGTCCTGGACCGAGGGGGCGAGAGGGGAGGTGGAGGCCAGCGAGACCGGCGAACCCCACTCGGAGGCGAGCATGGCCGCCGCATGCTCGGCGGCCGCCAGCGCAGCGGGGCCGGAGAGCTCGCCGGCTGCCAGGACCACCGCGTCACCCCACTGCGCCCCCGCTTGCCGAAGCCGCACCAGCAGCGCCCGGGCGAGCAGACGGTCCGGACCGAGCGGCTGCGCCACGCGCGCCTCGTATCGCGCCCGTGCGGCCGGCGCGGCGAGCTGGCCACCAGCGTAGAACGACGACAGGGTCAAGGGCATGAGGACGCTCGGCACCCCGAGCCGGTCGACGAGCCGCAGCACGGACGGAATGGCGGGACGCGCACCATCGTGGCCCTCTGTCGCGGCGGTACCCGGCACGGGAATGTCTTGAGGGTCAAGGACATTCACGCGCGGCAGGGCTCGGCGTACGGCTCCCACAAGGCGCTCGACGGACTCCCGGCCAGTCGACCCCACAAGGTCAGGTGACAGCGGGACGAGCGCCGGTACGGGCGGCAGGGCGGCAGTCTGGGGCATCGGGCATCCTTCCGGATGCCGCGAACGTACGGGCCGCACGTTGTGTTGGGGTTTCCGAGTGTTACGACGGGGTCAACTCTGGGGCGGCCGAGCGGAGGCACGTCCGCCGCGCCCTCGCCTAGACTTGCGTCGGCGAGGGCGTTTCCCGTGCTGCTTCAGTCCCGCCGCTGCCCTCGTAGCTCAGCTGGATAGAGCAAGAGCCTTCTAATCTCTAGGTCGCAGGTTCGAGTCCTGCCGGGGGCGCGCGGGGAACGCGGGGAACGCAGAGTCCGACAAGTGTTTTCCTACTTATTGAGTGTGCATTCGGTACGCTGTCGGAGCCCAGCCCGCCCCGGCCTCGGGAACGGACCGACAGACCGACGTATCCCGACCAAGACCGACCCCGAGCGACCAACAGCGAAGGTTGCACCGTGGCCCTTCCCGACTTCCTCATCATCGGCGCGCCGAAGGCCGGCTCCACCGCCGTACACGCCGCCCTGAAACAGCATCCGCAGCTGTTCCTGTCCGAGCCGAAGGAGCCCAAGTTCTTCCTCACCGGCGGCAAGCGACCGGATCCCCGCAACCACCGGGGGCCTGGAGACCTGCACAGCTCGCGCGAGTGGATCTGGGACAGGGCACGCTACGAATCCCTGTTCGACGCGGCACCGTATGGCGCGCTGCTGGGCGAGAGCACGCCGTTCTACCTCTGGGACACCGTTGCCCACAAACGGATCCACGCGGAGATCCCCGACGTGAAGCTGATTGCGGTGCTTCGGGATCCGGTCACCCGCGCCTACTCGAACTGGACGCATCTGCGCGGTGACGGACTTGAGCCCGAACCGAACTTCATGCGAGCGGTCAGCCTCGAGCAGCAGCGGGTGGCGGCGGGCTACGCACCGTTCTGGCGCTACCTCGAGCTGGGCCTCTACGGGCGGCAGCTGGAGCACCTGCTCCGGCTCTTCCCCAGGAACCAGGTATTCGTATTGCGTTACCGTCGCCTGGTCGACGACACCGCGAAGGTCCTCGACGAGATCTCCGCCTTCCTCGGCGTCGAGACCGGGCTGGTGTCAACGGTGCCTCGCTCCAACGTCTCCAAGACCGTGCCGGACAACGCCCTGAGCCGCCGGCTGCGCGCCGCCACCCGGCTGGGGGCGGCGGTCGGCGGCCATCTGCCGCCACAGCTCTGGCGGCAGGCGCAGCGGCCGCTCCTTCTCGCGATGCACACCGGCAGCACACACCGCACCCCTCTGGCGATCGAGAACCGGCATGGGCTGCTCCCCTACTTCGAGGACGATGTCCGCCTGTTGACCAGGCTGACCGGCCAGAACTTCGAGGACTGGCTGACCGACGCGGGCCCGACGGCGAGCTCGGTCAGGCACGACGCGGCCAAGGGCCGCTAGCGGTTCACCCGGCTTAGAACGGCACGAACGTCGTACGCAGGTCGTTGGCGCCGTCCGCGCGTGCCACCTCGTAGAAGAACCGCAGGCCGTCGGGCACCGAGGCAACGCTGACATACCGCAGCGTCCTTCCGTTCCGGTCGATCGGCCCCGCATGTGCGGTGAACGCATCAGGCCCCGAGCCGAGCGCGATACCGGTCAGCTCGTGCCAGTTCTGGTCTGCCGTCGCGCGCCCGTCGTAGTAGGCGACCCACTGCCCATCCAGCCGAAGGACGCTGGTGATCCGTGCCCCGCGCGCATCCCATTCGCCGGGACGGGGCAGCAGGGCCGCGTGGCCGGCCTGCCATTCCAGCCCGTCGGCGCTGGTGAGGTACCAACTCTGCATCCGGTCGGCGTTGGCCTCACCCTGGTCGAGCAGGTGCCGGCACGCCCACATCTGCCAGCCGGCGCCGTCGCGGGTGACCACGACGTCCTTCCATGCGGTCTCGAGGTCTCCGGCGAGGACGACAGTGCGCACGCCTTCGCCGAGCTGCTCCGGGGTGTCCGCGTCCACCGCCTCCACCCACCAATGTTTGGAGCCCCGGGACGAGCAGCTGACATAAAGCCGCCAGCCGCCGTCGTCGCGCCGGACGAGCGCGGGCCGCTCCAGCGAAGCCGAGCGGATGAACGAGGAATTGAGCAACGTTGTTACGACAGTAAAGTGCAGCCCGTCGTCGGACCTGGCGACCACGTTGGCGTATCCGCGACCCTGGTCGACCGGGCGGCGCAACCGGTATGCCAGCCAGAAGACGCCCTCCTCGTAGACCACCGAGGGTGCACCCGCCCAGAAACCCTCTCCCGAACCCGGAGGTTCGGCCACGACCGACTCCGCCCCCCTATGCAGCGCCTCCGCGGTGCGGTCCAGGAGCGTTGTCACCCCGGGAGCATACGGGCGGGAACGACCCCCGGAGGCAGGTCGGCCAGATACGTCCACGACTACCATTGAGCCAGGTCGGGCACCGGCGCATCCAGCATCCCCGGCCGGGGCAAGTCACATACCGGCGGTGCCCACGAAGACCTGACGCAACCGCACCAGGGCGTCCAGTAACACGCGCTCGGTGCCGGTCGCCTGCGCATCGGCCGTCCCGCGGGCCATCCGCATCCGCAGCAGCGCCAGCTCGCTAGCGGTGTCCTGGAAGCTCAGCATCGCCTGGAGACCGGAGCGACCACCCGCCAGCTTGGCGAAGACTCGCGCGCGCCGGCGCTCGGGCATGGAGGAGAGCATCGCAACCTCGGGATAGCTGAGCCAGCCCGCCACGGCGTACGGCGTCAGCGCCGCGCCGATCAGCCGGCCCTCGCGCTGGCGCGCCCACAAGGCAATGCTGACGAAGGCGACGAAGACGGGGACCTGCAGGAGCACGTAGGTCGAGAGGAAACCCCGCAGACCCGCGACGGTGGTGAGGTTCCACCAGCCGTGCAGGGCGATGGCGAGCAGCCAGCCGAGCGCTGGCGCGATCAGCCGTAGCGCCGGACGGCGGGTCGAGGAGGCGACGCCCAGCCCGATACCCGTGCAGACGGTGAACAGCGGGTGGGCGAACGGACCCATCACTCCGCGCAGGAAAAAGACGAGCGCCAAGCCCTCACCCCCGCTCTCGTGATAGGCCCGGCCGAGGTAGAGGATGTTTTCGGCGAAGGCGAATCCTGCAGCCGTGATCCCGGCGTAGACGATGCCGTCGACGACTCCGTCGAACTCCCGCCGGCGGAAGAGCACCAGGATGAGCACGCCCGCACCCTTGAGCGACTCCTCGATCACCGGGGCCACCACGACGGCTCGCATCGTCTGCGGGTCCTGGCCCGACTGCTGCAGCAGGACCAGCGAGGAGGTGTTGAGCACCAGCGCGCCGACGCTGGCCACCAGCGCACCCCAGGCAAACGCGAACAGCAACATGGAGTTCGGCTCGGCCTCGAACCGGTCAAGCCACAAGAACGCCGGTACGACGACGCCCAGCGGCAGCGCCGCGAATACCAGCCCCAGCAGCGAGGCCTGGACTCCTGCCTCGAGGCCGATGGCACCGGCAAGCACCACCGCGCAGATGCCGAAACCGACCACCATGACGGCGAACTGGAGCCAGCGGCGCACCAGCGGCCGGCTGGTGGGGTTCGGGATGCTGGCCGCAGTCGTGGTCAGGTCCGGCTCACCGGCGCCGCGACCCGAAGGCGGGGGATAGCCCACGACCCGCCGCCCGTCGCCTCGCCCCTGTCCCCGCGCCATGAACCGCAGGCTAGTCCAGCGCCGAACTACGCTGGGCCGATGCGACGACGGAGAGCCAGGAGATGAGCAACGACCGGATCGTGTGGATCGACTGCGAGATGACCGGATTGAATCTGCGGACGGACGCGCTGATCGAGGTAGCCGCACTGGTGACCGACTTCGAGCTGCACCAACTGGGCGACGGCATCGACGTGGTGATTGCCCCTCCGGCGGCAGCCCTGGCCCAGATGGACGACTTCGTGCGGACGATGCACACCGGCAGCGGCCTGCTGGACGAACTCGCGGAGGGCCTGTCCATGGACGATGCGCAGGAGCAGGTCCTCGCCTACATCCGCGAGTTCGTGCCGGAGGCGAGCAAAGCGCCGCTGGGCGGTAATACGGTCGGCACCGATCGGGGCTTCCTGGCCAGGGACATGCCGGTGCTCGAAGCGCACCTGCACTACCGCATCGTGGACGTCTCCTCGATCAAGGAGCTGGCCCGGCGCTGGTATCCCCGCGCCTACTTCAACGCCCCGCGCAAGGCCGGCGGCCACCGTGCGCTGGCGGATATCCGCGAGAGTATTGCCGAGCTCCGCTACTACCGCGAAGCCGTCTTCGTGCCGGCTCCGGGGCCGGACTCCGAGACGGCCAAGGCCCTCGCCGCGCGGCACGAGATCGGTCCGGCGGCGCAGTGATCGCCGGTGTGCCGAAGCCGGGCGAGCGCCTCTCTGCGGCGGCTGCGGCGGTCGGGGCCGCGACGCCGACTGTGTAGCATTGGGCCGCTGAATCGACGAAGAGCGACGGCCGTCCTGGACGGCCGTCATCCATGGTGGGTGTAGCTCAGCTGGTAGAGCGCCGCGTTGTGGTCGCGGATGCCGCGGGTTCAAGTCCCGTCACTCACCCCACATCGCGCAATCAGTGGAGGCCGGACCCCCCGCGGGTCCGGCCTGCACTGTTCGCGCTGGCGCTCACCCCGGCTCAGGGCTTGAGCACGATCTTGACCGCCCCGTCCTGCTTCTTCTGGAAGATCTCGTAGGCGTGCGCCGCGTCTGTGAGCGGGAGCCGGTGCGTGGCGAACGTCTCCACGCCCAGCGGGTCGTCGTCGGTCAGCAGCGGCAGGATGTCCGGCACCCAGCGCTTGACGTTGGCCTGGCCCATCCTGAGCTGGATTTGCTTGTCGAACAAGGTCAGCATCGGGAACGGGTCGGACATGCCGCCGTAGACCCCGCTGAGCGAGACCGTGCCACCGCGGCGGACGGCGTCGATGGCCGCGTAGACGGCAGCGAGCCGGTCGGTGCCGGCGGTCTTCATCAGCGGTTGGGCCACGGCATCCGGGAGCAGGTTGGCGGCTGCCTGGCCGAACTTGGAGACCGACGACCCGTGCGCCTCCATGCCGACGGCGTCGATCACCGCGTCCGCGCCACGGCCTCCGGTCATCTCGCGGACCACGTCGCCGAGGTCCTTCTCGTGCTCGCGCAGGTCGATGGTCTCGACACCCCGGTCCTTGGCGCGCTGCAGCCGCTCTGGCACGAGGTCGACCCCGATGACGCGGCCCACGTCGAAGGACTGCAGGGCAAGCCGCGCGCTCATGTCGCCGATCGGGCCGAGGCCCAGCACGAGCAGGGTGCCGCCCTTGGGTGTGTCCGCGTAGGCGACGGCCTGCCAGGCGGTCGGCAGCACGTCGGAGAGGTAGACGAACCGCTCGTCCGGAGGGCCGTCCGGCACCTTGATGTGGGTGAACTGGGCTTGTGGCACCCGGAGATACTCAGCCTGCCCACCGGGCACGGCGCCATACAGCTTGGAGTAGCCGAACAACGCCGCTCCACTGCCCTCCTCGCGGACCTGCGTGGTCTCGCACTGGGAGTACAGCTTGAGGTCGCACATGTAGCAGTGGCCGCAGGACATCTGGAACGGGATGACGACGCGGTCGCCCGCCTTGAGGTCGGTCACCGCGCTGCCCACCTCCTGGACGATGCCCATCGGCTCATGACCGATGATGTCGCCCTCGGTCATGAAGGAGGTGAGGGTCTCGTAGAGGTGCAGGTCGGAGCCGCAGATGTTGGTAGAGGTGATCTTGACGATCGCATCGGTCGGCTGCTGGATGATCGGGTCGGGAACCTCCTCGACACGTACGTCGCGCTTGCCCTGCCACGTGACTGCCTTCATCGTTCCTCCTCCGCCCCCCCGGTGGGGGCTCAGGAGTTTGTCTACCCCATGGCGCCGGGGCTCACGCGGGCGCCCCCTGTTGTGCCCGGTGGGTTCGGGTAGCGTCGCCAAGCGTGGTGGCAGAAGCAATTTCCGCCCGCCGCCCCCCGGCTGCTAGCCTCGGTCCTCGCGCGCCGCTAGCTCAATTGGCAGAGCAGCTGACTCTTAATCAGCGGGTTGGGGGTTCGATTCCCTCGCGGCGCACCCTTGATCGCCCGGGGCATCCTTCACGCCGGCCGCATCGCGCCGTGCCGCGGCCCGGTTCAGTCGCGGACCATTTCCTCGATGACGTCCCCGAGCCACAGGACCCGCGCGACACGGCGGTGCCGGTCCCAGAACGGCTTGCCGCTGCTGCTGACGACCTCGTGACGGCCGGTGCGCTCGCCCAGGAAGGGGCGGAGGTAGTACTCGTCTCCCCGCGCATTGGTCAGCCGAGGCCTGTGGGTGTCCGCCAGGTCGAGCGTGAACGTCTCGCCGGCGACCGTCACCACGCTCCGCGGACGTTGCCCACCCATGAGCCGGCGACCGGCACCGTTGGCGAAAGGCAGGGTCATGACACCAGTGTGCTTGCATTCGTCTGCGTGCGGTCAAGGAATGGCAAAAAAAGGTATGGCGCTCGCTTGCCTCGCTCCTGCCGACCCATCCGCAGGACGCCCGCTGCGTCGGGTGGAGAGCTGGGCGCCTGCCCGGCTGTCTCCGAGCCTGCTGATCGCACACCGGCTGACCGCCGGCGATATAACCGGAGAGTGAGCCGCGACTACCTGCCCGCATCGGAAGCCCGCCATCGGCCCTACCGCGGGAGCTGTAGGTGAGGATCGGGCTGATCGGGACCGGGCGGATCGGCAGCTTCCACGCCGCCACCCTGGCCGGGTTCCCCGGGGTCAGCGAGGTCGTCGTCGCGGACGCGGACGCCAGCAAGGCGGAAGCGCTGGCCGCGCGGCTCGGCGTGAGCTGGGCACCGGTCAATGAGCTGTATGCGCGGCGCCTCGACGGTCTGGTCATCGCGGCAGCCACGAGCGCTCATGCGGACCTGCTGCGCGAAGCCATCGACCACGAGGTGCCGGTGTTCTGCGAGAAGCCCGTCGCACTCGACATCCCGACGTCGCAGGAGGTCGTACGGCGTGCCGAGGCGGCGGGCGTCCCGGTCCAGATGGGTTTCCAGCGCCGTTTCGACACCGGGTACCTGCGGGTGAAGCAGGCGCTGGTCGACGGCGAGCTGGGCCGAGTCCACACGCTGCGAGCGGTCACCGGCGACGTCCTCCCGCCACCCCCTGACTACCTGCCCACGTCCGGCGGGCTGTTCCGTGACTGCGGAGTCCATGACTTCGACGTGATCCGCTGGCTGACCGGCCGTGCGGTCGTCTCGGTCCATGCCTTCGGCGCCAACGGCGGCGCGCCGTTCTTCGGCGAGGCAGGTGACGTGGACACCTACGTGGCGATCCTGCGCTTGGAGGACGCCCTGCTCGCCACCGTGACGGCCACGCGCTACAACGGGGCGGGGCACGACGTTCGGCTGGAGGTGTGCGGAGAACGGGGCGGCCTCGTCGTGGGTCTGGACGACCGCGCCGCATTGCGCAGTGCCGAGGCGAATCTCTCGTGGCGGCAGCAGGCGCCGTACGCGACGTTCCTCGAGCGCTTCCACGACGCCTACGTGGCGGAGATGCGGCACTTCGTCGCGATGGTCGCGGGCCGGGCAGCCAGCCCGTGCAGTCCGGCCGACGCTCTGGCGGCGCTATACGTCGCAGAAGCGTGCGACCTCTCGGCGCGCACCGGCCGACCGGTAGAGGTGGCCTCGCTCAGGTGAGCAGGTCCCGCCCGCGCGACCTCAACTCGACCAGCGTCCGCGCGTGCTCGTCGAGCGCCACGTCCTCTTCGGTCTGCGGCTCCCAGGGCTGCACCGGCGCTGCGTAACCTGCCGAGTCCAAGGCCACGAAGATGATCGTGCAGTGCGTGGTCAATTCCATTTCGCCGGAGCGGGGATCGCCGGAGCGGACGTGGACCGAGAGATGCATGCTCGTCGTACCGGTGTGCAGCAGCCGCGCTCGGGTCTCGACCACCGAGCCGATCCGCAGTGGACGGTAGAACCGCACCCCACCGGCGTACACAGCGATGGCGCCCTCACCGCTCCAGCCGACCGCACAGACGTACGCAGCCTCGTCGATCCAGCGCATCACCGTGCCGCCGTGGACCTTGCCGCCCCAGTTGACATCGGTAGGCGCCGCCAGGAACCGCAGGACCGACTCGGGCGCTGTCCCGGCAGTGGAATAGCTCTGACCCGCCATAGCCGCCTCGATGTCTGCCCGGACAGCGATCCGGGCGACAGTCCATGCCTGCCGCCTCTGCTCCTGCTGGGACCGGGCGCGCCAGGCAGGGACCGGAGCCGGCCGCCCCGCCTCGTCGACCGCCACGAACACGGTGAGGCACTGCGTGGCCTGAGTCAGCTCGCCGCCCCGCGGGTCGGCGGCCGACACCGTCACCAGGATGTGCATACTCGTCCGGCCGACGTGCACGAGCTCCGCCTCGACCTCGACCAGCTCGCCGCTCTGCACCGGCCGCCGGAACCGGACGTCCCCGACGTAGGCGGTGACGCAGTAGTGGCCGCTCCACCCCACGGCGCACGCATAGCCGGCTTTGTCGATCCACTCCAGCAACTTGCCGCCGTTGACCGTGCCGCCGTAGCTGACCTCGGTGGGAGCGGCCAGGAAGCGCAGGACGATCCGGCTCTCGTGCGTGCCCACGGCGGTCCCTACTCCAGCTTCGAGCGCTGCCAGCCGCGATAGGCCAGTCCGAACAGCAGCAGGCAGACCAGCAGCACCAGCGCGGCGACCAGGGCGGGCTTGTGCTGGATCTCGAGCACCAAGGCGTTGACGAACGCGAAAAACACGAAAG
>JAABUK010002990.1_pt1 | contig 29331 bp, 24 predicted proteins | sample 5559141 | NCBI WGS metagenome assembly JAABUK01 (sample SAMN10711869, study PRJNA513367) | rock metagenome | isolation source: Antarctica rocks | place: Antarctica: Victoria Land, Pudding Butte nord | collected 2016-01-03
TAGATACTTAGACTGTCTCCTCTATAACATTATAACCCTCAATCCAACCGCCATGCCGGTACTACTTCTTCTCCTCTCTTCAACCTCGCAAAAACCGGCTCCCAGAGCTCACTCGCCTCGCCCAGAAAGTACGTCAGACTGACATCCGCCATGCCGGCCTCGTCACCTCCCTCCATCGTTTCCAGCTGCGCGATGAGATTCTCGAGTCCGAACGCCTTGCCCGTGGCTTGCGTGGTCCCCGTCGCTTCGAGAATGACGTTGACGATGTGGATGTGGAAGTGGTGGTATGTTGGTTGGTCTGTAGGGAATTGGATTAATCACGTCAGCAGGAGGGGGGGATAGGTCGGTTTTTTTCTAGCAAAAGAGATCTAGAGGGAGAGGGAGAGGGAGAAGGGGTAGATGTATATACATACAATGCACATAAAGCTTCAGCATATCCTCCTCGACACCGGCATGACCGTATATTCGTACCGCGGCGCCCAGGATCTTCTCCCTCATCGCTTTCAACCAGGGGACATGCCGCTTCCTCAGATCCCTCAACGACCAGATATCCCGCCTCTCGACCAGCGCCAGCAGATGCAGAGAACCCATCGTCGTGCGATCCCAATTGAGATCCGGCAGGAGCAAAAACCCCTCCTGGTCACCCTTCTCCTCCCCATCACCCTCTGAGCCCGTGGTGCGGCTGCTGTGTTCGCGTAAGATGACGTCTTCCTGTTCGGTGCGGCCTTCGATGATATTAAACACCCAGTTTAGACGGCCCTCTTCGCGTTTGCGGCGCATGAAGGGTTGGATGTATTGGGCGTAGATGGTCGCGGTTTCGGTGACCATGCGCAGGGGTTGGGGGGAGTATTTCTTGATGTGGGCGGGGGTGCAGGGGTAGATGAGGTTGAGTTTCAGATCGGGTGGACTAGCCGCGTCTCCATTTTCGGAGGGGGCCTGGGATCCATGGGAATGAGAGGCCATGTACCAGCGGTAGATGTCATTGGCGCCTAGGTTGGTGGTGTTGCTTATTCCGGAGAGGAATGTTCTTATTACGGATGGGTCGGTGGGGAAGGCGGCTCGTTCGAGGGTCAACAGGGCGGGTTGGGAGCGGATGCTGCCTAATAGGGAGATGCGGCGGCCGTTCTGGTCCTGGTTGAGAAGTTGCTGGAATTGGAAGAGCGGGATTAGGGCTTCGGCGGCTGTTTTGGGGAAGGTGGCCATGTTTTGGAGACGATTGAATTGGGGGATGCGGTCAAGAAGGGAGACAAGCAGCAAACGGCGTTCTTCGTAGTGGTTGGATTTATATTGTCAAGTCAAGAAATGCTCTGAGGGTGAAAAGGTCTTGGCCTGGATGGTCTCAAAGCAGTGATTAGGTTCCAGTGTTCGCTTTCCAGAGGGTTTTCCAAGATACTGTTCTGCCCGAATGTGAAGGCGGTGGAAATGATCCGAAAACAGCGGTTTGCGGATCGCAGGCCACAACTCCAAAGCCAGCAGTGGAGAGACAGATAAGAAAGCTCGATCGCCTGCGGTGTTACCTCGGTGTCCTACAGATCTTTAATTGCAGAATTGACTACCTCATCACGCCCTCATTCTGGGGTATGCGCACTGATAGGGCGGTGTTGAGGGGATATGAATTCCACGCGTTTTATTGGCGATCTGAGAAAGTTAACAAGATTTTCGACCCAGTGATCGTGAGCCGGTCTTAGAAAGCTGACTGAATCAATCAAGAAGGTACCGAAGATAGTAGTTGTTAGTTATTCATAGGAACCCACATTGAACAATCAAGAAAGGACCAGAAATCCATTTTCAGTGGGAAGAAGTCGGCTTGAGTGGCTGGATCTGATTGGCTGTATGACCGATGGTACCTGCATACCTATCGTCACGACTCACCGCTGCGGGTGTGGCGCAGGTATCAGTTCTCACCGCTGACCTTATTACTACCAGGAATTGTAACAAGCTCACAAAGCGCAAAAGTGTGTTGGTAGACGAAGCTTCAAGCCTGCGGTGGACATATACCGTGTCTGTGCTTGCCTTCTCATAATGACCAGAGCGATCCTGAAAGCACCAGCGGACGGGCCTCTACCGACTCCTGCCCTTGACGATCCCTCCATTCGGACCTCATACACAATTGGTCGCGGTGAAACTGGGGTGCTGACATTCGAGCCGTACAAATCCCTCATTTTACCCTACTGGGCTTTCAAGACCATTGGCATTGCAGGAAGTTCCGCCAAGACATTGTGGGACATCTTCCAGTCGTACTGCGAACGCGGAGACTTTGTTGGCGCCGACATGACTCGCAAGTTCATTCAAATGGGTATGACCAGGTCACGTCGATATGCCAACCACAGAGGGGGAAGAAAGTATGGCAAGGACGGAAAGGTGCTGCCCAAGTGGACCGAGGAAGATGTCAGTGGTCAGAGGGAGGAGAAGGAAGAAGCCAGCAAAATCTTCAAAGAATACTGGCAGAGGTGTACACGAGATGAGTCCTATAGGGTGCTCAAGGACGCATGGTCGGCGGAAAAGAAGGCTTGGGAGAGGAGCGGCCAATCCAGGGCTGCAACCTCAGCTGCTGAATCGCGCCAAGGTGTCGATGGCCGTGATGGTTGAATTTGCCCCTAGCCCGGCATGGTCAATCTGAGGTAGCGTTCGACGACTGCGAAACGTCCGGTTGGGTGGTATGAATCTGCTACGATAAGCTTAGGCTATGGACGGCCATCACGGAGAGATGCATACTGCTTCGGCAAAAGCTATCCATTCCTCTATTCCTTTGACGAAGTTGTCGTCCGCTGCCGTCAATCTGTCATGCCCCCACGCCGTGATATCTTGAAACCTTGCTTCTTCCTTGAGAATCATTACAGGCTCAGCTCGCGCTTCATCGTCGGGTACATCTTCGTCGTCTTCTAAGTGTCCGGTATTTGCGAATTGCGACTCCTTGGTCGTGGATGGCAAGACTTGATCAGTCTTGGAGACAGCGAGACCTGACATCTCAATCAGATGAATTCTGCGGATGCAACTGGGCAGAACGATTACCATGATAATTCTTTGGGAGCTTGATTTGTCGACCTCGTAATTTTCGGCCCCGGAAATAGGCTGTCTTGCTTCCATCTAGCTCTGTTAGCTGGAGTAAGGTTAACCAACAACTCCTTTAGGGTATTCAGCACACCTTCTTCTGTCACTGGTGACCAAAACCGCTTCGTGACCTTGGACAGGCCATCACGATGAATCTTGCAGGGTAAAATATTCACTCGGGCGTTCTTTGAACCACTGAAGGAGGGCTGTAGAGCGAGCATATTCGAGTAACGGTTCACAGCAGCTTCTCATTAACTACTTCTCTTCTGCAAAGGATAGATGAGTGCCAATGCACAGCCAGGCTCTTGCTAATGAGGCCTTTGACGCGTCGCGCGTCGGAAAGATCGCGGAGGAATGCCGGCCCGGAGTGTCTTGGCAAGGGTTTCCATCCGACATGTGATTGATAGTAATCCATATCTGAGCAGCAATTAGTACTGAGATGCATCGACTCTCACCTTTTTCTGACTCTACCGTTTATGCCTCGAATGAACGTATGCACCATGGTGATATGAGATGCAAGTGACCTTACAATGTGCAAGGGTATATACGATTCACATGGCAAAAAGGGGAATCCGATCTGCACATTCCAGGAAACTACTTTCTCGAACGGGAGTTCTGTCGCTTCTGCAGCAGGTAACGATAGGACAATTGCTTGTCGTAGACTAGGGTTTTGGGGAAAGTTACAAGTTGGGTGAAGTCGACTGTCCAGATCAGACGGCCTTCTTCAGAATGAGTTTCGGTGAGAGCCGGCTTCGGGAAGCAATTCGCTGTGTGATGGTTGTACCCAGATATTCATCCTGAACCGAGAACAGCTATCGAATGCAACGACCTGGATCTCGTCAATCTCATCCGCCCTCAACGACTGTTTGCGGCGTACGAATACTCTTTCGAATGCACTCTTGAACGTCAGCGCACATGATGACCTTAGCAAAGACATGTTTGCCGCCTGTCTCTCTGACGACATGACCTATCCGTGCCCAATTTGGTTGCCGACAAATGATCCGAAGAGTGTGAGAGAGAGAGACACTTCAGGATGCCCAGAAACGGAAATTGGACAGATTCATTGACAATGCAAGGATCAAAAGCACAGACCACGTTCTCGAAATAGGGACTGGTTGGGGCAGTTTCGCAATTCGGGCAGTGGAGAAGACGTGTTGCAAACTGACTTCCTTGACGTTGAGCAGAGAGCAGAAGGAGCTTGCGGAAAAGTTCGTTGCAGCTGCTGGACACATCGAAAACATAGAGGTGTTGCTCTGCGACTATCGAGCGCTGCTAATTCTAAGAGAAGGTCGATCTGACAAAGTCGTCAGCATAGAGATGTTGGAAGCGGTTGGACGCGAATTTCTTGCCACATATTTCGAGTGCGTCGACAAACTGCTGAAGCCAGAGGGAGGGATTGCCGTGTTTCGGTGCATCACCATGCCAGAGACAAGACATGAAGGATATGCCAAGGGTGAGGATTTTATCAGTAAATACATCTTCCCAGGAGGCCACCTTCCAACCGTATCGCAACTTGTTGAATCAATCGCGAAGGGTAGCAAAGGCAGCTTGATTGTCGAGGGTGTCGAGAACATTGGCGGTCACTACGCGAAGACACTGAGGTTGTGAAAGGAGAAGTTCGTGCAGAGGTCTGATGCTAGGATACGACCGGCCTTGATTTCCGAGCACAAGGGTATGACGGAAAACGATGCCGCCCTGTTTAAGCGGAAATGGGAGGTAAGTAACGCTTCCAGTAGAGGAAAGCTCTCGAACTTACCATGTTCTAGTACTATTTCACGTATTGCGAAGCTGGCTTCAACACGAAGACGCTTGGTGATGTGATCATCACAGCGAGCAGAGAGGGAGCCACCGAGTTATTAGAGTTGATACCATTGTAGACAATACCCATCGCCATTCTGCAAGAAAGTTTTGCGCATTGGTGCATTGTGATGGTGATGCTGTAAGCCGGCAAACGTTTGCAAAGTACCATGGGTTGGACTGTGGATTTGTGTACCGGACCATTGCAAATCGGAAGCTTTCCCTTCCTTGCCCACTGGCCGGCGGCTCTCTGAATGTACTCTGTAGGAAAAGTTTCGGCAGCCTTGTGACTGCTGTAGACTGCGAATCAGCCGGCAGAATGTTTTTGGAAGACCAAATGTGTCTCCAGTGGCTCGTTCCTGGAGGGTTCAATGGCGTACAATGATTGCCAGGTGACATCTGACGAAGAATTTGGATGAGCTGTCCAGTTCTGCGATACCGGATTTCTCCGTCAGTGACTACAACCTAGTTCTTCTTCTTCTTCTTCGTCTTTTGCTTTCTCGGCTTGTTCGGGTTACTGTTGTTCTGGGTCGGCCATTTCTTAGCATGCTCTCTCTCAAATGCATCCTTCTCCCTCCGAAACAACAACATCGTAGCCCTGGCATCCTGCACGGAAGAATGAGCGCCACTCTGGATCTCGATTCCCAAGATCTCCGACGCGAGGATCTTCAGCCTTGGAGAGCCGCCGCCAGCAAACTTTCGGAATGGTGGATGTCGTGCTGTATCACGGATGTCCCGCTTGGGATGGCTGAGAAGCAACGCGTCCAGATCATTTTGGATTGCGTGCCCAACGAGAACATTACCGTTCAAGATCTTGGAAACGTCGGCTTGCACTAGCTCCAGGGATCGCGCTTCGGGCATGTTCTTTGCTGAAACTCCGCTCACTGGCGTTCTCCAGTCGGTGACAAACTCTTTCGGCCTTACAAACGAATCGTACACTTGCTCGCCGTTGAAATTGACGATGCTGATCCGAGCTAGTGCTGATTCCCGGTCTGGTTCTGGCCCAACACCAACCATCTCACAGTCAATCGCAACATATTTGCCAATATCGACGCTGCGAATTGTTACAAATAGGCCCAATTTGGGCAGAGGTAACCTACCTTTCGCAAAGCCCCTCGTTAACTCGTTCTCCAGCAATGTCATTCTCCATGCTCGATTTATCAATCTTCAGCTTGTTGGCTGGCCTGGACACCAATGCCGCCGGCCGTTTCCGTTTCAGAATCTTCGTTCCACGGTCAGACTGTTTTGATAACTGCTTCCTGGGTGTTTCAGCGCTGAGCGTGGCTTTCAGCTTTTTCCAGTTCGCCGAAAGCTCCATCTTGATTTCGTTGTTATGTGGAGGGCCTGGGGCTGCAGATTAGTGTGGAAGAAGTGTGGCTGACAAATATGCCAAGCCTCGATCGTTTTGAACTTCAATTGAATTTACTTAACTGGGACAGATGAATCGACAATGACATTTCAGCTGGCCTGATGGAAATGTACTCTTGCTGCTTCACTGATCAATCTGGAGCTGCCGTTGCATAGGGGGTCTCGTCCGCCATGCGTATCGTCAGTGCAGACGAAGTGAATGCTGACGAAGTTGTGCGATTTTCCTTGTCTGATTCGTCTTTTGACCTCGCTCAATTTCAGTGTTAATGCATGATCAATCAGTTTCGTCTCGATTGACGTGTAATTCCCTGATTTATAGGTAGATGTAGCATCACGAGGCTGCTGGGACTTACGATGACTTAAATCCTACACAACGGATAAGGAGAATTGATCACCCAACATGGTCCACTTGGGAAGCACCTGTACGCGGTGTGGGCTACGAACCTCCTTATTCTTTGGAGTAAGGAGAGCTGAGACTTCCTGCGGTGGTACGATGATTTTACGATATACTGCGCTGAAAGGCGACGTCTTCTAAAAAGGAATCTGTATCTTGAATGTCTTCTTAAACCGCCATTCCGATAGAGTATCTAAATATTAAGCTAGAAATGAGGACTGTAAAAGATATAACTTAAAGGCTCTAGCTAGATAAAAGAGATAGGGTTTTATTTTATGACTCTCTCTAATCATCCTCGTGAATTATTGAAGAGTTGAAGATAGTAGATAGGGTTTTAGACAATTTCCGTCTCTTATTATTCTCGCTTGAACAGCATATCCTTAAAAGGAACAATATTAGAGATAGTGCTTAAATGAGGCTACTAGATAATGACGGCTCTAAGAAAGACATCATTATAAGGGTTATCTTTTATATGTGAGACTCTAAGAGAGAGAGTAATTCCCGCATAGACCGTAGGTCTGATTCGGCGTATGAGCAATCCATCCGATCACCCAACATGATGGAAGACAACGAGACAACTAGGACGATATTATTCGAGTTTGAAATATCCTCTCACCTCTATGAAAGACTTAATCCAGCTGGTTGACGGCTTTCGAAAATCGCCCTTAAATCTCTGATGATCTGTGTGGTCCCAGGAATCTGCACTACAGTCTTCCTATTAGCACTTGGAGCATGAATGAAGTCCATTACTGCTTGCTTGTCTTCGGAGGAATTGTTCCAAGCACACAAGATCAATTCTCGAGCGACCACTCCTGCTCCTGTGTTACAGGATGCTACCACATGCCATGCCGTCCGCTTGCCGTGGGCATCGGTCGAAGTCCAGTACGACGCCATGTCCTTGGAATCTGTCATACAGCCTGCGCCTCAGCCTGCGCCTTAAGCCCTCCATCGGCCTATTTGAGCCAATTTCCGGCCCATTCTCTTCATATTTAGGCCCATTCTCAGGGGCATTCTACAATAGCCTTTAGACAGTTGATTCAACCAATTCAATTCGATTCTATACAGACATTTAGAGCTATTCTGGCCATTTGTCTGACAGAATCAGACAAAATAGGGTGGCGAGGTGATCGTCCGAAATTCACACGGCGAGCAGGAGCTTGACCTCTTCACGCCTTATGATGATCGCATTCGTACGAGAAAGGCTTCGACTGCCCGTAGGCTTCTCTGCTAATGCTGATCGCCGATATCTCCTGAGACGTGAAGCCATTGAGTCGATCTTCGTGTTTTATCGCATAGCGGGTGATGAGAAACTCCGAGATGCGGTGTGGAAGATGTTTGAAAACATTCAAAGCCTGGCAAGGACAGACATCGCATACGCTGCAGTTGAGGATGTTACAGACACTAATACGACGAAAGCAAACAAGATGGAGTCTTTTTGGATGACCGAGACAATGAAGTATTTCTATCTGCTATACAGCGAGCCAAGTGTGATAAATCTGGATCAATTTGTCTTGAATACGGAAGCTCATCTCTTGAAAAGGCAACAATGAATTTTATCGATGGTTTCCCAATATCCAAAGCTTCGTGACTAAGAGGATCTTGCCAATACCGCCAAGCCATATCATGTGCTCAAGGCAAGTCACCCTCACGTATATGGATATCAAGATCTCTACCAATAGATATTGTCATAAATTGTAGACGATTCCGGACTTCAAACATCATTTGCCATCGTGCCCTAGAAGTTGCTGCGCCACAAGTCCAAGCTCCTGGGTTACAGGCTTACCAATAACGATGGGTCACTGTGAGTTTATCCTCAAGCAGCGTGGCTGCACAAGCGTACAAGTCTTGGACCAATTCTCGCAGTAACCACATTGGCAACATGTCAGCTCAACCAGTGGGCCTTGGACTTTGAAGGAAACCTTGAAAGGATCCTACTCAGCATCAAGAAAGCGAAAGAAGCAAACGCTACGCTACGTGTCGGCCCAGAACTAGAGATCACTGGCTATGGCTGCCTTGACCACTTTCTGGAATCAGATACCTTTTTGCACTCATGGGAAATGATTGCTCGGATATTGAAAGATCCGTCATGTCGAGACATCATCCTCGACATAGGTAAGGCCTGCTACCACTTCCCTTTCAAAACGTCGAGTTCCTCATGAGGCCCTCTTACAACAATATGCTTTAGGTGCACCGGTCACACATCGCAATGTTCGAGTAAGTTGAGGGAGGACTGTACCCTTCGAATCTAGATACGAATGAAACTGACAAAATTCAGTATAACGCTAGGTGTGTCCTGCTACTCCAGCCTTTTTCAGGAAAAAGCTGAGCCACGGATTCCTAAAAGAATTCTTTGCTTCAACGGACAGATACTGCTCATTAGACCGAAGTTGTGGCTAGCAAATGATGGAAACTATCGGTATATTCCACCTCTTGTGTTTCAGCAACCGCCACAAGGCTAATGTTTCGCCAGAGAGATGCGGTATTTCACACCATGGTCTCGAGAAGGACACGTTGAGCAATATTACCTCCCCCGCATTATCCAGGACGTTGTAGGCAAACTAAAAGTTCCCATTGGCGATGCTGTCATATCGACGAGGGACACCTGCCTTGGATGTGAAAGTTGCGAAGAGCTCTTTACACCCAACGCTCCTCATTCGGCGATGAGCCTCAATGGCGTCGAGATATTTACGAACTCCAGTGGCAGTCACCACGAACTTAGGAAACTCAATACTCGCTACGATCTGATATTAGAAGCAACGCGCAAAGCCGGGGGTATCTACCTCTATGCCAACCAACAGGGCTGCGATGGGGATCGATTGTACTATGATGGATCTGCTATGATTGTCGTTAATGGGGATGTAGTCGCTCAAGCTTCCCAATTCAGCTTGAATGATGTGGAAGTCATCACAGCAACAGTCGATCTTGAGGATGTCCGAAGTTTCCGCTGTTCGCCGTCAAGAGGGCTTCAGGCTATTCAGGCACGCACGTACGAGCGCATCGAGGTCGACTTTAGCCTTTCGGCAGAAAGCGGCGGAATTAGTACGAATATTGGCCCGTCGAAAGCACAACCAGCGTTCTTCCATACGCCAGAAGCCGAGATCGCTTACGGACCCGCGTGTTGGCTGGTTAGTCATACTGTCATTAGTAAGCGATGCATCAATGTGCTGTCCTAACGTTGAGTAGTGGGACTACCTAAGACGTAGTCGCCAAGCTGGATTCTTCATTGTAAGTACAGAAAAGTCTCTTATTACGTGGATAGAATGAAGTACTGATCTTCCAGCCGCTATCGGGTGGTATAGACAGTTGTGCCACTTCGGTCATCGTGTACTCGATGTGCAGGCTGATTGTTGAGGCCTGCAACGCCGGTAATGAGCAGGTCCTCCAGGACGTCAGGATGATTTGTGCCGATGATACCTACATCCCAGAAACTTCGCAGGACTTTTGTAATCGGATCTTCCATACCTGTTTCATGGGCAGCACGAACTCGTCAGGGGAAACTCGGCGAAGAGCTCGGAGCCTTTCAGAAGCTATTGGAGGTATAGCCCAAAGAAGGACTTAAGAGGAAGCACTAACACATCCAGCTTACCACACCGATCTCAATATTGACTCAGTCGTAAACGCCATGACAAGTCTTTTCATCACTGTCACAAAGTAGGCTGGTCAATCCCAAGGCATATACCAATGCTGACAAGCTCTCCTTTCCTTAGCTTCGTGCCTAAGTTCCGGATACAGTAAGTACGCGCGTAACGAATTCTACAGAGACATTTGAAAGGCTTACGAAAACCTTAGTGGCGGAAGCAATGCTTCGAATCTTGCTCTCCAGAAGTCAGCCCTCCACCTCCCCGTCATATAGTTGCCGTGCCTTACTTACTGTTTCGCCAGCATTCAAGCAAGGTTGCGCATGGTCATTGCATATCTGTTTGCGCAAATGCTCCCGACGGTGAGGAAGCGACCAGGGGCAGGCTCGTTGCTCTTGCTATCGTCGGCCAATGTCGATGAACTCTTGAGAGGATACTTGACGAAGTATGACTGTTCCAGCGCAGACATCAATCCGATCGGTGGAATATCTAAGACAGACCTGAAAGCGTTCATCAAGTGGGCTAGCACAAATTTCGACCTTCCAATACTTGACGACTTCATCAATGCAACACCCACCGCCGAACTCGAACCTATCGATTGCGTCCAGTCTGACGAAGCGGACATGGGCATGACATACGACGAGCTCAGTATCTTTGGACGCCTTCGAAAGGTAAACAAGCTTGGGCCTTGGGGGATGTGGGAGCGCCTGGTACACGAGTGGAGGGATAAGATGGGGCCGAGGGAGGTGTACGAGAAGGTTCGCCGGTTTTTCTGGTATTATGCAATCAATCGCCATAAGGCCACTGTGATTACACCGGCCTACCGTGAGTAATTTTTCCTGTCTACTACACGACAAAAGTTGACAATCACCTATAGATGCAGAGCAATACAGGTAAGCTTAGTGTCGCTGTGATATGAGTATTTAGCCGCCCCCACACTAACATCAATTTCTCCTTCAGTCCCGACGACAACAGATATGACCTGCGGCCATGTAAGTGTTTTGAAAAGCCACTCTTGAGCTATTAAAATGCTAAATCATGTAAGTCTTGTATCCGGTCTTCCATACAGCGTACAAAAAGATTGAGAACGCGGTGAGAAAGTATGAGGATGCTGAAGGGAAAGTTGACGGCACTGCTAAGGACCAGTGAATGGGCAGGTCTCTGTGGCGTAACGGCGAAGGAGAACAAGTATCAAGCCTTGGTGGCAGGAATGTTGAGCGACGCCGCAGAAAAGGGTAGACGGAGACATAGAGCGGGATTCGGAATGTGTGCGCTGCGATAGCGAACCTGGAAGCACCGTCTGTAGAGTGATCTCACCTGCTTCTTCATAGGGAACTGGGTAGAAGTGAGTCGTGCAAATGATCTTGAGTACTATGGATGCTTTAAGGGAGAGGCCCCAAGGCTTTGAGTATTCGAGCATCGATTTCCCCGTGACGCGCCCTGATGATCTTGTCAAAATGAATTTAACTTCGGTGAACACCCACGGGTGGCATCCTAGAGAGGCGCCTCAGGTCCAGTGCTTGCAGCCATTCCAACTCAAGCGACACGCTTCTTTGTCAAAACCCACGATACGGTCTTGATCAGGTAGACAGTCTCAAACCCTCTCATCTGCTTCTAATTACTCGCCTTCAAAGCCTCCACATCTGCTCCCATACCACTGCATGAAAGGCATGGAAATTGCCCCCGTCGATGTGTGAGACAGAGCACTGTAAGCGATGAACTGTATCCCTCAAATCCTGCGGGACCAGCGGAGATTACCTTCCTTCGGTGTGAGTCACAAGCCCGATGGATCTTGACGATGAAGTCCGTAGGAAATTTGCGAGATGATTGCTTGCGAGACGCTAGCCTCTGGAAGAAAAAAAGGGGCTGGGGAACTCTTGCCGTTGTTGATTGCCGTGGTTCATAACGAGAAAGAAGTTGTCAGGGTTTGCGATCCGGTCTCACAGATACGACGGACATGACGAGTCAAGCGGCAAGGGAATTGCTCACGAGGTGTTCGCTTCTGGAGAAAAGGGGAGGGGGAACTTTTCGGTTTGTATTTGCTTTTGTCAGGACGACATAGGAGCGGTCGCACTTTGTGAAATTGACCCCAGGGAGGAGACGGCCATAAGGAGCAATGCTATCAGGGAATTGCTAAGAAGGTGTTCACCCTGGGAGAAAGGGAGCCGTGGTACGCCTGGCTTTGTATTTTGCTTCTGTTCCTGACGACAAAGGATTGGTCGGGATCTGCGACACGGACTCGAGATGAGATGACATCAGGAGTGATGCTGCCAGAAGACTGCGAAAAGGGTGTTCATGCCTGAAGGGAAGGCGGTGTGGAGCATTTCGCCTTGTGGTTTGCTTTGGTTCACGACGACAATGGATGTTCGAGGGGTTGCGACCAGGACCACGGATGCGACGACGTCGCAGTGTCGATCCGGTTCTAGGAGGATGGATGCTGCTGGGTTCTTGTCGTAAGAATTGTATCTCGGGACTTGGACATTCACTGGGTGTTGCACAAGGATGGCCCTACGAGAATTGTCAGGAGGCTGATATGCATTGGCTTACACCGAAGAGCCTGCAATAATATCCTCTTCTCCGTGGCTCCGTTACGCACATGGATGGAAAAAATGAGCTTCACACTTTGAGTCAGGGGTTTTCCACCTCCTTGCGGGTCTTCGAGATCCATGCGATCATTCCTCGCACGATGGAAGACCAATGAAAACCTGCGAATATGTCACCCGATGGGTCGGCGATGGAGGCTGGCCGCTGCGCAAGACTGATGAAGATTTTGGTACGTGCCAATACTTGCAACAGTGGGATTTCTGGTCGCAGGGACTCACTGTGTAACACTTTCAACCATACCAGTCCGTTGTCGGATTAACATAACTCAATCGTCCTCAGGCTCCATGCTCTGTCCTCTACCGATTCCCAGACCTAGGTAGACTACTGCAAAGCCTTTTTCCCGCTCTGTTTAGGGCGGAAAACTGCAGGGACATTGGAAATGTCTCGGCAAAATGATGTGAGAGAAGGCCTTGGGCCCAAATGGGTAAGCGGCTGAATTGATCGAGCTTAAGTTTTGCGAACTACCAAGCGGCAGAGAGAGCCATTTCGGTTGCGCACTCTATGGGTCTCAGCATCTTTGCGTTGAAGGCCTGAATCTACCAGCGCGCAAAACTTAGAGATCCTGCCTTCACGAAGGAGATGCGTGAATTCAGCATCACCGTGTTTGAATCCAGCGACCAAATTGGCTACGTTCCTGAAAGCTTGAGGCTACCGAAGCCTGGAGAAGTCGTGCAGTGGAACCATGGTCTGCAGCCAGGAACAACTAGAACAAGGCCCACTTTCAACTTTGAGGAACTAATTGCGGAACATGTCGATCGGTCGTCGGCCGGCTTCGATCCCATCATTTTGACATCGAACATCGTGATTATCTTCTCCTTCATTGCGGGTAACAGTTGTTCAAGGGGCAGGGTCGTAGGACGGCCAGGAGTAAATTTTCGAGCCGGTGCGCGACATCAGAAAGGTTTCCAGACTGACGGACGTGGAATGTAAACTGACTCAGACACCTACACCTATTTCGAGGATGCTGTCAGAGTTGTTGCCACTGAGGAGGGAGGAATTCCCCACGTGCACAAGAGAACGTGCCTCTCGGTCTCGTTCTTCGGAATCTGGATTCGGAGTGGACAGGAGGCTGTCATGTCTCACAGTGTCATCGATCATGGCTTGCCAGGGCTGCTCGTGACGCCAGTACGGGATATGTCTCCAGGCGTTTGTTGATGCTCAGGTGAGTGGAACAGGGATCGGCTGCCAACGTGTAGGCCCAGGACCGCTGTCCAGTATCCACCATGGGATTACTGAGGTGGTCCAGAGTTGTACACATTTCCTCGGTTCGTGGGGAGAAGCTGTGCTTGGCCAGGGACTGAACTCTAATGCTTCACCGTCGCTGGCGCCTCCGCGTGTCGATCGAAACTCTATAATCAGCGACCAGTAGCAGTACGTGAAGATTTCGATAGTTTGAGGCAAGATCACAGTAGTGAGGGCCAGAAAGAACAGCAATATTAACGCATAGGAATCATCAGTGTATTTGGCACACTAATAGAACTGAGCTGCAGGCTCGGGACTGCGAGAGCGGAGGTCATAGTTATTGAGTCCCATCCCGCCGATCAGTTGGAGACTTTTCGGAACAGTCGAATGGAGCAGGTATCTATTATTCCTTGAACAGAGAGGTGGGTGATTGGAGAGAATTCATACCTGGCAGTCTTGGGTGAGACCTTTCAACCTCAAGAGTCTAAGGGTCAAGAGACAAAGTTGAGTTCTTCAGCTGATATTAGCCTGCATTAATTGGAAAATCGCCTCTCCTCGGTTCTCAGCCAGCTTCCGAGATCCGGTAGCTCTTCTTGTGCGCGAAATACAGTTAGTGGTGGATCGCAGAACCTCACCACCAAGCTTATGCGTTGCAATTCCCCCATTGGGGCACCGATTGCATTTGGTCATTGACAGAGAGCCGGTTGTTGCCCATCACCCGTCATAGAACAACTTGGCGGGAGTCTCTGGTATCTGCCTGCTTTTGGCCTTTGCATTAGTGCTGTTCCGATCCAGTCATACCTCTCCTCATATTCGCATGCTTTAAGACTATCGAACTCTGCACAAAAGGCTGCACCTTGCGCCTAAAGCTGTTCAAGAAGCAAAATGCTCCTTGCAATTCATGTTGTCAAATGGTTCTGCATCAGCCCTCCCATCTTTGAGCCCTACCTTCCCCACTCTCTGTCTTGAGCCTCCGCTGATTCGGCCAGAAACAGAAGCTCGCATCCGCCCCACATACCTGTTACCTAAGATCATCTAACGGATTCACGCAGGACGAATTTGACCCGGCCAATCCTTGCTGAGACGGGTTTGATGTGTCCTCGGCAGAAAGCGATCTCGGCTGGTATTGGAAATCCGTGGGTTAAAAATTGCCCTGGGGGTGACACTTCGGCTGCCCGTGTCTTTCATTTCATGCTCGTATACCTGTATGAAACCTTCACGTAGAAGACTAATGGGAGAGCCAAGTTATGGCATGCTGATGCTAACGAAGAGCAGCCCTTGGACTTGAGAATTGAGGTATATAAGAAGGCTCTTGCATCCTTTGCCAACCTGATGCTCCAGCAACAACTCTATCTATCATTCAATAGCTTTTAGATAATTCAGACTCTTTACCACAGACCTCCTCGCCTTTCAAGGACCAACATCATGCAGCTCATCAAACTACTCTCTCTCGGCTTCCTTGTCATTGCCGGCGTCTCTGCTATGCCCGCTCCGGGCAACGGCAAAGGCGGGCGAGAGCGCTTCCTTCTGCTGCAAGGAGTCTGATCTTCAGTCATACCTCTACACTCACTACAGTTACTAAGCGAGAGAGACTCCCAATCGGAATGCTTCAATCGGCTAACGCCAATGATCTCCTCGTCGTTGTATTCACTGTATTCGGCGATTTAAGTTACAGGATATCAATAGCAGGGCCTGGCAGGACTTTGGGCTAAAAGCATTCGCAGGATTAGTTTACTTTCTTTAATGCATCCACATTCAAATCCTGACAATACCTGAAATCACTCTGTACTCCTCGTAGAAGTTCGGCCATAGTGTAAGTTTCCGAAAATTCCGCTTCACAAAGCAGTCACGGGTGCAACAACTACCTGCTCGATAGAATGTGGCTCAAGAACGCTCTGCAAATTCTGTTCGAATAGTCTGTTTGAATGGTCTGTTCGAATGGCCTGTTCGGATGCCCTATTTAAGTGCCCTGCGAATTCTACTACGAAATGCGCTGCAAACTTGACCCAAATCTTCGATTCGAGTGTCGTATTCAAATGCCCTGCGAATTCTGCTCAAATATTCTATTCAAGTGCCGTAATCGAATGCTCTGCTCAAAAGCTCTATTCGAGTGTCGTATTCCAATACCCGACGGCCCCGCGAATTCTGCTTGAATGTCCTATGCGAATACTCTATTTGAGCGCCCTATTCGAACTGAACTTCACATTAATTTTGATTTTGATATTAAAAGTCTCTAGTAACCAGAACATATCTTTCTTCGTACGATGATTTTATGGAGCGGGATAGTGGGGTTTTAAAATCCAGCATTCGACTTGATCTTTATGTGGCTCATAGTCCGCCGTACACGACTTACCCAAAGGGGCGGACTGCCAAGAAAGCGGGACGCTTCTGCGCTTCTCCACAAATTCCGAATAAAATCTTTATTGAGGAAGTGTACAGGACAAACAACGCCTCCTACTCGGAGAATGCAACGACCATACAAATACATCCTGCCAACACACTTCTAACGCAATCATGGCTCGAGCTCAGGGCGCACCTCAGCAGCACAAGCAGACATCGAGGAAGGGCAAGAAGGCTTGGAGGAAGAACGTTGATATCTCCGATGTTCAAGATGGACTTGAGCACTTTCGAGATGAGATCATCACCGGGTACATCATATAAAATCCTTCTCAGAAGTCGCACGTGCTGACGAGGCCAGTGGTCCCATCGCGGAGAAGCCATCCGAAGATATCTTTGCTGTCGACACACGTGGCTCTGAAGCCGTGAGAGATGACTATCAGAAAACCCACAAGCCACTCAAAGCGGACGTAATATTGGCTCAGCGTTCACTTGTACCAGCCGTAGACAGTCGAAAGAGGTCAAGGTCGAAGGTTACAGACGGAATCCTGGGTCCATCAACCAAAAAACACAAGAAGAACTGGGTCAGCAATAAGGAGCTTCAAAGATTAAAAGGGTCCTTGGACGAAAGCAATCAACTTTCATCAGGACGACTTCAGCATGATCAAGATGTGAAGTTTGATTTGTGGTTTGGCGATAACGTGGCAGAAGATAAGGTGGAATATGATTACCTGCCGCAACCAAAACCAAAGGTTGCACCCGCTACCGTCAGTCATGCGCCCATAGCAATGACTTCAAGTGGCAAACCCGTCAAGGCGATCGAGACTCCGAAGGCTGGTACAAGCTACAATCCATCCTTCACAGACTGGGATGATCTACTCCATAAAGAAGGCCAAAAGATGATCGAAGCTGAGAAGAAACGATTGCAAGCCGAGATGTTAGAAGCAGAGCGGGCAGTACGAATAGCTACCATCGCCTCGGAGGATGCACCAGGTGCTCGCACTGACGATGAGAGTGCTTGGGAAGGGGTTGAGAGCTCGTACGAGAGCTCGGAATGGCTTAAGAAGAAAAGACCTGAGCGAAAGACTCAAGCGCAGAGGAACAAGATCAAGCGTCGCCAGGCAGTCGAACGACAAGCTTTACATCAGGCGAAGATGACAGACAAGAAGAAGCAAGCGCGGGAATTGGAGCAGCTAGCCAAGAGTGGGGACGGAGGCCAGGCAGATGCTGGAGATGAGGTGGCAGAGGTAGAAGATGGCAATGTCTCGTCCGACGGTGGAGACGGCTCGCTGCTTCGGCGGAAGCGGCTACGAAATGTTTCAATACCGGAGAAGAATCTCGAAGTCGTTCTTCCTGACGAGCTTCAAGAATCTCTACGGCGGCTGAAGCCCGAAGGCAATCTACTCAATGATCGATTCCGACACCTTCTGGTGAACGGAAAGATCGAGCCCAGAAAGCCTATTCTCCAACCGAAGAAGAAGAGAGTGACCTACACCGAGAAATGGACACACAAGGACTTTCATATCCTGGTCTAGTTTTAGATGCTTCATCGAATATCCTCAACGGGAGTTTCAACCAGTATCCGCCCTGCAAGATTAGTGAATAGTAAAAGTGGAAGGGTAAGGGCATATCCTATCGACAAGCCATACCAACAAATAACACTGTAATCAGTGTCGATCAATAATGCGTGATTCTGCTATGGCATCCGCCGATCACAATGTTAAAGTACTGGTAAAGGGCACAGAACGCCAAGCTTTTCAAGGCGGGAAACCTCGTCAGATGAGCCTCCGAACCTCTTACATACTCGAAAGTCGACGTCTAGCTGTGCACCATCAGCTGCCACGGATGGCTGCAATTCGCCGTTGACTTTACCTCCCGAAAGAATCAAGCTGTGAGATCTCGAGGCTGCCTTGCTCGGGGACGGGGTGTCTTCGACGCTCTTTGGCATGGCAGAGTCAGAAAGAACCAGATCGAATGTTTACCAGGCTCACCTGCCAAGCGTCAGCGAGCACTGCAGCTACAAGGCCAGGCAACACAGCAAAGCTCCTGAGCCTTGCCCAATCGTGGACGTTGTGAAGCGTTCTGCGCACGAAGATGTCTTATGACCTATCGCAACCTCAAACCTGACGCAAATAAAAGCCAGTTTCAGACAGCACAGAAAAATCGTCCTTCCCCTATTTAGGCCGTGGTGCTCACGAAGGTCAGCACATGCTCGGGCAATTGCCTTCGCACTGAATCTCCACCAAGAAGTGATACAACTGCACTCCCTCATGTCACTTATCGGCATTGATGTCTATGTTTCGTTCTCCACACGGCGATTCAACCTCAGACCCAGAATCGAGTTCTGACGAGCACGATGAACATGAATCCTCCTTTGGAAAAAGGCAGAAACCATTCGTGCATGACGCGGACGTGAAGGGTTCCTCCCTAGGAGGCCTTTTGCAACGGCAGGAGACAGCTTCAGAATCTATTCCTGGAAATGACGCCACTTGGGAATCCACGGATTGGCTTCCCAATACCGCGGAGCAACATGCAACGTTACTCTTGTCGTCGTTGCTGGAATTCACTTATAACGTCAAGGCCGCCGAACATCTCAACCGTGCTCAGGGGACCACTAGGTTCCATTTTCAATCACCAGAAGCCAGAGCGCGCGGGGCCAGTATGTACCAAGGTGCAAGCAAGGTCCTGGCCTCCAATGGCATCATCGCGGATTGCGTGCATGAAGAAGGCTGGAGCGACATGAGACGACGATACATCATCGGAGTCGACAATCTAGGGCTTCAGGCTTTTAATGAAAGCATGTCATGGCAAGCCAGCCCTGCGAGAGGTAGAGTTAATCGCCAGGATACCAATGTGCTGATACGTCGCACCTCACGACCTCGACAAGAGTTCTTCAACGTTCTAGGTTCGACTTATGTCCCGGCCCAGCTTCTCAACACTAACCAACACCGAGAAATGATGGCTGCTATGGTTCAAAATCTAGCAGTCCCCTCCCCTCACACTGGCATGCAACTGTCGCCTTCACCATCAGTTGCTAGTGGCAACAGATACAAGGCAGACTTTTGGGAGCTCAGCAGGCTTGGTAAAGGAGCATTTGGAACAGTTTACCACGTTAAGAACTTTGTCGACAATCAGGATTATGCTGTTAAAAAGATCCCTTTGAATCCTAACCGCTTGAAAAAATGGCAAAAAAACGGAGCAAAGGAGGTTGAGCTTCTCTTAAAAGAGATCCGAACCTTGGCACGACTGGAGCACAGCAATGTTGTCCGCTACTATGGTGCATGGATCGAAGGCGCTGATGGACCAATTGCAGCTGTCGATACCGGTAAGATTCCTCATCAGCTATATCTAAAGGACAAGCCTGCTTCAACAAATGGACCAAGTAGTTCAAGCAAACAGCGGCAGGAGCTACCAATTCAAGCGTGGCAGGATGAGGACTCTATTGACGGGGTGTTCAACAATGACAATCCTCAGCGCTCGGTATGTCTACCAAACACAACCGATGATGATTTCATGGGCATTGTCTTCGGCGAGGATAGTGATACCTTGAGTAAAACCCATCATGACATTGCTCCAAACCAAGACCAAGTCCACAGCCAAAGACCGCACGTTCAGCAAGAGATCCGATGTCAACCTAGCTCAGCAACATCACTAAGCAACGAAACAGATATCTTTACAGATGGCGATGGTGAAGTGCGGTCCGGCAAATTGCAGAAACAGGATCCATTAGGCCAGCCTATGATGGTCCTCCACATCCAAATGTCTCTCCACCCTCTCAGCCTCTCTACCTACCTGGCATGCTCAGAAGAAGACTCCAGCCTAAATCCCTCGCGGCACTGCTTCCATTTACTCCCCTCCCTACGTCTTATCCGTGCCATCCTCTCAGGAGTCTCCTATCTCCACTCCCAAGGCATAATCCACCGCGACCTCAAACCCGGCAATATCTTTCTTTCCCAGCACCACGAGTACGACCAGCGCCCAGGCTGCGTCGACATAAACTGTACCAAGTGCAAGCAGCCATCAAAGATCAAACGCTACCTCAATCCCCGAATAGGAGATTTCGGACTAGCCGCCGATATCAGCGGTTTGAACGATGACCCAACGAGTGTCGAAAGCACCTCCTCTGGCTTTGCATCTAAAGCGGTGGGGACGGAGTTTTATCGTCCTCCTCTAGCTTCGCGGACACATTCGAACCGATGGCAGGCCATCGATGAGAAACTTGATGTCTTCGCCCTAGGCATTCTTCTGTTCGAGTTGCTTTGGAGAATGAATACAAAGATGGAGAGGCATATGCTGTTGAGTGATCTGTCGAAGGAGGGAGTTCTGCCGGAGGAGTTTGCGAGGAAAGTCGATCCGAGTTGCAAGGCTTGGAGCGGAGGAGACGGGGTAGATGATGGAAATAGAGTGGGTTTGAACACAGTTGGCGACTTTGTGGAAGATTGTATCCGGCATATGGTTTGTGCATTGCCGGAGAAACGGTGGGGTTGTGGACGGGTGAGGGAGAGGCTTGATGCGGTGATTGGAAGGCTAGAAGAATGAACGGTACTGTACCAGTTCCAGCTGGTCAGCGTTTGGAGTCAGCGGAAGGGAGCCTTTGGGAGCTGGCTTTCGAAATCGCCAGAGTCGCAGATAGATGGCTAATGCCAAAAAATCCTATATATCAATTGTACAGGAGAACCCCTTCACCGGCAGGTGAAACAAGGCACCGCCAGGCCCATGAAGTTCTATAATACCCAGCCCCTGATAGCCTTGGTTGATCTCCTTACAGTATACATGCTACTTCACCTATGATACAGCCCTCATCTACCTCAAACGTCACCCTCCACGCCTACTGAAAGCATCAGCCAACTGGTCTCTCTCTTAACTCACCCACCTAACCACCCCCTCCTCCCCCACTACCTCTGTCTTCCGATCCAGCACATCCTCAACCTTTTCCCTGACCCCCAACTTCCCACCACATCTCCTTACAACCTCCCTAACCACCCCCTCCCGACGCCTCGGCTCCTCATTTACAATACCCTGAATCCACTTCTCCCTCGGCAGTGCCAGCCCCGCATGTGGATAATCCATGTACCTGGACTCTAGGGGGTTGTAGTCTTGGGCGTAAGGCGGAGGCACGGGCTCAAAGAGCTGGAGACTCGTCTCCTCACTACGGGGGACATCGAAGAAAGAGGCTACGTGTTTGGACGAGACGTCTGCGAGGCGGCCGGGACTCCATTGCGGTTCTCGTCTTGGCTTCACGAGGCGGGCGGTTACGCCCTCGACGAAATCGGGGTGCGACATGAATCTGCTTGCGATTTTGTGTTCGCGGATAAATGTTTCGCGGATGTCCCATTGGCGGCCGAGGCGGAGTTGTTGGAGCGTTACTTTTAGGCTGGTTGGGCTGCGGGTCTTGATGGTAGAGAGGGTGGATGCGGCCCATTCGGGCATGGAGTCCGGGGATGTGGATTGGGATTCCGAGCGCAGGGCTTCGAGGATTTCGTCCATGGTGTTGAAGGCGTAGCAGCGGTCGATGGCGGCGCGGAGGCTGCCGGTCAGATTTCCATGTTTGGCTTCGGGGAAGTCGTTAGGTGAGGGGAGGCTGGAAGCGAATTCTGAGAGGGTGTCATTTACTAGTTTTAGGCGGTTGGGGAGGGTGGCGTAGTCTCTGAATTGGAGTTCCGAGAGGCGGGTGGTGAGGGAGGTGAGGACAGAGCTGTCGATGTAGTGGGTTGCGATTCCTGCGTAAAGCGCTTGTACGCCGTGAAGGCGCTCGGAGGTCAAGGCGAGGTGGGTGCCGATTTCGCCCTCGAGACGCGGGAGGAAGAACGACCCGCCTACGTCGGGAAAGAAGCCAATTGTGGTTTCTGGCATCGCGAAGACGGTTCGTTCGGTTGCGATGCGGAAGGGCGAATGTACGGAGAGACCTACGCCGCCTCCCATGGTGATACCGTCCATAATTGCGATGTAAGGTTTGCTGTAGGTAGCGATGAGGTGATCCAGCTGATATTCCAGTGCGAAATAATCACTTGAAGCTCGCTGTCCTTCAGGTGTGTTGTTCTGTTGTGCCAGTTCCGCAACATCCCCCCCGGCGCAAAAGGCTTTCGTCCCAGCTCCGCTCATGATTATCACGTTTGCCATTTGTGACTTCTCCCATTCTCGCAGCCTTGGGATTATCTTCCTGGCCATAGAGCCGTTGAGCGAGTTCAACTTCTTAGGTCGGTTGAGCTCAACTATCCGTACACCGTACATTGAGCTGAAGAGTACATCATCGGGCTCGTCTGACGGTAATTCCTTGGGTATTGGAGGACCTCTTGACGTAGCCATCTGGAGATCTGTCAGTTATCCAAACGGCCTTTCCCAGTATGAAAGCACTCACAGAAGCGCGTTGGCTGGAATGGGCAACTTCAGGGTTCGTGATCTTTGCGCGGAGAGGCATTTTCGAGATTGTTGGTCGACCTTGCGGCGAGAACCAGCTCAGCGAGATGGCGAATCGAGCACAGCGAGGTCGCAAAGACATTGGACACGGGTCCTCAAGCAGCCCTGTGTGCTACAAGAATTAATGGGAAAAGTTGGGGACAAAGGCGTCCTGATCTCCATTGAGCCGAGGTGGAAGGAGAGATCGCGTAATCTTCCATGTATTGAAACCGTAATCTTCAATGACAGAGTGGGGCAAATGCTAGGGAACAATCAATTGCTTACATACAGACGAACTCGAGATTCTTTTTGACCACCTCAACACTCACAACCGTCAACCTTGGTGCTCGTCGACTCATCACAAACAGCCTCTTCCACACACCGAAAACATGTCTATGGACATCGACCATCCAGTGGCGCTCCCGTTCGCTTACTCACAACAAACCGCTGCCACCATTCTTTGCTGCAACTGCGGCGCACCGATCGATGGCACTTCCTCCGCTGGCGCTCTTTGCTATGACTGTGTGAAGCTAACAATCGATGTTTCTGAGGGTATTCAACGAGAAGCAACCTTGCACACGTGCCGGGATTGCGAAAGATGGTTACAACCACCGAGTCAGTGGGTCACAGCTGCGCCAGAATCGCGAGAACTTCTGGCTCTCTGCTTAAGAAAACTTAGAGGCCTCAACAAGGTCCGCATTATCGATGCCAGCTTTCTGTGGACAGAGCCACACTCGAAACGAATCAAAGTCAAGATCACAGTACAGCAGGAGGCATTCGAGGGGACGATAATACAACAGACATTCGAGGTTGAATATGTCGTGGCATCGCAGCAATGTCCTGATTGCGCAAAATCATACACAGCGAATACATGGCGAGCTGTTGTTCAGGTGCGGCAGAAAGTGGCTCATAAGAGAACGTTCCTGTATTTAGAGCAACTCATGCTGAAGCACGGAGCACACAAAGACACCATTAACATCAGAGAGGTCAAAGATGGCCTTGACTTCTACTTCGCTCAACGAAATCATGCCGAAAAGTTTGTTGATTTTCTCACCTCAGTCACTCCAGTCAAGTCCAAGAAGGCTCAAGAGTTGATATCCACGGACATTCATACATCTTCGAAATCCTACAAATTCACTTACTCGTGCGAACTTGTACCCATCTGCAAAGATGACCTAGTCGTTCTACCAGGCAAGCTCGCCAAATCGATCGGCAACATTTCTCCACTTTGTTTATGCTACAGGGTTGGCACGTCTATGAATCTTATAGATCCCAGCACTCTTCAAACGGCAGATGTCCCAACGCCAATCTACTGGCGCAGCCCATTCAAATCTCTCGCTGATGTCCGGGAGTTGTCAGAATTTATCGTTCTCGATATTGAGGCTGTAGGCCACCAAAATGGACGATTCTTCCTTGCAGAAGCTACTGTTGCCAAAGCATCGGATCTTGGTGTAAACGACCGAACTTATTTTGTGAGGACACATCTGGGCGGAGTCCTGCATGCCGGCGACTCTGTACTCGGCTATCACCTTACGGGCACAAACTTCAACAATCCACAATTTGAAGAACTCGAGCAAAACAACTCCTACGCATCGACAATACCCGACGTAATGCTAGTAAAGAAGTACTACCCGAGAAAGCAAAAGACCAAGAATCGCCACTGGCGACTCAAGCGTATGGAAAAGGATGAAGGAGAGCTTTTACCAAAGAAGGCAGATCAGGAACGGTTGGAGGCCGATTTCGAGATGTTCCTACGCGATGTGGAGGAAGACCCGGAGTTAAGGCAAACACTCGCGGTTTACAAGGCAAATCAGCAAAAGTCAAAGGACAAGATGAATGGGGTAGATCAAGATGCGATGAGTGTGGCGGAAACGGAGGATACCGAAGATGAGCGGGTACCAAAGATCAACATGGACGAGCTTCTGGAGGACTTTGATGAGTTGAACGTGCAAGATACGAGTTGATGCTGTCTAATTGACAAAGAAGGTCCACAGATTCAAGCAATCATACTCGATCACATCCCTCGTCCTTCAATCTGTACAATATCCATGTCCATATGAATCGGGACAATGATCGCTTGAGAGGCAAGATGGGGTCTATGTGAGAAGACACAGGAAATTCTTGCCGCAACCTGTAAACGAATATGAGGAATTTTCTTCTTTTCCAGGAAAAGCTTTCCACCAAAGCAAGAACTTCTTTTCAGGCACGATCCAATCGCACAAGCTCTAGGTAGTGAACATTACCGATGCCTAATTCCGCATGCGCGAATAAAAGATTCCGGAGAGGAAGGACTGATTGATTCACGGTTCTGAGAGATATCTCTGTAACTTTACCTCCTCCTCCTCCTCCTTCTTCCACTTCCTCTGCTACCTCCTCTTCCTGCTTCTCCTCCTGCTCCTCTTGCCCCCTAATTGTGAAGTAGTGGATACAAATACGTCAGGCCGGTTCAGTTGATCCGGCTGTCGTTCTTGCGTCTGTGTGGTGTTAATGACTGGTTTCTGTCCTGAGAGTCTGTGTGTGGTGTTATGGTTGGTTTCGCATCCTGGGGCGTCTGCGTGGTGTGATTGCTCGGTGCCGGCCTCATTTGACTTTTATTTGCTCTTCCCGTGGCGCGGAGTGCGTCGCAACGATCTGATTTCCGTTCCAACTTCTTAATTCTCTTCTCGTCGTCCTGGATTATCTACTGCTTACCTGCCAAGTATACCAAGTCGCCGTCCTTTTTTTAAGTTTGCTCATCCATATAATATCCATAGTGGATTCTTTCCCTGGTGATGGCCATGTCTCTGATGAGTATCTCTGTACGCGAACGCGCCTTAGTCCTGTAATCGGTCACCAGCCTAGGCTGCGAAGATTGTTCTTGTTCTGAGATCGGATATGCCGGACGCTATGTGTTCGAGACAGGGGTTTGCGTTTGGAGATCTACGTACCTCGAATGCCCGTGCAAGTGATCCGTGTGGTGCAGGCGCATGATTTCTCCTGGAGTTTTCCCGTTGGGATTAGGCTCTGTGGAGGGAGTGTATTTTCTCGAGTAGCAGCTTCACTGGGTTTAAAAGCCCGCTGTTTCTTTGAACTAGGTTTTGGAGAACCTTGTGCTCTGGAAGGGGTAGACCAAATGCCCTGATGGTCAGTTCCGATGGATGGTGGTGCTGATGATTCTCCTTGTGCGTGTGTAGGTCCATGAGCCAGGGTTCCCGAGATGCGTTTCTTGCCACGTTTAAAGGGTTGGCATGAGGTTCACGCTCGGATGACATAATCATCAAGAATGGTGGCCGTTGTACAAGACCTCTTGTACCTGTGGTAGAACGTGTACAAGATGAAGAAGTGATTTAGAAGGATTATATGTGAGGAGTAAAGATAACAGCGTTGAATATTAAGACGAACGAAATGAGTGAACGGCTTCAGAAAGTAGACAGACAGTAGGATGAACTATTTCCCTTGGATCATATAGATGAAGGGACAGTAAATTGAGTATGATAGTCAACATGTTTACTCTTGTACTTTCCGAACATAATCTGCAAACGTAGACTGGATCTGCCACTGTATAAAGGTTGGATTTCGAAAGCTTGAGTCAAGGACACCTGCAGGCCATGAAACGACTTCGTCTTATCGTCTGAGAGGATATTTGCCCTCGGATTTGATGTAAGGCCAAGCGGGTAACCTAAAACGAGTACGAACGGACAACGTCTCTGGGTCTCCCATCAAGGACTATACCAGTGTCAGCTGAAGACCAAAGGGAGCTTGCGAAGGAGGCAGAGGGCAAAGGTCTGGTACCAGAAGATGTCAAAATGATTCCGGCCCAAGTTCTTTGTGGCCGAAAAGCTCTGATACCGGGCCTCAGGCCGAATGATCCGCTGACCTTACCCCAGTTTGCGCACAGACCACCAGAAAGCGGCGGACTTGGCAGGGAGTGGAGACATCCTACTAAGTACCACCACTTCTATAGCAGATTTCTTCCACTTCAATTGAAAAGGACCTTCAAAGAGTCAGAAACACGCCCGTCGAGGCTTCTAATACTGCCGCGTCATGCCATCTGGCCGTGGTGAGAGTTTGAAGGGTTGCAAAACTTCTGATGTTTGTTCATCATGATACAAATCTTGTTTCTGTAGATCTTTGGGATCAATTCGTGTCCCTTTTTCCTGGGCTCGCCATGAGCCGGCCACTGTCGTTGTTCCACCGTTTCATGACCTTGCCTTTAGCTTCCTGTTTGTTGGGCCATGCAATATATGTTTGACAAGGCTTGGCGTCCTTACGATTCCGGGCTGGGGATTTATGGTTTGTGGGCGGAATGGACAGTGTTGCCACTCTCAGCACGAAGCCCATAGTGCAAAAGGTAATTGATGAGCTAGGCGAGTTGCATTGCACCCTCCGCCACAGGCAGGCTTCCCACGCAGGGATGGTAGAAACCATTCTGTGATGAGCAGAGCCAGTCTGGCCGACGTTGTTTTGTTGAGTAGATGTTCGGGTATAGTAAGATTTGTTTCATGGAACATAGTTCGTGGTTGGTATCCTTTGAGCTGTAGAATCAGCTCGATCTGTAGCACACATTTATAGTTTATAGTAGCCGCAAAGACCTAGACCGAAGCGTGTCCAGCCAGATACGACTGTTAGTCCTACATTAAGCTATCAGTAAACAGTAGGTCTTGACATAATTCCGAGACATTGATCTCAAATACTTTGGCAGCCAGACTCTCACGCCATGCAACTCAGAGACCTGTTGCCGACGCTCTGTCGGTGTGCTGATGATTCACAATTAGCTAGGGTCTTTCTCTGTTCAATTAAGGGTTGAGGCTTTTACGTGGACACTTTGACTCAACCCTGAAGTGGCTCACCCAAGGTTTGGATCATGCTGCGAGAACATTTCCCCAACATGTACAATCATTGTCCCCAAACAAAGTAGCCTGTCTGTTTGTTATGCTGCCCCTTTCTAGGTTAGAGGTCTGTCCGGCACTATCTCTGCTATCACTAATATGACGCAAGGTCGGATTCCTCAGGATTTTTCTATCCACCCTTCGCGAGGGGCGCTCGACCAACAAGGAGACAGCCGGCTTGCCGGGGTCTGGTAGGCGGCAGGTCAGCCGCACAGTGACGAAAAGGGACATAGATAGTATTGGTGGGGGCGGCAAGGGCAAATGCGCCTTCATTCTGTCCAAGCAAAGACATCTGACAATGTGAAATAAGTTAGGCGGTACAACAAACGTAGAATAAGACCACATTTGCTTGACAAGACAGCTCCTCGTAAGCCAGATAAGTTCAGAAGGATGATCTAAGTTGAAGGTTCGACAGCGGGAAGTGAAATCTTGGCATCTCTAACTTTCGCTTAGCCTTTTGGTGTGTCTCCTACAGCACAAATTATTCCGTCCGCTTCAGGAGCGCACAATGAGTATTCGAAGGAATGAATACTTGGATGCTGGACTCAGCGATTCCGATCAGGAGGAAGGGTACGACTCAGAGCGTGATGAGTATTCGAGGGTCGGGATCAAGCGACGGAAGCTGTCATCTGCCGCGGTAGAACACACTACGGAAGCTCTTGTGTCGGACGATGAAGAAGAGAATGACTCCCCGACCGTCACCTCTCCGGGACCAAGCAAAGAGAATCGACAATTATTGAAGTCTTCCGAGTTGTCTACGGGAACCATCAGCACATCGACGAAGCCTTCCAAGACCTCCAAACCTGGCGTAATCTACCTCTCGTCTCTACCACCCTATCTCAAACCCTCAGCTCTGCGCAACCTACTCACACAACGAGGCTTCTCACCTATATCACGTCTCTTCCTTGCACCAGCGTCCAAGGCCAAGAATCATCACTCCACCCAAAAAAGCTCGCGACAGCTCTACGCTGAAGGATGGATTGAATTTGCTTTGAAAAAGACAGCCAAGCGCTGCGCCGAGACCCTGAATGCGAATACGGTTGGAGGGCGAAAAGGTGGCTTCTATCACGATGATATATGGAACATGAAGTATTTACGGGGAGTTGGATGGGATGACTTGATGGCACAGGTGAGGGAGGAGAGGCGGGAGGAGGAAGTAAGGAGAATGGAGGAGAGGGGACAGATTGCGAGGGAGACGAAAGAGTTTATGGAGGGAGTTGAGAGGGGGAAAATGGCGCGGGGAATAGAGAGTTCGCGGGAGAAGAAGAAGAGGAAAAAGGACAATACAGAGGCAGGGATTGAAGATCGCGAGGATGCTCTAGACAAGCCTGAGGAGAGACAAACGTGGAGGCAATATAGAGTAAAGGGTGTTGGTAGTGGTGGAGAGAAGAGTGACACTGCAGGAGTAAGCGATGATGTGAAAAAAGTCCTGAGCAAGATCTTCTGAATAGGAGCACTGCGAGCGGAATCTTGTTCAGGTCACATTCAAGCGACAGTATATTAAGCTATGAACAGGAACACGTGTCTTGTAAACTGCCCTTTCACTGCCTAGCCGGCGGCAAGATTGTCAGACGCTTGTGTTCGAACAACGATGTGCTACACCTTCATCCCCTTATTTTATTTCCACCGTCAACTTCTCCCCGCCCTCTTATTCCCGCCCCTTCATCTTACTTGATATTCTCTAGCTCTCTATTAGAGCTAGAAGAACACTTTAGATCGTAGCCTAATATCAACTACATCAGTCGTCGATATAAAT
>JAABUK010002991.1_pt1 | contig 29318 bp, 39 predicted proteins | sample 5559141 | NCBI WGS metagenome assembly JAABUK01 (sample SAMN10711869, study PRJNA513367) | rock metagenome | isolation source: Antarctica rocks | place: Antarctica: Victoria Land, Pudding Butte nord | collected 2016-01-03
AAGGGATTCAAGTGCAAATCTGGAACTGTATCATGGCAGGCAGAGTAGGACTGCTTATGCTGAACTGCATGGGCAGCATACACAAAGCTGTGTCTGCATCCAGGCCAGACATTGAATCAGGCTGAGCTACAGGCAAACACATAAAGCACTGGCTGACTCTTCCACATCCAGCCAACAAACAGGCTGCTGTTGAACAAGTCACAGTGAGCCAAGCCAAGCATACATCAGGCTAGCAGCCTACCTTCTCTAGATTTCTTTGAACTAGCCCCCGAGGCCTTGGTGGCAGCAGCAGCTCTGCTGGCCTTGCTCTGTGACACTGGAGCAGCATCTGCTGCATCAACTTGCATCGAAAGTGCTCCCATCTTGACAGTAAGCTGGCCATCTGAGCCCACAGCTGTCACCTGCAGGCACAACATATTCATGCTGAGGGTCTACACTTGCAAAGCCTACATGACCACACAAAACAAGGAGGAAAACGGATATAAAGGGGGGGGGAAGACAAAAAAAGGGAGGGCAAAAAAGGTGACCACATCCTGCCTACCGGTATGTGACTATGCAGCCATGACTAGACCTGGGACCCTTGCAAACCCTACACGCTGTCAACCACAGCGGGTAGACAGCAAAAAGCAGTCACACCTGATGTTCTCTGTGTGTCACTTGCCTTTGATGTACCGCCTTGAAGACAAGGACCAAACCTCCAAGACTGGTAAACACAAGACGAAGCAGTGAGTAAGGAGGAGACAACTAGCAGGAGCAAGCAGAAGAAGACAACAGTAGCACAGAGAGCAAGTGCCATGGGGATGATGAGAGGAGGCATCGGCAGGGGGCAAGAGGAAGAGCAGGGCAGACATGAAGGGGAATGCAGCATGTAGAGGGCAAGAAGGTGACTCCAGAAGGAAGAAGAGGAGGGCAAGGAAGAAGAAGATAATAAAGAAGACAAAGAAGAGCAGGAAGAAGGGGAGACACATTACAAAGAATGCCTATGTAGATGTAATACCTTGCCAGTTTTGCCTCCAAGCTTGATGAGTCTGACTGGCTCGTCCACCTTTGGGGTCCACCCCTCTGCCCCTGCCTTGACCCTTGCTGACTCCAATCCCCACACGTCTTCTTGACCCCTTGACTTTGCTCTCTGTACTGCAGCTGCTGCTGCAGTGGTGCTGGGTACTGAATCTGACACCTGCTGGACGCACTCCTCTGCTTCTTGCTGACTCAGCTTGCCTGCTTTGATCTCAGATACCACCCAGTCTAGATCTGTCCGTGCAGCTGTCAGTGCTGCCTGTAGCTGAGCGTCACTGTTCTGCAAGACACATGGCGGCTCACTCGCATGATCACACATCTGGACAGACACACAGATATGTGCATACATCCAATGCCCGCCTGACATGTGTTAGCTGGTCGCACGCTGAACACACCCACAACCTGACATGATTGCAACGATGTAGGCCTGTCAACCTCTTGCTCCCATCTACTTTCATGATGCCACTGAGAAGCAACTGCGCACAGCTACATCCCAACCTGTACCGGTGGTCCTCACGCAAACTTGTCCTGCATGTACCTAGCTCATCATGAGCTGGAAAGCGTAATTATCATTACTGTTATTATTCTTGTTACTATTATGCAGACCGTTCCTGCATGTGTGACCTCAAATTCGATTCGTTCAGAACAATCGCTAACAAGTGGGGGGTTTCAGCCGTTATTTTGGGGGGTCCCCCCACCCCCCCCCATTTTTGGGATTACCAGCTGTGGCTGCTCTACCTTGAAGGCTTCAAGTTGGCGAGCAACCTCGTGCGCCTGCGCTTGCAAGTCTGCAAGGGTCTGTTCAGCTTCCCGTCTGGTGGTGGCAGCAGCAGCAGCCTGCTGCTTTGCATCATGTAGCTCCTGCTGCAGAGAGCGCTGCAGGTCCTCTGCTCGAGCACTGGGACTGCCGCCTTCCTGCAACACCACAAGAAGGGTGTGCTGAGCTTTTGGATGCAAACATTCGCATCATGTATGTATCATGTATGTATGACATACAGGTTGACGACGTTCCTCCAACTTATCCATGACCTGCTTGCACAGATTTACATTCAGGCAGTAAGCCACAGGCACTCGACTGCCCCTCTGGTCAGATACAAACAGTCCTGAGAAGCTTTCCTGATGGAGGTCCTGTTTTGGCCATCAGCACACCAACTACAACGTGTATTGATGTGCTCCAAACCAGACTTTGCAACAAGCCTGCCCAATCAGAACCAGCAAGAAGAGGAGTAGTTCATGGCTGAGCAATTGTTCATGCAAGGTGACACAATGAGGCCGTCCTGGAGAGAAATTTACCAGAATGCAAAGCCCCTTGTGAAATCAACACAGGATGACTCACCTGGCCTTTGACTGCAATCTCACGAGCCCTTTGCACCACCTTGGGGTCAAAGCCCAGCCCCTGGGCCACAGCCAGTGCGTTGGAGAGGCCCCCCTCACCCCACAGAAGCCTGTAGGTGGGCTTTAGGGTGGCCAGATCAAACTCCACGCTGGCATTGATGAAGCGTGGGTCTGAAGCCTGGGTACACACACACTTTGCTGCTGAGTGTACTTTGGGATGCATTCAAGTTCATTCAACTTCCAATGTGCTTTGGGAGAGCAGGGAGGTGGTAACAACCCCGGGGTCTACCAAGTCTACCCTATGGGCCCAGACCCCTGGCCCCCTCACCTTGGTGTTGTGTCCAGCAGTCGTTTCCCCACTGCCCACATTGTCAAAATCAGTGCGGTCCAAGGGCAACAACACCAATGATGAGGACATCCACAACAGCAACCATGATGAGAATGATAGCAGTGGTAGTGACAGTAGCCATGACGATTGGCATTTGTGCCAGCATCGTCCATATGGGTGTGATGATAGCCTGATGTAAAGGTTGTAAAACTTGTCCGGAAAGTCAAATTTCTATGGAAAATTTCTTGCAAAAGGGCTTGAAGGCAAATCCAGTGCCAACAGGTAGTGAACAGACTCAGTTCTAGACACAAAGCAGAGAGAAGACTTACGGGGCGGTCTTTGAGCTGGGCATGGTGTGTGGTGGCATAAGTGAGGCAAGCGGTGTCAGCCAGTCTGTCCAGGAGTACGCCTGCCAGAGCTGCCCCTTCAGCAGGGTCTGTGCCACTGCCTACCTGCACACACCATGTGACAGGCTACCCTTGAGTGCCGTGAGACAAGGTAATTAACCCAACTCATGTCTCAACTCCCCAACACCAAATTCTGCCTCTAATCTTTGGGCCCATGTGATTCTCTGACAGTGGGGAAAGAGTGACTAAGATTAAGCTGACTGATGTGGCTTGAAGGCAGCTCCTGATCCCTAATCCTAAATGGGCAGTGGCAGTGGTTGTACGGCTGACGCTCAAGGGCTGACAGCTGCATGTAGCGTCAGATCCACAAAGGTGTTTCGTCCAGCATAGCATGATGATGGGTGATAGTGATGGTCATGATCGAGTTTCCGAGTCACAGCCATGCTGTTGGATGTTCATGCTTTGGCACGTGACAGCATAATGGCTGTTGTCATAAACAATGATAACAGTGATAATGACAGTTATAGTAACAATGCTAATGATAATGCTTTCCAGCTCATGATGAGCTAGGTACGTGCAGGACAAGTCATCATGACAACTGACTCACACGCTGCTTGCAGCGCTGCTTGCATGTACCATATCTAGAGCAGAAGATGGTGGAGGCACCTCAAGAACAGGAAGCAGAGATCCAGCGGTCAGAGCCAGAAAAGAGAAGCAACAGAAGAACAGGAAGCAGACAGACAGACGGACAGCTGACAAGAAGAGGCATGCTGACCTCATCAAGGAGGACAAGGGAATTTGGAGTAGCTTCCTGCAGTATGCTGCGCACGCGCCTGATGTGGCCGCTGAAGGTGGACAAGCTCTGCTGCAGGTTCTGGCTGTCGCCCACATCCGCCAACACCCTGTCAAAGAACACCATCCTAGGCGGCTGCTGCTGCTGCTGCTTGTCAGATAGTTGCGCATCAGGCTTTTGTGAGTCCTGCTGCTGCTGCTGCTGCTCCTGCTGCTTGTCAGACTGTTGCGCATCAGGATGGTGTGAACCCTGCTGTTGCTTGTCAGACAGTTGCACATCAGGATGTGGTAACCCCTGTTGCTGCTGCTGGCTAGACTGTTGTGGATCAGGATGCTGTGACTTCTGCTGCTGCTGGTCCTGCTGCTGCTGTTGCTCTTGCTGCTGTTGCTGTTTACTGTGTTCCGGGCGATAGATGGAGTTTGTATTGTGTTCAGGGGGTTGGTGGGCTGTAGGGATAAAAAGGCCAGCTTTGGCCATGATGGCCGTCAGGCCTACGGCTTTCAGGGATGCTGTCTTGCCGCCTGCACACAGAGCAAGGTCCCCAATTGAGCACTCATTCTGTTCATGACACACATGTTTTTTCTTAGGATCATGTAGGTACAGTCATGAGAATCTCCTATGCGAGAAAACTGCGTAAACAGTCACAGCAGTAGGTAACAACCCTGCATGTTCAGCGCAGAGGAGCATCACAAATGGCAGCATCAAAGAGTCAATGTAAGACAAGAATCAACGTAGCACTAGGCAAGCAAGTACATGTACAGCGTGTTGTGTCAGATGCTCCCTATATCCGCTAAACTTGATTCTCTGGCTATGCCCAGCCTCTGCTTTTGGTGGAGCTGGTCCTTGCCTTCCTCAGGCAGCATTTCGTTTGCGGCTCTGATGTGCTAAACACAACATAGCACAATTGCACATATGGACAAACACGCCAACCGTCAGGCAGGCAAAGGTGCAGACAGGCAAATTCCAGCTGCATCAACACATAAAGAAAAATGAGTGCAGAACACACACTATAAGCCTGTTTTGGGCAGATGATTGACAGGTCTTGGAGGCACTACGTGAAGGCTTGCAAGGGAGATGACCTGTGTTGGGTCCTGTGACAGCCACCACCTTGACACCAGCAGGCACCAGAAGGTCCACAGGGCAGGGGGCTCTGCCTTTCGGCAAGCCACGTCTCCCATAAGTCTGCCTTGGAGGCTGCTGCGGCTCCCAACTGGCTCTGCCCATCGAGTCTGCAGCAGTGCTGCCAGAGGGGCTGGCAGTGTAGCTGGCATCGTAGTTCACTTCCTCTGTTGCTGGAGGGTCCTTCAGGGGAGGTAAGGATGGCTCCAGAAGCAAGGGATGGTAGACAGCTCTTGCATGGATGCAGCCTGTCTACAGTAAAGCGGCTCCATCAGAATTTGCTTTGGAACAAGTTACAGTGACAGTCCTAATGTTTGAGTCCTAGGCTTATGGCTTGTAGAGACATCAAGCTGGACTTGCACAAGAAGGGACTTGTGCAGAAGCAGTACTTGCTGTTCAGGCAATGTCAACACTCCCACACGCATATGACTGACTTGCTGCAGTGCTTGCTGTTGATGCAGTGCGCACATTTGCACATGCATATGACTGACTTGCTGCAGCATTGTCAAACCATGCACAGCCTGTGACTTACCACCAGAGCGCACATGCTGACTGCAATACCAGGAAGGGTACATGTTGGTAGATACAAGGCTTGCCCTGCACATCCCTACCTCATCACGAGCAAGCAAGAGTCAGCACTGTCATTGTTATGATAACGTGTATGTGTACCTGGGCAGCTTCATCAGGTGAAAGGAAGACTGGCTTGACTGCCTGCAGCCATGTTGCATGCCTAGCGCGAGCTGTAGCAATGTCTAGCGCAGTCACTGCCTTCAGCAAGCGCTGTAAGTTCAGCGTAGATGCCTTCACCTGAATGGACACCACACCACATGCTCAGTGCTTTAGATCAGTGTGTGCATAAATGGTCTTGCAGGGTGTACATATTGCAGTGTGTACATAGATAACATTGCAATGTGTATATAGATGGTGTTACAGTGAGTACATATATGATCTTACAGTGTGTATATAGATGGTGCTATGGTGTGTACATAGATGGTGTTACAGTGTATGCATAGATGGTGTTGCGGTGTGCAAATGCATGCCATTGCATACCTCTGACATTGCCAGGCATGCACTCGCATGTCAGGCACACCGCCTACATGCAGCTGACATCGCAGGAACGCAAATGCAGTGAGTCCATGCATAGCTCCAGGAGCACTGTCTACTAGCATTTGGGTCAAGCTTGTGATGCGTACACAAACCCCCTGTGTGCAAATGCCACTCATAGATAAGCACTGCCAATGCATGACCATCATGTTGGTGCATGTTGGCTCACAGGACTAGGGTTTAGGCACACCTAGTAGGTACCAGGCAAGAGCGATTAGCTGAAACGCCTGTATATTATTATTATTAATGCATGACCATGCTCTGTGCAACCAGCAGATGCACTTTCAACAAACCAAGGTGAGCTCCAGACAGGCCATACCATTTGAGACAGGCCAGCTAGGATGGCCTGCTCCTCTTCTTGCTCCTGGCCTCTGAGCATGGCTTCAGCATTATTGAGAGTGACAACAGGCTCGGGCTCCATATACACTGTTGATCCTGAAGCACTCACTGCCAACGTGACGCTGCCCTTGGGCAGCTGACTCTGCAGCCATGAGTCAACAACTCGCTCAGATGCGTTGTGAGTCAATCAGTCAATCAATGCATTCGTGCGACCGTCTTCATCCAAACAAACAGTCTTCATCCAAACAAACAGTAAATGGGAAGGTGATGTTGTGTAGCATTACAGTGTAGCATTACAGAATTGTGTGGGTGATGTAGACTGGGCATGCTTGTGGTGCCCACCTGGCGGCCAGCCTTCACAGGTACGCACAGCCTGTCTCGTCTGATCACCACCAAAGCCTCTTCAGAGACGTTCTGAGCTGCTAGCTTACGAGCCCACTCGTTCATGCTTTGTCTGAGGGACTGCATGTTTTCCCGCCGCTGCCCTCTCACTTTGCTCAGCTGATCACTGGCCCTGTCCAGTACCCTGCCATCCTGCAATGGTAACACATGATTGTCTGAGACAGTACATTTCGACTGCTGAGACTGGCTTGTAGAAATACCCTTGTATTCACAGCAAGCCTGGATTGTAAAGTCTGCAGACAGCATGCATGATACAAGCAAGGTGTTCCTTGACATTCAGACAGCGCACAATTACATGCCGAGCATGCAAAAAGATACGCTGACACAGCAGACCCACCATTCTCATAATTGCAAGGAAGCATGCTCACCTCAATGCAATGCCTGATGCTATGGCGCAGAGTTGGCAGAGCGCTCTTGATTCCCCGGCCCAGATTTTGCAAGGCGGGGAACAGCGCTGTCTCTCCTTCCTTCTGCGCCAGCCTGTCTGCCACTGCTGCTGCAACCTGTGATGCATCAAAGCATGTATCAAAGCGTTGAGTTATCATGTGTAGCTGGTTATGCGGCTGCAAGGTGCTGCCCAACATGACCATTACATCAGAAAGGGGCATGTTAAAGAGCTCAGGAATGGCATATTACACGTGTATTTGGGTTGCAAAGGAGGGAGTTGTGCAACATCCTAAAGGCTGGAAGACAACTTGCCTCTAGACTTGAGGCTACCCCATCCAGATGGACAGGATGCAGTACACGGTTCCTGCTGGCAGCTTCAAGTAAGCCACGCAGGTCATGGATGCCTTTCAGGGTAAGATTGGCCTGCTGAGCTTCTACTGTTTCCTGCAGCAGCTGCTCTGCCTGCTTCTGAGATGATGCAATGGGCAACTTGGCCCCTAGGGCTCTTTCTGCTGCCACAGCTGTGGACGTGAATGATGCCACCTGAGTCAGCAGGCAAGCATTGTTGCATCACTTTAACAAGCAAGGAACAAAGATGGTCCTGCTGCACATGGGTTTACATTCTTTGAGTTGCATGTTGAATGAGCTAAAACAGATGCAGAAGGTGGTGTTTGCTGGAAGCGATGCAAGCATGTTGAAACGCCTTTGTGTGCAGCAGCATGAGGGTTAGAACAGCGTTGCACAGTCAAGACAGTTGAGGTTGACCACAGCAGCTTAGCAAATTGTTTCTGAGCAATTTGACAGCTTGCCTGACCTGTTGACAGACTTCTGGCCATTCTAGCAGTCTTAAGGACTCTGCTTGGCATGCATCACTGTCAGCGCTAGTACTGGAAGTTGCTTTTTGCTGCCTGTGTCTGTTGCCTTCAGACTGCACATGCCCATTGGCTGCAAGACTTGTTGCAGACTGTGCTGAAGAAGCCTGTTGCTTTTTTGTGTGAGATTCAGCACTTTGAGTAGCTGGTGCAGCTTGTGCTCTCAGCTGAACATGTGGGACTTGACCCCATCTGCCAGTCGGTAGTCGAAACTGCAGTGCGTGCAGGTGGGCGAGGTTATGAAGGGGGTTGAGCTCTGCAACAGGCTGAGCTGGGCACCCTGGCTGAGTTGATCTTGCTGCTGTCGGATGCTGCAGCCGATTGCATACTATTGCGCTGCATTTCATACGAAAGGCTGCTCGAAGGCACTTGCTGCGTCCCTCAGCCTGTGTGGTACAGACACATGCGAGTTTAGTCCACGCTGAAGCTGAGAAAGTGGTTGTCGACGGTCCATAGACTCTGCAATGTAAGCATATATATCGATTTGATCAAGACTGCGACTGATCTAGCAATCACGCGATCAGCCTTGACAACAAAAGATCGAAAGCCGTATTTGACTAGATCACTACACGAGACGGACACGACGGTCGCTGTCTCGTACACACCTGATCCACGCAGACCTTACAATCCTTTTCCTGACGCACCGACAAATTTGTCCGTCTACGAAGTAGCGTCTCGTCGCCGCGCAGTGCCTGCGCCTGGTGATTGTTGTGGCTTGGCGTGGCAAATGTCCAAGAAGAAGATCACTGGCAGGCATATCTAGTATGATTAGTACGCGCCAAAAATCCCCTTGATTAGTAAGCTTCCTAGGGCGGTTTCAGTTCCCTGCATGCACGGGGCGCTGCTGACTGCACAAGACTCGTTTATGAATCTCAGTAGCGTCAATAGACCTATCGGGATTATCATCCATAACCCATAAATCCTGATCTGCCGAGCCACTGCAGAAACTGTACTGTTGAGTTACAAGTTTTGCAGAGCGTTGCTGTACAAAGTTAACGTGCATGCACATACGTTGTGAGTGTTACCTGCTTTGACGTCTTGATGGGGGAGAAAATTCTGCAACGTCATGGAAACGCGGTGGTATTCTTGCTCGCTGGTACAGCCGCTGTTGCCTTGGCTGCTACGTATTACAATCGGTATAGGCTTTCCAAAGGCCCTCACACCGACCAGCAGTCTGCAAAATTGCAGCAGCTGCTTGCAGAGGTGATACACAGTCACGTCTGTCATGCTAAATGTTGGTCGCTGGCATATGTATGTCACAGACGCGACTCGAGCATACGTCGGGTTCGACGCCAAAGTGCTTGCTGAGCCACTTCAGCGGGCCCAAGAGGTGTGTGCACAGCTGACAGGTCACTGTCGATGCAGTATCGAGAAGCTTTGCACATACCAGCAGATCTTCTTTGCACAATTCGAGATGACATGGTGAAACAGGTAGGCACCTGCTGTGTTCAAGTGGTCCCTGCACCCACATCTTTTGCAAGTCATGCTACTAAAAGGTTCCTGTGCCTGCAGATGAATGCTACCCTGTCAGGCAAAGAACACTCGCCCCTACTGATGCTGCCAAGTATGGTAGATGAGCTACCAAATGGGTATGTCTCATGTATGACTCATGCTTACTAAACCTATGTCCAGAATATCTGGGTGCGCTATAGCACATATATCATCCAACATGGCGAAAGTCTTGGGGGCTTGTCTTGCAGATTTGAGTCTGGTGACTTCTTTGCATTGGATATGGGCGGCACCAACTTTAGAACAGTGTACGTTAAGCTATCAGACAAGCATGGAGAGATGGTAATGCTGCTGCTGACTGTATTCACTGCTACTGCATACTATTGTAAATGTTATCCACTTCTGCTCATTACTGTCCTGTCAGGCACATAGGTGCAGGCTGTAAGCACAAATGTGTCATCAGGCTCATCTGCTCAGGTCTGCTTTATGCCCTTCATTACATGGGCTGTCTTCACATGGGTGTTTGTCAACAACACTTGGTGCATTGTCTGCAACAGAATCTCACCACAACCACTGTTGATGCCTGATGCCAATGCATGTGACTCTGGCAATGTTGCAAAGCTGTTTGGCATGTGTTCAGGATGAGCTGAAGATGGATGAATTCCCCATCGAAGACAGCATGCACCATGTTCCAGCTGATGACCTATTTGACTTCATGGCAGGCAAGCTGGTAGCTTTTGCTGACCGAATAGGCAAGAAGTGAGTCTGCCCAGCTTCATGCTGTGAGTTCCAGTATCACCTGCTGCATCTTTCAGCACGTGTCACGCACTGCCTATGGTTTCAAAAGCAGCTGCTGGGCCAAAAAACAGCTGCTAAACCTGCAAGCAATACATGCTACAAATTTCACCCTTCCATTGACCTTTATGTACACCACAGCAGTGACTATCCTCCTATGATTTTTTCACAGATGCTCGCAGTCAAGCATATGCTGTGAAAGGAAGTCAACAGGTGAATGCCTAAGCATAGGCAACCTCACCTGTTCCTGGCTTTCCAGACAGCAGCAGGCCTCGTTTCCTCTTAGGTGAAGACGTACTCAAGGGTCTTTCATTATCGTTGTCATCCAGCTAGTTATGACCTTTTTTCCAAAATTTATGTATGGGTCCACTGATATCATTCTGACAGTGACATCCGAATCACCGGATCACACCAGCTCAAAGAAACCAAACAGACTTGCGTCTCACACAACACGTATCCTCGCGCCACTACATATGCTGGGCCACCAGTAGCATGATTCTTATGCACCAACAGATGCATGCACCCTCATTGCAACAGCAAAGTGCAATGATGCAGGCCAAAGCCTGACAGCATGCCTGTCGTTGGCTTCTGCTTCAGCTTCCCTCTGCGGCAGATCAGTGTGAACCACGGCACCTTGATCAAGTGGAACAAGGGCTTCACCAACCCAAATGCTGTGGGTGAGGATCCCACAGAGCTGCTGGAGGCAGCCTTGGCTCGGCAAGGCATGCAGGTCAGTGCATGCATGCCTCCCTGCATCTTTTGCACTTCTTCCTCCTGCATGTTTCCTGTTGTTCCATGTCTTGCAGGTCAGTGCATGCATGCCTCCCTGCACCTCCTGCTGTCCTCCAGCTGTTTGCAGCTTCTCCTGCTGTGTCTTTTCTGTCGCCATGTCTGGCAGGTAGCCCACATGAGTTTTCCCGCCAATACCCACAAAAGGCTGCAGTGTGGTGCTGCAGTCTAGTAAATGAGCACTGCTAGTTGTCTGGTCCAACAGATGAGTGCTTTGTTGTACATATCTTATAAGATTGGGACGTTTTGCATGGCAAGTGCAGCTATGATCAGCAGATGGCATTCCAGACTTAGGTCAGGGGTTCAGCTCTTGGTTGTATCTGCAGCATGCATCTTAGCTTCATCTCGCTGGGAGCCGGCTCTGCTTGGCAGGCCATCTCCCAGTGAGGCAAGGCTAGGATACATGTCGAGCAACTTTTTGGCTGATCCCGCTAGTGTGGCAAGGTTGCACGCCTTCACATGCAGAAGCAAGGTCATCTAATTCCAGGTGTGAGATGCTGTCATGCTGATTTGGTTGCATCGCTGCTATGCAGGCCAGAGTGATGTCATTGGTGAATGATGCGGTTGCCACACTAGCGGCATGCCGATATCAGGATCAAGATACAATGCTGGGCGTCATTTTAGGGACAGGCAGCAATGGCGCGTATGTAGAATGCTCAGAGCGTGTGCATAATGCAAGCAAGAAGCTACCTCCTGGCAAGAATATGATCATCAATTGCGAGTGGGGCAACTTTACAACTGCTGCTCTGCCTATGATCGATGAGGACAAAGGCATAGACGCTGACTCTGTCAATCCAGAAAACCAGCATTTTGAGAAAATGACAGCTGGTAAGAGCTTGGCCAAGATTCCGGTTAGAATGCTTCTTAATTGTTGTACCTGCAGCAACGCACTAGTACGATTTATGAAGGAACGATTATGCTTTTTGGCTCAGCCCTTGAAACTACACATGCACAGATCCGCTCTGATACAGCACGGCCATAGTCATGTCACAGCCCTTGTCAACGCTATTTCTGGGTCCATGATCTTCACTTTGTGTCTCTGTATTGGTTTGCTTCACTCGTATAGCCCTGCTTTTAACATGCAGGCCTGTACATGGGCGAGATTGCCCGAAGAATTATTCTCAGATTAGCTGAGGAGGGGGGTCTCTTTGGGCGGCGCATCCCTACTGGCTTGCAAGCACAGGGGTCTCTCACAACCCCCCAGATGAGCAAAATAGATCACGACACATCCACAGACTTGCTTGGCACTGCAGACGTCTTGCAAGAAGCCTTTGGATTAGCTGTAGATCAGATCACGTTAGAGTCAACCCAAGTGGTAAGACTCGCATGGCCTTGCCTGTCTGCTTTAGTTCAACACTGTCATCGAGCATGCACAGTGTCTAGTGAGATCCTGCAGTGTATACTACCGCGTAATGCTTAGGGCAGAAGTAAAGCTGGAAATGATGCATGGTGTCAAACAAAGTTACGCTGATGTGGCAACACATGGTGACACACATAACATGGGGTCAAGGAAAAGGCTCTGCATGCACAAGCTTGCCGACACAACATGCAGGCCCTGTCTGTTTCATCTGGAGCCGCTGCTGAACTAGGATGCAAAATCAATACCACAGTCATTCAAAGCTGGCGCGATGACACGTGGTGGGTCTGTTATCCAGGTACAAGAGATCTGCCATCTTGTGGGCTGGAGAGCAGGTCGCTTGAAGTCAACAGCGATCTCAGCTGTCATGCGACAGCTGGAAAGAGATAATGGCACGAGAACCGTTGTGGGTGTAGATGGAGGGGTGTTTGAACACTACGGCCACTATAGAGAAGCTATGAAAGAGGGTCTCAATGAGGTCATGGGCAAGAAAGCTGCAGATTCTGTTGAGTTTAGACATGTCAATGATGGGTCATCTCTTGGTGCTGCTTATTTGGCAGCTGCAGCAGTCAGGATAGACAGCCCCAGGGATTCAGAAGGGTCCCAAAATGACTGGGAAAAGGAGAACAGAGGACTGCAGGAAGGTCCAAGCACGCCAAACAAGACCGGTGGCGGGAAAAGTACAAATGGCGGAAGTCCACATGGCGCTGATTAGGTCAAGCGTTGTATAAGGCTGCAGATGGTATCTCTGTCTTGTCTTGATTAGCTGCATGCAGTATTTCTGCCCTGCTAATCAATAGTGCACCAGCTGTAGGATAGGCATAGCTAGACCTTGTGTGCCAATCAGAACTGAATTTTGCAGGCAATATGGTGATGGTAGTCATCAGAATTGTTCAATCCACTTGCATGAGATATAGTGTTAGAGCAGACCTTGCGCCGCATCAGTTTTGCTTACACACCACAGCATGGGTAATGGAAAGTGACGACCAAGCTACAGCATTCACTTTGGCAACCATGCGATATTTCACAGCAAGCAGCGTTCAATTGTGATTTGCTGGTGTTTACCCAGCCGCAGCAGCTGTAGAGGTAGCTTCCTGTAAACGGCATGCTGGCTTTTGGGTAAGCTCAAAAGAAATTTCAGATTTCGTCCACAAGAACTGATTATTACCTTTCCAATAGCCCATCAAACATCCTCGACGGTACTGTTACTTCTGATGGATTCCTTCTCAAACAACTGGGCTTTGATGCCATGAGTCATGAGTCATGACTACTGCAGCCATGTGAGTCAGCCATGATTTGACCACGCTATATGGGAAGTGCTTTCGGAGCATCTTCATGTTGACTTTCGCAAAAGCAGGTCGTGCGACCATTGGCATGGCTGAACACCTGGATCATGAATGAAGCAGTCAATGGTGTTGCACATATTTATGACAACACACTGTGCGCGCGTTGTGCTGGTTGTGACAGAACAGGGACAGTGATCTTTTGCTCGTGTACCTGACAGCACGTAGTCTGTGCGAGCCTATCAGTCCGCTCGGAACGGTCTGTGTTTTGCAGCATGAAAGTTAAACATACTGCAGCTGGGGTCGCCCCCCCTCTCGAGACGTTTCAACACACCCATATTGCAGTCTACTTATGTGGATTTTCTGCTGTTGGGTGTATTTGCTATGACAGCATCCAGGTAGGCAGCAGGATTTGAGCCACTGCAAAGACAAATGCACGCACAAAAAGACTATGGGTGTCATTTGACGATCCTGCTGAAGCCTTAAATTCGTCTGCAGGGAGTGATGCAAAAATATGCACTCAACCGCAAGTGGTTTTATCTCTATGGTCAGTGAAGTGTTTGTTTGTGCTGCACCACGCTCCTCACCACAGCATCATGTGTTGCCAAGTGTTTGTCATTTGCAGGAGCTATCATATTGTTTGCTTACCTGTACATACGGCCTCTCATACGCAGACAGCTTGGTTCAGCTTCAGAGTAAGCTCACCAATAGAGGACTTTTACGTGCTTTTGGCTGTGCGTGTCATCAGAGTGCCCTTTGCTTGTTCTTTGCTGTAAGCTATCCCGGATGTTGACCATGCTCAGCTGCTGCAGAGGCTACATCAACTACTATTCTCTATATCTCTTCTGGCTGGGAAGCGCGGTGTTTGTGCACTTGCCAAGCTTTCAGTCTATGGGCATAGATGTCAAAGCCGACATCTCAATGCTGCTTACCATCTTCTTGTTGTCTTTGCTGGTGCGTTTCAACACCAGCTTTTGCCTCTCTGTCGAACATGTGAAACATAACATTTGCCTCGAGCACAAGCAGCAGCATTACAGACTCTAAAGAAATTCGAATTTAGCCAAGTAGAGCATGCTCGGTGGAGTCATATCCTGAGTTCACTTGCATCAGCTTGGCTACTGTGGTACAACAGATGCTCTATACTCTGCATCACTACAGCGTTTGCTTGCAAACCTGCTGTTTAAGCATGAGTAACAAGCACAGCACAGTGACCCTCATCTGTTTCTGCAGATACTGGTTGCATTGCACGCCATCCACGCAGTTGCGGTGTTCTTCAAAGTGATGTCTCCAGCCTTGTATAGCCCTGGTGTTGGCAGGAGAAACATGTACACCCTAGTGATCCTCAATAGCCTGAACCTGGCAGTCGCATGCAGGTGAGACTGCTTCTGACACCTTGTCGCTTCCTCATCTCCAGTCCAACTGGCTCATGTAGCAAGTATCGAGGCCACAGTCAATACAACATGCATCTTGAACCTGACAAAAACCTCAGTCAGTTTCCAGGTTGCAATCCAGGTTCCCATTGCAGTACTGCCTTCAGCACATAGCTCACAGTATTGCGACATCCAGCAAGAACTTGGGCATTCTATCAGATGTGCTTTGACTGATGCCCTTGCTGCTGTTGGTGTGCAGCACATACTATAGCTTCTGTGGGAATGCTGGATTGAAGCAGAAGGACGGCAGTGCAGGGGAGTTCAGAGCTGCCATCTGCAACAAGTGGCTGCACCCTGTGGCTATCAGAGACCACCCTGCCTTTGCCTCCTGGGTCTTGTATGGTATGCACACACACCTGACCTTTGTCACACTCAGTCAGAACCGACCCCACCCCAAAGATGCACCTTCCTGTATCGTTATATTATGACCTATATACTCATGCACATTGTGTCACATGTGGACATTGCATTGCTGCATCCATCACACAGAAGAATGTTCCTGCTGTGTGGTGTTCATGCAATGCGCCAAAAGCAACATGAGCAGCAGCAGCATAGTCTCTTTGAGCTATATGTGAAGTAGCTGTGTATGATGCGCAATATCAGCTGCACTGCATCTTTGATTTGTGCTAACACAGTTACCTTTTTGTGCCTGTGCCTGAAGGTGAGGGGGCTGGGTTGGGCAGCAGTCAGCCAAAGGGTGCTCACATTCTGAACATTGATGTTCCCTTTGATGGTCTGGGGCTCATCAGCATCCCTGCATCTGAGACCATATCACCGGTCTTCACCATGTGGATTACCTTGGTTGCCATGTACACAAGTAAGTTTGCACAAAAGCAGCAGTCTTATCACCAGCAGGCAGGGAATGTTTTGAAATTACTGTGCAAATGTACACAAACCTCATTGACAACGCCTTGCTGAGCATGCATGAGCAGCACATGTATGCATACTGTTAGACCGCATTTTGCAGGGGCACCTGCTTTACTTTTGCAAAAGCACATTTTTCTGCTCATGCAGTCCATTGTTGGGCTGACTATCAGGCAGCTGTGGACATGCGGGCAAGAAGTGCTTCAAGCTTGAGGCATCAGCTTGCTGGGAGCGGGCGATCAAGTCGAAGACAGCGGCGGTACAGCGAGGGCTACACTCCCTCTACGCCGAAGACAGAGGACTCCATGCAGCGGGCCGCCACTTTGTTTGAACCTTTGGGCGTGGGCTTCCGTCGACGACTATCTATCGGCGGCATTGCTGAGTCCTTCGGCAGCACGTTTCTGAGCAGCATGTCCCGCAATCTAGATACGCTGCTCAGTCCAGGCTTGAGTGCTTCACTGGACCAGGCACCTCAGGTGAGGTCAGGCAGTGGTGCTCAGAAGGGCAGAGCCAAACAGATGAACTATCAAGGTGTTCAGGCCAAGGAGCATGATGAGCACAATGTGGGCAAGACAGGGGATCGAAGGTCTGCCATGCTGCTGGTCATTGACCTGTTGCCAGCCATTCCCGGCTGCGCTGCCTCTTACCAGCTCTTACCACTGCAGTCATCACACTGTCATGGCTGCACATTGCTTTGCAACTGAAGTAACAGCATTTATCCTGCTGTTGCAGAACACAGCAAGGGGAGGGTGGCGAAGAGCAACCTGAGTTTCTGCCAATGTTTCCTTGGTATAGCGGTAAGCTGCTGCAGAGTGTGCCACAGCTTTGCATGCCAGGATTCACTGCTGTTGTCAATGTGCCAGGCGGCTCAGTCAAGTACAACATTACATAAACAGGAATCGGCAGACTGGACTGTTGTCATTGGTCACGTGTTGCAAGGCTATAGAGCGACAAACTCTTTGCTGTGATGATGCAGGCACATCTGCTGACATGTACAGGACGGTGTTTGAGCTGTTGGTGTCAGTAAAGCTGTTCTTGGGACGCTTTGACATGCGCACAATGCAGGTGAGCCATCTTTGCACGCATTACTGTGCAAACTCTGCAACAAGTGGCATCAGCCATTACCATTTAACCATGACACGTCGTCCTCATGCGGCGTCTTGACTTTTGATAGGGTAAGTTGACAGACTGGAAATTGGAGTGCAGAGTCTGAGTATCAGTGTGCAGCAAATGCATAAAGGGTGTATGTTTGTATTCAAACATCTCAGCAGAAAGAAGAGCACAGCTAAGTACAGACGTCACCAGTTAGGCCTTACTCAAATGCTGTACAACTGCAGGCTGCAACTGCCACAAACCCCCCCGGGAGTGCCAGTGACCCACCCAGGGCTGGGGATGGGTTCACCTTTGAGCACCTGGCAGACAGGCCACAGCTGTGGCTGGATTTCTGTGCTGATACTGGGGATGGCGGCGATCCCACCTATGCTGTTGCAAGAGCCATGGCAGCCCCAGGTCTGAAGGTCAGCACTTGAAACTTCTTCAGCTCTTCTCAAGTGTTGAGCTCTTCGCCAATGCGCCTAGCTTTTACGCCTAGCTCTTCAACCATGCGCATAGTATCAGCTTTGTGTTTGGCTGCTGTCAGTGATGCATGGCTGCTAGGCACGATCAGCCCAGCGTGTCCCATGTTTCCTTTCCGAAAGTGTTTGTGCAGCCTTGCTCATTATGAGTGTTGTTGCACTAGGGTGGCCTGATGCTGGCCAGCTGTTCACCAGGAACCGTATGTATGATGTCTGTCACAGGGAAGCTGTATATCCCTCACCGTCAGGCTGTTCCTTTATCAACACCACAAGCTGCAGTCTGTGCTTTGTGTTCTTGGCATTAGTTGTCACGCGTGCTGACTCACAGTCACTGTGGCTGATGCATAGGTCGCAGTACCAGCTGGGACGCACATTCCAGACATAGATCTCAGGCCAAGCCCCGGTGTCAAAGGCAAGTCAGCACCTGCTGCTTTTGGCGCCAAGCCAAAAATGGCGGGAACTCCTGAACTTTGGCAGAGGGGTCGCACCCTGGCCTCCAAGAGCCCTTCCCCTGTCAAGGCTGTCAGGCACAGCCCTCACCACAGGCCAATGTCTCCTGGGAGCGACACCTCCTCTGGCCTGGGCACTCCAGTAGCTTCTGACTCAGAGGATGCTAGCTCTGAGTTTGAAGATGCGCACTCGCATGTGCAGCTCACCACACGCAGAGTCAGCTTCAGAGAACACAGCTCTCCTCTGGACAACAGCAGCAACTCGGCTCAGTCTCGGCCTGGCTGGATGGAGTCGCCCTTTGACGCTGCTGCTCAGATTGCGCACCCTGTGACTGATGCCGCCGAGGGGCAGGGCCATGGCCAGAATGGCCCTGCCCCTCAGGGCATGACTTCAAGGCCTGCAAACATGGTACAGCTCCCTAGGGCGGACGTCCTGGTGATTGGCGGCGATTTGGCATACCCCCATCCCTCCAATGAGACATATGAGCAGAGGTTCTTCAGGCCGTTTGAAGCAGCCCTGCCCCCACCCCCCCATGTGAGGCCAGGTCGGCTGGTGGTGTATAAGCCTGACTTACCTGGAGCAGCTGACCTACAGCATACCTCTTCTTCACAACCACAGGCAGCTGCCGGCAGTGCTTCTGGAGGGGTGCAGAATCCTTCCAGGTGAAGAATAGTTTGCCTGTAGATATCTTGCTTTGAATGCCAGTTTTGAGCCACTCTGGGCACAGATAAACATCACTGCCAAATCCTGCTTGATGCACAGGACAGATGCAAAATCCACAGTGCATCAAGCAGGATGTGGCAGAGACACTTGGCTGCCCCAGAATAGCTCAGGCCAATGCGGCTGTCACATTCCTTTGCCTGCCATGCATGCAATCCTTTTTCCTGCTCGGCCTTTCTGTCTCCATGTCACAGCGCAAGCAAGCAGGCGTCTGCCAGCTGAAGCAGATTTCAGTCAGGTGTCAGGCAGGCTGACTAACCCAGCGTCATGTACAATGCATTCTGCGACAGCTGTACTATGTTGTGTCAGCCAGACCAATACAACACAGTACACCTGTTGCAGAATGCGCTGTGTATGAAGCTGTGTTAGTCAGCCTGCCTGACATCTGACTAAAATCTGCTTCAGCTGGCAGACGCCTGCTTGTCTGCGCTGTGGCATGGAAACAGAAGAGGTAAGGAAGGCGATGCAGAGACACATATGTATGCACCGGAACACCAATGGTGCCTAGCTTTGCTCAGACTGGTCATGTGTGTTTGCAGGGCATCTGCATCGGCAGAGTTGCTGCAGCAGTATGACGGCCCCACAGCCTTTGCCATTCCTGGCAACCACGACTGGATTGATGGCTTGGAAACGTACACGCGCCACATCCAGCACAAGGGCTGGCTGGGAGGCTGGCTGCTCCCACAGGTCTGTCTCACTTAACAAATGAAAAGAAAAGAGAAGAGAAAGGAAAAGAAAAGACTACACCCTTCGGCGTGAATTTAACGAGAAGCCAATTAGTATACCGGGCTGCCCAGGGGGCTCAGTCAAGCTGCTACCCAAACACACGTTTGCACACACCCAATGCAAATTTTGCTTTCTTGTGTTGCTGTCTCTTGCATGCTGTTGTGTGCAGTGATTGTTCCATGCAGTGTGTAGCGTGAGTTGAAATGATGACATCTGTGCACATGTTGAGCATCATCAATGCTTGCGCTGGCATGGTCAACAGATCAGTCTTCCAAAAGCACTTGTGCTTTTGACAGCTGCTTTTGTCAGCTTGATCTGTTGACCATGACAAGGCTGTTTTGCTGCTGCTTGCTGTTTGGCCAGATGTGCTTGTGACGACTGCTTTGGAAGATCAATCTGTTCAGTGAGGCAGAGCTGTTCTGGTTGTGCCTGTAGGAGAAGTCCTACTTTGCTCTGGCGCTGCCACATGGTTGGTGGCTCTTTGGTCTGGATCTGGCCCTGGTGGATGACATTGACATGTGTCAGTGCAGGTCAGCCTTCCCATCACCCTTCCTGTTTGCATCCCTGTTGGGCCTCCTACCAGCCTTCCTGTCACCCTTCCTACTAGCCTACCTATCACTCTCCCTGTAACTGTCCTATCAGCCGTCAAGTTAGCCTCCCTAGCTGCTAATCAGCCACTTACCACTGCTTTCAGGCCTTCACTTTCCTGTCGTGGTAGCTGTTCTTGTGCTAATGCTCCCAAGCGTGAAACATCCTTGGTCCCCGTGATGTGTCATATCCATGACAGCTCAGCAACTTGCAGCGCAGTTCAGCACCTGACAGCCGCTGAGCATGTCAGACAGCACACAGTCAGCATGCCTATGGCTGAAGATTGCTGCTTTGCAGGTATTTTGCCAGGATAGCAGATGAGCGCATGGCTGCAGATGATCAGGCCATTCTGGTGACTCACCAACCGCGCTGGCTCAGTGACTGGTTCTGGGACGAGACGGCCTGCCACAACCTGAGGCAGCTGGTGCGAGGTCACCTGCGTGGGAGGGCGCGTGTCCACCTTGCAGGTGGCATTACTTACCACACTGTGCTTTGCTGAACTGCAACTTGCAACTGCATGAGAAAGAGGACCATTCGTTTGCAATGGGCCCCGCATAAAGTTCACGCAGCTCAGATCATGTGTGTGTGTGTGTGTGTGTGTGTGTGTGTGTGTGTGTGTGTGTGTGTGTGTGTGTGTGTGTGTGTGTGTGTGTGTGTGTGTGTGTGTGTGTGTGTGTGTGTGTGTGTGTGTGTGTGTGTGTGTGGCAGCGCATAGGCTCCCAGCCAGATGCCAAGTACTTGCAGAGGCAGAGTATTTGCTGATTCATTCGTGTGTCACGCCACCATTTTGGTGACGTGCATGAGGCGTGAACTTGCTTTTTTCTGTAGGAGACTTGCACTTCTACATGCGACACTCCTTTAGGCCTTTCCAAGCGCAGCCTTCCAGACCTGCTTCCCAAGACCCCCCTGCCACAGCCCCCAGCAAGCCTGCTGACAAGGCAGCTTCTGAGCAAGCTCCTGTCAACTTCACCCCTTACTCACCGAATGGCATGAGTCCTGCAGAGTCCCAAGCAATAAGCTCCAGCAGCAGCAGGCATCAGTCATCTGACATTAACTCTGCACACACCGTCACTCACGGCGCCAAGTCTGCGCAAAGCGTGCAAAGCACGCATGCCGTGCCTGCTGCGGCACAGACCAGTTCAAAACAGCTGGGGCATGGCATGATGAATGGCACTAGCAGCAGTGTGGGGGCACCTGTGCATCTTAGGGTTTCCACTGGGCAGCAGAAACCCTCAATGGCAGAGCCAGCCACATATGCCAGCTCCAGTACTTCAGCCACTTCAGCTGATGACGTGGCAGAGCTGCAGAGCAGGCGTCTGTCCGGTGATGGTGCGTCAAGCAGTGGACAGGCAACAGTGTCCGGGTGGCACCCCCATGACCCCGAGCATCTGATAGTGAATGGGTTGGGAGGGGCTTTCTTGCACCCCACACACGTCTTCTCGCCCTCCAGATTTGTGTCAGGTACGTTGACCTGTCGTGGCATGTCATTGCCTGGCATCAACATTCACAATAGACAAACAGAAAGCTGATCACAGGAGTTTGCTCTGCTTTGACAGCTGCTTTTGGTGAATAAAACGTCATGTCACATGCAGCATGCTGCTACACTCACTTTGTTAGTGAGTGAGAATCACATCATATGCAAGTTTTCCCGCTCAATTCCTATAACACAGGCATTGTGTTTGGCAAGTCAGCAAAGTTGACCCAAGCACCTGCACACATGCATTTGCCCGGCTTCTAAAATGTAGTCTTCCAGCCCTGATATTGTGCATTGTGTGGGTGCAGTTCCAGACCCATCTGCAGATGAGGCCACAGTCACCAGCACCCGCCCCACAGCTAACACCCTACCCCGGGGGAGAAGCCCACCCAGGGGCTCCTCCCCTCGGGGATCATCCCCTTCCAGGGGCAACAGCCCCAGAGGGTCATCCCCAATGGCCAGGTTCATCCGTGGATCATCACCCAGAGCAGTGGATCCAGGTTTGTCATTGCTGTCAGTCCAGCTAAGCAAGAGCTCCTGCTCTTGCTTTTGCAGCAAGTACTTTTATACTAGTGCAGCCTGTCTGTGATCTCTTGCCGCCTGTGAGTGTGTTTGTCTGCAACATCAGCAGAATAGCATGTGAAAGGCAGAAACAGTCACAACAGTCTGTTGATGATTGGCACAAATGTGTGCAGCAGCAGTGAAAGCGGAGGAGAATGAGGAAGCAGAGCTATGGGGCGGCGGGGAGTACCACTGTGCAGCGGCCTACCCCTCCCCCCCCTGCAGCATGCAGCTGGGCCGCCAGAACCTGCACCTCTTCCGCCTCAAAAACACGCGCTTTGATGTCATTGGCGGCATCTTCTACTTCTGCCTGGTGGTGAGCCTTTTTCCCCTGCCTAGTGATAGTGTCACTGTCCACATAGCGGCCTTCAAACACTGCAGTTTGTTGGTCAATCTGCTGCTTATGCCCAGTGGTATGCATTGACCTGCCTGTCAGCAATGTGACAGACATACTGTTTGTCCTGAGGAGCCTCTCAGAGACATCAGGGGCCTTCTGATGCTTGAAAAGGAAAGGGAAAATAAAAGGCTACGCCTTTTGGCGTAAATTTAATGAGAAGCCAAGTATTATACCGGGCTGCCCAGGTTTCCCTGATCCTTCAACAATGGAGTGCTGCATGGCATCCCCGCACAGTTGCAACATGCACCAATTGTCAGCTCTCCTTCCAAATGCCTGCTGCACAGCATCCAGCGCTGAGTGAGAGTCCGACCTATCATGCAAGCGGTACTGCCACGCATAGGCTGACTGAGCTTGCACCTGGCTTATGTTGGCTCTTGTGTGCAGGTGAGTGTATTGCCGCGCTGCAGCAGCGTGTCAGCAGTCCTGGACGCTCACTCCCTGTCTGAAGCCCTCCAGGTTAGTCTATTCCTGCTGCTGCTGCTGCTGCTGCTGCTGTTGTCAAGACAAAACCCACCTGTCAACCATATGCGCGTTCATCATGCAATGTAGACCCAATGTGAGTATGCTGACAGCAATGTCAGGATGTCCTGGGTTACAGCTGTTGTCACCCATATCATACATTGATACTGTGGTGGGTGTGTCTCTTTCTGCGTGTCTGTGGATTGCGTTTCGGGGCGTGGGAGTCATCAAGACACAATCTCACATCCCTGCTGGCATGTTCTTGACAATCCTGGGGGGACTCAGCCAAAGTGTCTGGGCTGCCTGTGCGTGCTGATCATGGTGTCTGTCTGTAGTACGTCATGGAGGCAGTGTCAGACGCACTGGGCATCATCTTTACAGAGTCTTACATCTCTCTGGCAGCCCTGCTGGCCATGTTCTTGATGGCCTTTGGGTTTGCCTCGGCCGGGGGGGTGGGGGCCTCCGCCGCCCCTGCTGGATCCACCGTTGCCAAATTTGCCAAGGATCAAGACTCCATCAGAAGCCGATTAGCCCTCAGGTGTGGCTCAATTTGCAACTCTTGTCATGTCAGATGCCAGAAGCACTTGCCTTACTCATGGAAACATCCCTTATTCTCTCGAATGTTAGCATTATGATACGTGCAGCCTAAATCAAGCTCAACAGCCACCCTGCAAGCTCTTCGGTGGCGTTAGAACTGTCACGTCAGCTACAGCTAAATTCAACAGACACAAACTGAGGCAAATCAGTTGTTGGACAGCATACAGAATGTTTGTTGCAACCGTCATTTCCATCGGACGCACTTACGGGTGTGGCAGCCCAGGGTTTTGGTAGACCCACTAGGTGTGTCTAGCCCAAGTTCTGTCAGATAGCATTTCAGATATCGTAGATAATCTTCTGATTTACAGAGATCATAGATAATCTCTCCTAATGGCAGGCACTAAGGCAGTGCCCTGGTTTCTTCAGGGCCAGGACAGGTGGAGCTGTCACCAAGTGTGTCTTTGCTTTTGTGCACACGGCGGTGCACCTGCTGGTGGCCCTCATGCTCATGGTGCTGCTTGAGCTGGGTGTGGAAACCTGCATCAGGTCAGCTCACACCACCTCTCTCACACCACCTTTCACACCACCACCTCCCACACCACCACCTCTCGCACCACCATCTCTCACACCACCATCTCTCACACCACCATCTCTCACACCACCACCTCTCACGCCACCACCTCTCACCACCTCACACCGCACTCACACCACTCACACCACCTCTCACACCACGTGTCACACCACCAGTCACACCAAACACTGTCTGCTCTCTGTCTGTTTGCTCAGCATGTGGGATGTTGCCTGTATTTCTGGCAGTTCAAGCTGTGCTTTGTTTTTCAGCGCTGGTGCCCAGTCTGCAACAACATTGCAAGTCATGGCTTTTGACCAATAGCCTGTACTTGCAGCACAAGCTGCACATTGTTCCAACTGCACTCCAGGCAGCTTGTGGGCTGCAGCAACACTGACACATTGACGTGTGAGGCAGCACAACACACAGGTTGCAAAATGAGCATCTTGTCAGAGTCAACAGACTTTGCTTTGGTGTATCAGCCACCTGGTGTAGGACAGGGACTGTGATATGATACTCAGTTGCATGTGCAGGACCTCAAGAAGAGCACCCCTTCTTTTCATGGCACATCCGCGGTCAAGGCTCACCTGTCTTCTCTTTTGTGCAGGTATGAGTCAGTGGGTAAGGAAGGGTACCATTCCCTGTACAAGTGGTACCAAGCCTTTGAAGCCGAGCACTTCCCAGACCCCAAGGGCCTCAGAGACACAGTCGCACGCTGGACCCTGCACATCTACCCCAACTGCATCCAGGCCGCCATGGCCCTCTTTGATGTGCCTGAGGCCATTGCTGTCTCCAGAACCCAGATCTGCAATGCTGGCAGCATCAAGGAGCTGTCGCGCTTACAGGTACAAGCAACATGTTGACAGCAAGTGGGTCTACGTCAGGTTGCTTTCTCGCATACCTTTCAGGGCTGCTGTGCCCATCATTCTCCCTTCCAAGCCACACAGCTCTTGCAAATAGTCTATGGGCAGAAGCCTTCCGGAAAATAGCCTGGACACACACCGCGTTGCAGCTTCAGGCGCAACCCTCGAGCCTCTGCTCACACATGATCTCTTGTTACCGCTTTTCCAAGTCATATCAAAAACAGCAGCCTGAAGCTATATGATGTGGGATGCATGCAGGCAGGAGCGTACTACATGGGCATGCTTGCTTACTACTGGGTCCTGGCCACACCAGCAGTGGGCTTCTTGTTTGGCTGCTACCTGTACATTGCAGTCAACTGGTTCCATGTGCACTATGATGAAGCCTTCTCAGCCCTCAGGATTCCAAACTTCAAGGGATTCTCCAGGCTGCATATCAACACTGATGGTGATCTGGAGATATATGGACTTGCAATGGACAAGGTAGGGCAATCAATGCAACTGCTGATCTCTTGGAGCAGCATGCTTGAGCACCACACTGCTGCATCACGTAAAGCGTTGATTCAAGCTTCAAATGTCACCTGACATGTCACGTTGTCTGCAGTGGTATCGCTGAGACCGATGCTATTCAGTGCTGTACAATGCTTGCCTGCAGAGCTGCTAATTTCCAGGGTCAGCATCTCACTGATGTGCATGCAGCAACCCTTTGTATAGCACTTGCGCTCTTCTTGCAGCGTCAAATGTGAAGGGATGTGAACTTCAAACTTTGTCGGGCACACGAGCACCCTAGCTCAGACATGATGCTGTTACAGGTGCCGTATGCATGGAGAGAAGATCCCAAGTGGCGCAGCTCTCAAGGGGCTGGCAACAGGAAGGGCTATTCCCACAAGGCAGACTACCCCAGTCGCTGGATTCCAGCAAAAGGCCGAAGACACTCAGACCTGGATGATTATGATGGGCTGGAAAGTCAGCAAGCTGGTGACATATGGGTCATGGACTACCTGTTGGTGCCCAAAGTCCGGCCTGCTTGGAAGAGTCAATAAAAGTGTTGATTGCTTGTTACTTGCAAGCGTGTGCCATGTTGTGCTCCTTGTTTTCACATTTGGCGAGTTCTGTAAAGTTTTCGGTTTGTGTATTGAAAGGCCCCTTCCAGGTCATGTGCTGCTATTGGTGCTCATACATGGTAATGGTAATTCTACGGTCATCAAGACACAGCTGATTTTCTTGGCTGCAACTACAGAGTAGTTTTGTTGTTAAGTATGAATCTCAATAGGTTTGTCTGTGCTTCAGCGTACAATATATTGCTTTGCATTGTTGCTCTGCCGCCTCACAGCAGCTTTCTCACACATCCCTCTGATAAGTCTCTGTCTCAGTTGTGTCTACTTTTTAACACAAGCCAGTCTGCTATACTGTCTTGGCAACCTTTAAGAATACAATTTGCATGAGGCAAGCAAAACATGTCCAGCAAGCAGCATTGTTGTTTGTGTGACACTGCTACCGTGTCTGTGGAGGGGAAGGCTGCTGTCCAACAGCCACAGAATTGACAGCCCTCTCAAGGCAGTTCCTTTGACAGATTGTCAGCGACATGCAATACCATTTAATGCACCATGTGTGAGATGATGCTTTGGAGAAAGTTTACATTCGATCAACTGCAAGTTGGCTGGCACATTCCCAGGTCGCTATTAAATTTAGATTTGCCATGCAAAAGACTTCCATCATGATATGACTGCAGCACACAGGGTGCTCACACAGTCAGCCATACTATATTGCCATGGCTACCTGTACAACTGACCTTCTCAGCTCTCTTGACAGCATCTTGTACAGTTTGGTATGCTACATGGGGTATGCAACATGCCACAGCACACAGCTGTGACAAGAATGGGATGTCTAAATGTATGTGTATATATAGTTACATGTAAGCACTGGTGGTACAAACAGGCTGCATAGGGTTACAGGTCGGGACTAATCTATGGTGTGAACTTGGTGGCTGCGGTGAAACCGTTGATGGCGAAAGGGTCGCTCAAGTGGTCTGACAGATTCTGGATGGGACCCTTGCCAGTGACAATGGCCTGGATGAAGAATCCTAGCATGGAGAACATAGCCTGCATACCACAGCATCATGAGCTAATGAGCAGATAGACCATGCAAGCAGCTAGGATGAAGGACAAGTAGCAAATACTAGATGACATGTGTGGACACCAAAGTATTCCAAAGTATGCAACAATACGCAGGTGTTAGGGAACATCTGTTGGTTAAAAATGCCATGGTAAACGCACATTCTGCATAGTAGCCATGGTAAATGCACATTTTACATAGTAGCAACAGTGATGCCAAACTGACCAGGAAAATTAAGACCCCCAGATCAGTAGAAAAACAACGTAGCGGTGTCAGTGCAAAGTATTTCATAGGGTCATACAACTCGCTTACCAAGCGTCCATTCTTGATCTCCTTAACCTTCAACTCAGCAAACGCGTCTGGGTCATCAGCCAGACCAAGGGGGTCAAATGACTCACCAGGGTACAGGGCGTCTAGACCCTCACCTGCTGGGCCACCGTTCACACGGTATCCCTCAATCAAACCCATAAGGATGACCTGCAAATTAGTCATGTTTCAGTCATACTGCACCCAAACCTGTTGTGTATATATACAAGCTTATAGCATGCACTGTCAACATTGCTGCAGCAACCCAACACATGGTAAAAACTGTCCTTTGCCTTTGTCCAATCAGGACAAGCAAGTCAGACTGCTTGCAGGCGCCACAGCACCTGTGAATTTTAGGAAATCTAGAAGATGAGATGGAAACCTGCAGAATGAGTCTATACAAATGTGGCAGGTGAGTTCTTGCACATCACAGTCAAAATACCTGGACTGCTAGAGTAGCAATGATGGACTGTGCGTGGACAAGGCTGCTGTTGCCAAGGTAATTCAGGCCGCCCTTGTTGAAAATGGTTGCGCCTGACTTGAACCAGACGGCACCCTCACCAAGCTTTGAGGCAACGCCGTTCTTTGCTAGCAGCTCGGGTGTGATGCACCCCAAGGCACCCAACATGGCCCATCGTGCGTGGATGATCTCGATCTCCCTGCGGGGAGGACATTGCGAGCAGGTTGCCGAACTGCTGTTCACCGCTTCGGCAGGTCCGTCACTGGGCATTGTCGAGTGGAACGAGGGCAATACCTGTATCGGGAGAAGGTCTCTGGGTCTGCTGACAGACCAGCTGTGTCCCAGCCGTAGTCTCCGGCGAATTCGCCACTCAGGTATGGTGGGGGGCTGGTGAAGGGACCTGAAATACGGCTAAACCTTTGAAAACAATCCGAAAAAGCGAAACGGCGAAGTAGCCAATTGAGAGTGCTGGTTGGCGGAAAGATATAGTACCCAACCCTCACCCAGGAACTTGGCTCTGTCAGGGCCATAGAATTCCACGGCTGCCCGTGTGACCTGTTTGTTGCCCTGCATGTGCACAACAGCCATCAGACTTGGCGAAGGACGCTGCAGACCCAGGTGACGAGAGGGAGGTTCGCCGAACAGATACAAGATCTGCAGTTTGACGAACTGAAAGACTGTTGTTGTCTTGCATCGCAAGCTAGAATCGCGAGACTTGCCTTGCCCTGGACTGGAACTGCGGACTTGATGCTGGCGCCCAGAAAGGTCTTGGACATTTGCGTTGCTGCCATAATGTCAATAAGTTTTCTTCTCGAGTTTCAAGCGACAATGTGCCGACGTACGATGCGACTAAGCTGTGCACTGCGCTATAAACTTTTATCGCAGCAGCAAGATCGATCTCTCATCCTGATTGGCGATCTCGATCAGGGTAAAGAGCGTAACGGCCCTACCCTCCCGCCCTAGGGCGCCTGTGACGTCCATATCTCCGTACTATTAATCGGCGACTGTGGAGTGCGTACGTACGTTCGGGATGCCGAATGTCCGAGTGGCTGCCGTCGTCCCTAAAAGTTTCTATTCCTACTGTATGGTCCGGTTTTCCGGGGACCGACGTATCCCTTGGCCTGAGTTGCGCCGGGCTGTGCCTGCTGCCTGTACGCCCGCGCTGCTTGCCGTTCGACGAAGCTCAAGTGCTGGATCGTGTTCCAGGCGCAGTGTCGTCCGATGCAACGATTTGCGCGACGAGACGAAGCTCAAACGGAGCCAGGGTCAGTAGATGCAGTCTGCCGACAGAACACGCTACTGCAGTAAAGCGTTGTCGAGCAGGCACATACTCGCTGTAAGCTGCGTTCGGGACGGGAAATGTACGAATGGTTTGTATCGTCCCTAAAAGTTTCTATTCCTACTGTATGGTCCGGTTTTCCGGGGACCGACGTATCCCTTGGCCTGAGTTGCGCCGGGCTGTGCCTGCTGCCTGTACGCCGCGCTGCTTGCCGTTCGACGAAGCTCAAGTGCT
>JAABUK010002993.1_pt1 | contig 29306 bp, 24 predicted proteins | sample 5559141 | NCBI WGS metagenome assembly JAABUK01 (sample SAMN10711869, study PRJNA513367) | rock metagenome | isolation source: Antarctica rocks | place: Antarctica: Victoria Land, Pudding Butte nord | collected 2016-01-03
ATGCCGTCAGCGACGGTCCAGTACTGCGCCGCCACCGCCTGGCTGCCGGCCCATACCACGCCCAGGTGCAGCACTCCAGCAGCCGCCGCCCGCGGCACGAGCGCGGCAGTGAAGTCCGGCGCCGGTTCCGGCTGCTTCCAGCTTCGGGCATACGCGCTCTCATACGCGGCAACGGCCGGGCCGAGCGCCTCGCCGCCAGTTACGACCTCGATCCGGATATCAGGTGTGCGGGCGCAGGCCCGGGACTTGCGCCGGATCGTCTCCCGCAACGGGCCGGGCCGGGACGCCAGATAGGCATCCCAAGTGGTCACAGGCTCGTGCCAATTGCCGAAGTGGTGGTAAGTGCGCACGCTCAGCCCGGCTGAGCGTAGCCCGGCCAGGAGAGGCGCCAGGCCGGACCAGTCAGCATCGAGCGCCTCCAGCACCGCATAGGGGTAGGCCCGAAAAAGGCGGCCCGCCGCCGCGCCTGCAGCACGCAGTTCTGCGACCGTGATGCCCGGCGCGACCAACGGCTGGAATAAAGTGGTGTAGGCGGTGGTCAGGCTGCTCAGATGCCGGCCCGGCCCGGCCAGCATCGGCAGCATCAGCAGCGGACCGCCTGCATCGGACACCATCCAGAACTGTGGCTGCGCGCCTGGCGGCAGCGCCGCCGCCAGCAAGGCGTCGTACCAGGCTCGGCTAGACTGGAAGCCGGCGCCCGCCAGCGTTTCCCAACCCAGCCCGACCTCACCAGGCGTCGAGGCCGCCTGCACTGTCATCGCCGCGGGGCGGGCTGCCGGTTCATGGCGTGCCAAGGGACTCTCCTGAGGAAGCAGGTCCCTATGACAGGGACGCTGGTCCTCTGTGAAGGCCGCAGCTACCGGCGCCGCCAACAGGCAGCTATGACGGAGGCTGCGCCATGGACCCGATCACCTTTACCCGGACCCGCCCCACCCTGGACGACGCGGGCCTGGACCGGCTGGGCGCAGCGTGGCGCGGCATCGAGTCCGCCGCGGGCGCCTCGCCATTCCAGCGTTGGAGCTGGGCTGGCTGCCGGGCTGCCGAACGCTACCCGGATCCCTTGTTGGTGCAGGCGCATCGGGGCGGCACGCTGGTCGGCCTGGCACTGTTCAACCGCCGTCGCGGCCGGCTTTGGCTGCACGAATCCGGCGACCCGGCGCTGGACAGCATCTACGTCGAGCATAACGGCCCACTGGCGCTGCTGGGTCCGGACCGGGCCGCTATACTGGCGGGGCTGCTCCGCGGCGCCCTGGGTGACACGATGGGACGCTTGGGCGGGGTAATGCTGTCCGGGGTGGACAGCGACGTTCTTGGTGCGGCACAGGACGCCGGCGCCGTAACCTCCAACCGGACGCGCGCGGCGCCGTTCGTGGACCTGGGCGTCATTCCGGCGGGAACGGATTATCCTGCAGTGCTCAGCCGCAACACCCGTCAGCAGCTCCGCCGGTCGGCCCGCGCCTACGGCGACGTGCGGCTGGACCGGGCGGCGACGCCGTCGCAGGCGCTGGAGTATCTCGACGCGCTTGCGGTGCTTCACACGGCCTCATGGCAGGCCCGCGGCAAGCCGGGCGCATTCGCGCAGCCGGAGTTCCTGGCTTTCCATCGCGACCTGGCAGCGCGTGGCGCTCCGGCTGGCGAGGTGGACTTGCTGCGGATCACGGCTGGGCCGCAGGTGGTCGGCTACCTGTACAACTTGCGCGCATGCGGACGGGTCTGCTCCTACCAGGGCGGCTTTGACTATGCGGGCGCCCCTCCGCACGGCAAGCCGGGCCTGCTGTGCCATCACCTGGCCATCGAAGCCGCACGCGCCCGGGGCGACACGGCATACGACTTCCTGGCCGGCGACGGGCGTTACAAGGACAGCCTGTCAAACGCCCGGGGTGCGCTGCATTGGCTGCGCCTGCTGCCGCGCTGGCATCCCTTGGCGCTAATCGGTGCGGCGCTGGAAAAGTAGGATTGCCCAAGATGCAGGCACTTCATCCGAAATCGCACGTGAAAACAGGCACTGGGACGGCCTAGCTTCTGCTCACGAGCCTGTGAATTCCTGGCACGGAGGTTGCAATACCGCAACTGACGCGCTGCGCCATCCAGGCGGGCCGATAAGGGGAGTGCTAGCTGCATGGCTTCCGTTCGAAACTGGCTGCGGGGCGCTGGCCTGGCAGCCGCAACCGTTGCTGCCGTCCTGCTGGCGCCCGGCGCCCAGGCCCAGGACACCGGACCCGTCAAAATCGGCATCCTGCATAGCCTGTCCGGCACCATGGCCATCAGCGAAACCACGCTGAAGGACGTGATGCTCATGCTCATTGACGAGCAGAACAAGCGCGGCGGCGTGCTGGGCCGCAAGCTGGAGGCCGTGGTGGTGGACCCCGCCAGCAACTGGCCGCTGTTCGCCGAGAAGGCGCGCGAGCTGATCACCGTGCAGCATGTCGCCGCCGTGTTTGGCTGCTGGACCAGCGTGTCCCGCAAGTCCGTGCTGCCGGTGTTCGAGGAAACCGGCAACATCCTGTTCTACCCCGTCCAATACGAGGGCGAGGAAAGCAGCAAGAACGTGTTCTACACCGGCGCCGCCCCGAACCAGCAGGCGATCCCCGCCGTGGACTACCTGATGGCGGAGGAGAAGGTGCAGCGCTGGGTGCTGGCCGGCACCGACTACGTGTATCCCCGCACGACCAACAAGATCCTGGAAGCCTACCTGAAGTCCAAGAGCGTGAAGCAGGACGACATCCTGATCAACTACACGCCGTTCGGCCACAGCGACTGGCAGACCATCGTCGCCGACATCAAGAAGTTTGGCAGTGCCGGCAAGAAGACTGCGGTCGTCAGCACCATCAACGGCGACGCCAACGTGCCGTTCTACAAGGAGCTGGGCAACCAGGGGATCAAGGCGACCGACATCCCGGTGGTGGCGTTCTCGGTCGGCGAGGAGGAGTTGGCGGGAGTGGACACCAAGCCGCTGCTCGGCCATCTCGCGGCCTGGAACTACTTCATGAGCGTGGACAGCCCCGACAATAAGGCGTTCATCGCCCGCTGGCAGGCCTACACAAAGAACCCGAAGCGGGTGACGAACGACCCGATGGAGGCGCACGTGATCGGCTTCGCCATGTGGGTGAAGGCGGTGGAGAAGGCCGGCACGTTCGAGCCGGCGAAGGTGATTGACGCCATGATCGGCGTGGCCGTCCCCAACCTGTCCGGCGGGCTGTCGGCAATGATGCCGAACCATCACATCACCAAGCCCGTGCTGATCGGGGAAATCCAGGGCAACGGCCAGTTCAACATCGTATCGCAAACGCCGGGCACGATCGTGGCGCAGGAGTGGTCGCCGTATCTGGAAGGGTCGCGCGACCTGATCGCCGACTGGCGGGCGCCGATGAACTGCGGCAACTTCAACGTCAAGACCGGGAAGTGCGGTGGCGGCGGGAGCTAGAAGCTGGGACCGGCTTCTCCAAAGTAGGCCGGCCTTCTCCCTCTCCTTCCGGGAGAGGGCCGGGGTGAGGGGGTCTCCAAGCACCGTCTGTTCCCCATCAAGCACCGCCTTTCCCCATGCAGCGTCTGGGTTTTGCTGGGCAGTCGGTCTCCCGCTCCGCAGCCAAGACCCCTTCACCCCGGCCCTCTCCCAGAGGGAGAGGGAGCAGAACAGCGCCTTTTAGGACTGCCAATGCGCCTGATCGCCGCCCTCCTGTTGATCCTATGCAACCCCGCCCTGGCGCAGCCGTCGCTGGCGCCCCTGGCCGGCCAATCCTTCGACGACATCCGCCGCGGCGTCGAGGCGTTGGCCACCTCCGGCGACCCGCGCGCCGCCCCGGTGCTGGACGCCCTGCAATCCGGACGCCTGCTCGTGCAGCCCGGCGGCGCCCTGTTCATCCGCACCCCGGACGGCAGCATGGAGGATGCGGCCACTGGCGCCCCGGCCCCAGGAGTGTCCGCCGCTGGCCTGCGCCCAGTGCGCGTCAACAACGCCGTCCGCCGGGCCGTTGACGCCGCGAGGGGCGGCCTGCGCCTGTTCTCCCCCGACGCCGCCACCCGCGCCGACGCAGCCGAGGCCGTGTTCAAGTCCCGCGACGCTGCGGCCCTGCCCGCGCTCGACCGCGCCATCGCCGCAGAGAAGGACGGCGCCGTGCGAGTCGCCATGCAGGGCGCCCGCGCCGCTGCTGTGCTGGCGACGAACGATGCAGCGGATGCCGACAAGCTGGCTGCGGTCTCGGCCCTACGCGCCCGCGGCGACCTGGACGCCCGCGGGCTGCTGTCCTCCCTGCAAGGCCAATCCCCGGCGGTCGCCGCGTCGGCCGCCGAAGCGGTCGCCGCCATTGACCGGCAACTCCAGCTTTGGAGCCTGCTGCAAGGCGCCTTCTATGGCCTCAGCCTCGGCTCGGTGCTGCTGCTCGCGGCCACCGGGCTTGCGATCACCTTCGGGGTCATGGGCGTCATCAACATGGCGCATGGCGAGATGGTGATGATCGGCGCCTACGTGACGTTCATGGTGCAGGAGGCCCTACGCGCCCACGCGCCGGGCCTATTCGGCGCCAGCCTGCTGATCGCGGTGCCGCTCGCCTTCGTGGTGTCCGGGGCGTTGGGAATGGTGATTGAGCGCGGGCTGATCCGCTTCCTGTATGGCCGTCCCTTGGAAACGCTGCTGGCGACGTTCGGGCTGTCGCTGGTGCTGCAGCAGGCCGTGCGGTCCATCTTCGGCCCGACCAACCGCGAGGTGGGGACGCCGGAGTGGATGAGCGGCGCCGGGCGGATCGGGCAGCTCACGCTGACCTACAACCGGGTGGCCATCATCGTGTTCGCGGTCGTGGTGCTGCTGGCGTTGATGGCGGTGCTGCGCTTCACGCCGCTGGGCCTGCGGATGCGGGCGGTGACGCAAAACCGGCGCATGGCGGCAGCGATGGGCATACGCACGCCCTGGATTGACGCGCTGACCTTCGGTTTGGGATCGGGCGTGGCGGGCATGGCGGGCGTGGCGCTGAGCCAGATTGACAACATCAGCCCGAACCTGGGCCAGGGCTACATCATAGACAGCTTCATGGTCGTGGTGTTCGGCGGCGTCGGCAACCTGTGGGGCACGGCGCTGGGGGCGCTGACCCTGGGCGTGGTAAACAAGTTCCTGGAACCAGTGGCGGGTGCGGTGCTGGGCAAGATCGTGGTCCTGGTGCTGCTGATCCTGTTCATCCAGCGGCGTCCGCGGGGCATGTTCCCGCTCAAGGGCCGGGCGGTGGAGGCGTGATGGCGGTTGCCTGCTCCCTCTCCCTCCGGGAGAGGGCCGGGGTGAGGGGGCGGGCAAGCGCGGCTCTTGGTCCGGAACAGCCCCGTTCCGGTGGCAGAGTCGGTTCCCCGCTCCGCAGCCAAGACCCCCTCACCCCGGCCCTCTCCCGGAGGGCTACGGCATTCACACATCTAGTTCCGATAGCGGCGGGAGTCGGCTCGGCAACAAAGGAAAGGTCATCGGAACAGCAGCTTACGCGTTCTGCTGCCGCAACTGTTCTCAATATGACACGAACGGCAAGTCGTTGTTTTTGCTTTACTGGAGAGAGATGTGTGAATGCCGTAGCCCGGAGGGAGAGGGAGAAGCAAGCCGGCCCCCGCCGGGAACGGCGCCTATGAGGCGCGACCTGGCTACCCCGGCGACCCTGTTGCTTGTCCTCGGCGGTGCGCTGTTGCTGGCCGCCCTGAACCTGCTGACGCCTGCAGGCAGCGCGGTGCACGTGCCGACCTACGTCGTGTCGCTGGTCGGCAAGTATCTCTGCTTCGCCATCCTGGCGCTGGCGGTGGACCTGGTATGGGGCTTCGGCGGCATCCTCAGCCTGGGTCATGCGGCGTTCTTCGCGCTCGGCGGCTACGCAATGGGCATGTATCTCATGCTGCAGATCGCCGGGCGGGGGCAGTATGGCGCGGCCTTGCCGGACTTCATGGTGTTCCTGAACTGGCACGAGCTGCCGTGGTACTGGTACGGCTTCGGCCACTTTCCGTTCGCGCTGCTGATGTCCATGCTCGTGCCCGGCGCACTTGCGGCGCTGTTTGGCTGGCTGGCGTTCCGCAGCCGGGTGACGGGGGTTTACCTCTCGATCATCACCCAGGCGCTGACCTACGCGCTGCTGCTGGCGTTCTTTCGCAACGACATGGGCTTCGGCGGCAACAACGGGCTGACCGACTTCAAGGAGCTGCTAGGGGCACCGCTGCAATGGGACAGCACGCGGTGCGGCCTGCTGGTGGCGACGGCGCTGCTGCTATGCGCGCTGTATATGATGGCACGCTGGCTGACCCGCTCCCGCTTCGGCAAGGTGCTGATCGCCGTCCGCGATGCGGAGGCGCGGACCCGCTTCCTGGGCTACCGGCCCGAGGCCTACAAGCTCGTCGTCTGGACACTGTCCGCCGTGATGGCCGGGCTGGGCGGGGCGCTGTATGTGCCGCAAGTCGGGATCATCAACCCCGGCGAGTTCGCCCCGGCAGGCTCCATCGAGGCGGTGATCTGGGTCGCCGTCGGCGGGCGCGGCACCTTATATGGCGCGATCCTCGGCGCGGTGCTGGTGAACGCGGCCAAGACCTGGTTCACCGGGCAACTGCCGGAGCTATGGCTGTTCGCCCTCGGCGGGCTGTTCATCGCCGTCACCCTGTTCCTGCCGCGCGGCCTGGTCGGGCTGGTGCGGGCGCGCAAGCCCGCCGAACCCGCGTTGCCCCGCCTGTCGGAAGAGGAGGCGGTGCCATGACCATCGGCCCCGTCGCCGACACCCTGCTTTACCTGGACGGCGTGAGCGTCAGCTTCGACGGCTTCCGTGCGCTGAACAACCTGTCCCTGGTGCTGGCGCCGGGCGAGATGCGCGCGGTGATCGGCCCCAACGGCGCCGGCAAGACCACCATGATGGACGTCATCACCGGCAAGACCCGGCCCGACGCCGGCCGCGTGATCTACTCGGCCAGCACCGACCTGATCCGGCTGGACGAGGCGGCCATCGCCAGCCTCGGCATCGGCCGCAAGTTCCAGAAACCCACGGTGTTCGAGTCGCACACGGTCTGGGACAACCTGCTGCTGGCGCTCAGCGGCGACCGCAAGCCCTGGTTCACTCTGCGCGCCCGGCAGACAGCGGAAGAGCAGGTGCGGATCGAGGCCATACTGGGCACCATACGCCTGCGCGACCATCGGCACCGCCTGGCCGGCTCGCTGAGCCACGGCCAGAAGCAGTGGCTGGAGATCGGGATGCTGCTGGCCCAGGACCCCCGCCTGCTGCTGGTGGACGAACCTGTGGCGGGCATGACGGATTCTGAAACCGAGCAGACGGCGGATCTGCTGCGCGACATCAACCGCACCCGCAGCGTCGTGGTGGTGGAGCACGACATGGGCTTCGTCCGAGCGCTGGACGTGAAGGTGACGGTGCTGCACGAGGGATCGGTGCTGAGCGAGGGGACAATTGACCACGTCAGCGAGGACCCGCGTGTGGTGGAGGTCTATCTTGGCCGTTGAGGATTGTACGCGCCTGCTCCCTCTCCCTCCGGGAGAGGGCCGGGGTGAGGGGGTCTTCGCGCGCGCGTTTTGGGGGTTGCGGGACCTTGGCGCTTGCCGCACGCGCCCGCATCGCCCCGCAGCCACGACCCCCTCACCCCGGCCCTCTCCCGGAGGGAGAGGGAGCAGATGACCACCCTCTCCGTCGAATCCGTGGATCTGCACTACGGCGCCGCCATTGCGCTCCGGCATGTGTCCGTCATGGCCCAGACCGGCCAGGTCACCTGCATCATGGGCCGCAACGGCGTCGGCAAGACCAGCCTGCTGCGCGCCATCACCGGCGCGCACCCGGTCAGCGCCGGGCGCATCACCTGGGACGGGGCGGACATCACCCGGCTGCCGACCTACGTCCGCGCCGGTCGCGGCATCGCCTGGGTGCCGCAGGGGCGCGACATCTTTCCGCTCCTGACGGTGCGGGAGAACCTGGAAACCGGCTTCGCCGTCCTGCCCCGTGGCCAGCGCCGGGTGGAGGACGAGATCTTCGAGCTGTTCCCGATCCTCAAGACCATGCTGCGCCGCCGCGGTGGCGACCTGTCGGGGGGGCAGCAGCAGCAGCTCGCCATCGCCCGCGCCCTGGTCATGCGCCCCCGCTTGCTCGTGCTGGACGAGCCGACCGAGGGCATCCAGCCCAGTATCATCAAGGACATCGGCCGCGTCATTGCGCTGCTGCGTAGCAGGGGCGAGATGGCGATCCTGCTCGTGGAGCAGTACTACGACTTCGCGCAGGAGCTGGCGGACACGATGGTCGTCATGGACCGCGGCGACGTGGTGCTGAACGGCCCGGCGGGCACGCTGGACGAGGCGGAGGTGCGGCGGCGCTTGTCGGTGTAAGCTTCCCCTGCATGGATGCCGTCCCAACCCACCAACGCGCCCGCGGCACGCTGCGCCTGTCGTTCAAGCAGCGCGACGGCGCAACGGTGCTGGACGGCCTGCGTCAGGAAGGTTGCCTCAAGGTTCGCTTCCCTCGCACCGAGCGCGGCGCCTGGCCCGGCGCAGTCACCCTGAATACCGCCGGCGGCGTCGCCGGCGGGGACGCGCTGGACAGCGGCATCGCCGCCGGGCCAGGCACCCAGGCCACCGTGGCATCCCAGGCCACGGAACGCTTCTACCGCGCCCTGCCCGGCAGCGCCCCGGCAGCGGTCAAGACCCGGCTGCACGTCGCCCCCGGCGCAGCGCTCGAATGGCTGCCGCAAGAGGCCATCCTGTTCGATCGCTCCGCCTTGCGCCGCCGTCTGCTGGTGGACTTGGCGGACGACGCCTGGTTCCTCGGCATCGAGTCCCTGGTGTTCGGACGCACCGCAATGGGAGAAACCGTGCGGGACGCCAGCCTGCGCGACCTGATCGAGCTGCGCCGCGGCGGCCGCCTGCTGCTGCACGATGCAGTCCGGCTGGACGGGCCGGTTCAGGCAGTGCTGGACCGACGTGCCTCCGGCGGCGGCGCGAAGGCTATGGCGACCATCGTTCATGCCGCCAGGGACTGTGAGGCGCGGCTGGACCCGCTGCGGGCGGCGCTAGCCGGCTGGGACGCGGGCGCCTCGGCTTGGGACGGGATGCTGGTGGCGCGCATTGTGGCCGCAGATGGCGCGTGCCTCCGCCGGGCAGTCGTGGCAGGATTGAACGTGCTGCGCGACGGCCGCCCGCTGCCGCGCGTTTGGGAGTGCTGACGACACATGCACCTGACGCCGCGCGAGAAGGACAAGCTTCTCATTTCCATGGCTGCCGCTGTCGCTCGCAGGCGGCTGGAGCGGGGCGTCAAGCTGAACCACCCGGAGGCGGTGGCGCTGATCTCGGACTTCGTGGTGGAAGGCGCGAGGGATGGCCGCAGCGTGGCCGACCTAATGGAGGCCGGGGCGTCGGTGCTGACACGCGACCAGGTGCTGGAGGGCATCGCGGAGATGATCCACGATGTGCAGGTGGAGGCGACGTTCCCGGATGGCACCAAGCTGGTGACCGTCCACGAGCCGATCCGATGAGGGGGCAAAGAGCAGGGCGGCCCTGCTCCCTCTCCCTCCGGGAGAGGACCGGGGTGAGGGGGCGGGCAAGCACCATCGTTGCCCGCAGCGGGCTGCGATCCAGCGGCGCCAGCGTGCCCCGCTCCGCAGCCAAGACCCCCTCACCCCAACCCTCTCCCAGAGGGAGAGGGAGCAGCGTAATCTTTCGGCAAGGACACGCATCATGATCCCCGGCGAGGTCCTGACCGCCGACGGCGACATCGAGATCAACGCCGGCCAGCCCCGCACCACCCTGCACGTCGCCAACACCGGCGACCGCCCGGTGCAGGTCGGCAGCCACTACCACTTTGCCGAAACCAACCCGGCGCTGCGGTTCGACCGCACCCAGGCCCGCGGCCAGCGCCTTGACATCGCCGCCGGCACTGCCGTCCGGTTCGAGCCGGGTCAGACCCGCGAAGTCACTCTCGTCCCCTTCCGCGGCGCCCGCGTCGTCCAGGGTTTCCGCGGCGACATCATGGGACCGCTCGACGCATGACCCGCATTCCCCGACGCGCCTATGCCGACATGTATGGCCCCACGACCGGCGACCGCGTGCGCCTGGCCGACACCGACCTATTCGCCGAGGTCGAACGCGACCTGACCACCTATGGCGAGGAAGTGAAGTTCGGCGGCGGCAAGGTCATCCGCGACGGCATGGGCCAGTCGCAATTGTCCCAGCGCGAGGGCGCGGTGGACACCGTCATCACCAACGCCCTGATCCTGGACCACTGGGGCATCATCAAGGCCGACGTCGCCCTGCTGAACGGCCGCATCCACGCCATCGGCAAGGCCGGTAATCCCGACACGCAGCCCGGCGTGGACATCCCCATCGGCCCCGGCACCGAGATCATCGCCGGCGAGGGCAAGATCCTCACCGCCGGCGGCGTGGACAGCCACATCCACTTCATCTGCCCGCAGCAGGTCGAGGAGGCGCTGGCGTCGGGCATCACTACCCTGGTCGGCGGCGGCACCGGACCTGCGACCGGCACCTCCGCCACTACCTGCACCCCCGGCCCCTGGCACCTCGCCCGTATGCTGCAGGCGGCCGAGGGCCTGCCGGTCAACATCAGCTTCAGCGGCAAGGGCAACGCCAGCCAGCCCGCAGCACTCGTGGAGATGATCCGCGCCGGGGCGAGCTGCCTCAAATTGCATGAGGACTGGGGCACCACCCCCGCCGCGATAGACTGCGCCCTGCGCGTCGCCGACGACCACGACGTCCAGGTGATGATCCACACCGACACCTTGAACGAGAGCGGCTTCGTCGAGGACACGATACGCGCCTTCGCCGGCCGCACCATCCACGCCTACCATACCGAGGGCGCCGGTGGCGGCCATGCGCCGGACATCATCAAGATCGCAGGTCTCCCGAACGTGCTGCCCAGCAGCACCAACCCGACCCGGCCCTACACGCTCAACACGCTCGACGAGCACCTGGACATGCTGATGGTCTGCCATCACCTGGACCCCAGCATCCCCGAGGATGTGGCCTTCGCCGAGTCCCGCATCCGCCGCGAGACCATCGCCGCCGAGGACATCCTGCACGACCTCGGGGCAATCAGCATGATCTCCAGCGACAGCCAGGCGATGGGCCGGGTGGGCGAGGTCATCATCCGCACCTGGCAGACCGCCCACAAAATGAAGCAGCAGCGCGGCGCCCTGCCCGGCGACGGCCCGGCGGACAACGCCCGCATCAAGCGCTACGTCGCCAAGTATACCATCAACCCCGCCATCGCGCAGGGCCTGTCGCACGAGGTCGGCTCGGTGGAGCCGGGCAAGCTGGCGGACCTGGTGCTGTGGTCCCCCGCGTTCTTCGGCGTGAAGCCGGACTTGGTGCTGAAGGGCGGCACCATCGCCGTGGCGCCGATGGGCGACCCCAACGCGTCAATCCCGACGCCGCAGCCAGTGCATTACCGCCCGATGTTCGCGCAGTTCGGCCGGGCGATGCAGGAAAGCTGCATCACCTTCCTGTCGCAGGCCGCGCTGGACGACGGCATCTGCCACCGCCTGCACTTGACCCGGCCTGTGTCCGCCGTCCGCAACACCCGCGGCGGCATCGGCAAGCGCAGCATGATCTGCAACGACGCGGTGCCGAACATCGAGGTGGACGCCGAAACCTACGAAGTACGCGCCGACGGCGTGCTGCTGACGTGCGAGCCGGCGGCGCTGCTGCCGATGGCGCAGCGCTATTTCCTGTTCTAAGCAGGCTTGCGCGGCCTGTCACACAGATGGCTTTAGGCCGCGCAAGCCTGCTTAGCTTTTCATCTGTGCGCAAACCTCCAGAGGTTTGCTTAGCTGCCGGGGTATTCCATGACGGACGAGAAGACCGGCCGGGCCACGCAGGCCATGCTGACCAGCCTCTACTGGATCTACGACCGGATCGTGAGCCGCAAGACCGCGCCCGACGCCAGCACGCCGCCAGGGTCCGAGGCGGAGATCGCCGGCATGATCCGCCGCGCAGCCACGCAGGCGGGCACGGTTGGGTTCGCGGCCAACATAGGCGGGCTACTGACCCTGCCGCTTGCATTGCCGGCGAACCTGGCGGGCGTCACCACCCTGCAGATCAACCTGATCCAGGACATCGCCCGCGCCCGCGGCTACGACCTGCACAGCGAGCAGGTTCGGACACTGACCATCGCCTGCCTGGCGGGCACGGCAGTGCTGGACGTGCTCAAATCCGCCGGCGTCGGCGTTGGCATGCGCCTGACCCGGAAGGCCGTCCTTGGCCTGAGCGGCGCGGTTCTGGCGCGGATCAACCAGGCGCTGGCGGCGCGGCTGGCGACGATAGCCGGAGCGTCCGGCGCAGTGATGCTGGCGCGGGTGGTGCCCTTCGTCGGCGGCGCGATCAGCGGCACCATGGATGGGCTGGCGACCGCTGCAGTGGGCGCCGCGGCCAAGCGGGTGTTCGTGCGCCAGGCAGGGGCCACGGACGGCGAACCCAGCGCAGCCCCGCTGCCCCTGCCCGCCCCGGTCCAGTCCTGATGCGCGCAGCCGCGCACCTCTCGGCCGGCGCCTGGAACCCGGCCGATGAACGTGATCAGGTGCTGGTGGACTTCGACCGCCGCCATCGCCGCCGCATCGTGCTGACGACCGCGGCCGGCGCCGAGCTGCTGGTGGACCTGCCCCAGGCCGCTCGCCTGCGCCATGGCGACGGTTTGCTGCTGGACGGCGGCGGCGTCGTTCAGGTCCTGGCCCGGCCGGAGCCGCTGCTGGACATCCACGCACACGACGCAGCCGGGCTGGTGCGGATCGCCTGGCACCTGGGCAACCGGCATTTGCCGGTGCAACTGCTGGGCAGTCACGTCCGCATCCGCCGGGACCACGTGATCGCCGACATGGTGCGCGGCCTGGGCGGTCACGCCCAGGAGATCGAGGCCCCGTTCGATCCCGAAGCCGGCGCCTACGCCGGCGGCCACGGGCACCATCACCACGATGAGGACGACGCGTCGCCGGCTCCCTCCCCCTCCGGGAGAGGGTTGGGGTGAGGGAAGCCGCAAGGACCAGTCTCGGCTTACCAAGCGCCGAGGCCAACTTGAGCGGTCAAGGTTCAGTCGTGCGGCCTCTCCCTCACCCCAACCCTCTCCCGGAGGGAGAGGGGGAAGGCAGCAAGCCTTCGTACTCGCACTCACGGCAGGGCACGCTCCTCCATCTCCTGACCTGGCTCTCCCCCGCCTTCCCGACCGGTGGCTTCGCCTACAGCCACGGGCTGGAGTGGGCGGTTGAGGCCGGGGATGTCTGCAACGAGGCCGGCCTAGCCGCCTGGCTCGACGACCTGCTGCGCCACGGCGCCGGACGCACCGACGCCATCCTGCTGCGCCACGCCCATGGCGCCGCGGACTTTGCCGCCCTGGCAGGCGTGGCCGAGCTTGCCGCCGCCGCCCAGCCCAGCCGGGAGCGCCAGGCCGAAACCTTGGGCCAGGGCGGCGCCTTCGCACTCGCTGCGGCGGTTTGGGGCGCGCCGCTGCTGGATGCGCTGCTGGCGGCGGGCCTCCCGGTCCCCTACCCCATCGCAGTCGGAGCGCTTGCCGCCGCGCATGGCGTGGCGGAGGACGACGCCGCCCTCGGCCTGCTGCACGCCTTCGCCGCCAATGCAGTGAGCGCCGCCGTCCGCCTGGTGCCGCTGGGCCAGACCGCCGGGCTGGGCGTGCTGGCGATGCTGGAACCGGCCGTCGCACAGGTGGCCCATGAAACCCGCACCGCCACCCTGGACGACCTAGGCGGCGCCTGCTTCCGGTCCGACATCGCCGCGATGCGGCATGAAACCCAGTATACGAGGCTGTTCCGATCATGACCGCATCCCCAAACGGCCCCCTGCGGGTAGGCGTCGGCGGCCCCGTCGGCACCGGCAAGACCGCACTCATGGATGCGCTTTGCCGAACCTTCGCGCCCCGCTACGACATCGCCGCCATCACCAACGACATCTATACCAAGGAGGATGCCGAGTTCCTGACCCGCGCCGGGTCGCTGCCGCCCGAGCGGATCATGGGCATCGAGACCGGCGGCTGCCCGCACACCGCGATCCGCGAGGACGCCAGCATCAACCTGGCCGGCATCGCGGCAATGCGCCGCCGCTTCCCCGCGCTGGACGTGATCCTGATCGAAAGCGGCGGCGACAACTTGGCCGCCACCTTCAGCCCGGAGCTGGCTGATCTCACGATCTACGTCATAGACGTGTCCGCCGGCGACAAGATTCCCCGCAAGGGCGGCCCCGGCATCACCCGCAGCGACCTGCTGGTGATCAACAAGATAGACCTGGCCCCCCACGTCGGCGCCAGCCTGGAGGTGATGGACCGCGATAGCCGCCGGATGCGAGGGGAGCGGCCGTTCGTGTTCAGCAACATCCGCGCCGGGGAGGGGGTGGCGGAAATCGCGGCGTTCATTGAGCGCGCGGGTGGACTGCATTGATGCAAGCGGGATCGTAGGGCGGAAAAGCGCCAGCGCCTTCCGTCACCGTGCAGCGCCGAGACTTGACGGGAGGTGCTGGCGCTTTCCCGCGCTACGCCAAATACCGCCGCAATGCCACCAGCGCCCAAACCGCCTCCACCACCCCGAACGGCCAAGCCCCCTGCAAAAACCCATACGCCGACCCCAGCCCGCACGCCCCGGCGAATCCCAGTACCCAACCTCGCCCCCGCGCCTCCATCGCGTAGCACAGCAGCATTAGGCTGACCGCCACCAGCCCGAACAGCGTCAGCCAGTCCAACACGCCTCCAGCATCGCCGCCGCGATCCGCATCCCAAGCTCCCGCCCATCCGTATTCGCCAACGCGGCAGCCGTCACTATCCCGCCACCAACCTCCCCCGTCAGCACCCCTAATGAGTAGCCCGGCCCATCCCCGCTATGCCCGGCCAGCACGCCATACCGGGACGTCCGATCCAGCATCAGACCCAGTCCGTAGCCCTTCTCCGCAAACAGCCAATCTGCGCCGGGTGCGCCGAGGCCGCCATGGCCATTCAGCGCGAGCGTCGCAGCAGCCGCGATCTCTTGGTCTACCCCGCCTCCGATTGCTGCCTCCAGCGAACGGGGCGCCGCCGTCCCGCGTTGCCGTCCCATCATAGCCCGGGACCACCATGCCCCCCAACCCGCAATACCGCCCCGCCACGACGCATGCCGGCCTGGGTGGCGAGTTCTACGACCTGGTGGACGCCGCCGCCTTCCCACAGCGCACCCTGCGCCACCGCGACCAGCGATGGGCCGCCCGCGTCGGGCTGGAGGAACTGACGGATGAGGAATGGCTGGCCCACTTCGGCGCGTTCCAGCCTCTGCCCGGCTCCCTGCCGCAGCCGCTCGCGCTCCGCTACCACGGCCACCAGTTCCGCCATTACAACCCTGACCTGGGCGACGGCCGCGGATTCCTGTTCGCGCAACTGCACGACGTGCAGGACGGGCGCCTGCTGGACCTGGGGACCAAGGGCAGCGGCAAGACCCCCTGGTCCCGCGGCGGCGACGGCCGTCTCACGCTGAAGGGAGGCGTGCGCGAGGTGCTGGCGACCACCATGCTGGAAGCGCTCGGCGTTTACACCAGCAAGTCGTTCAGCCTGGTCGAAACCGGCGAGGCCCTGCAGCGCGGCGACGAACCCTCCCCCACCCGCAGCGCCGTCCTGGTGCGGCTCAGCCACTCGCACATCCGAATCGGCTCGTTCCAGCGGCTGGCTTACCTCGGGCAGGCCGAGGACGTGCAGCGCCTGCTGGACCATTCCATCCGCCACTACCTGCCCGAAGCCTGGCGGGACGACCCGGCGGAGCGCGCGACGGCGTTCCTGGCCGATGTCGTGCAGCGGGTGGCGGTGCTGGGCGCAAGCTGGATGGCGGCGGGCTTCGTCCACGCGGTGCTGAACACCGACAACATCAACATCACCGGGGAAAGCTTTGACTACGGCCCCTGGCGCTTCCTGCCCACCTACGACCCGGAGTTCACCGCCGCCTACTTCGACCATGGCGGCCTGTATGCCTATGGGCGCCAGCCCGACACCCTGCTGTGGAACCTGGTGCGCCTGGCCGAGTGCCTGCTGCCGCTGTCGGACAAGGCGGCGCTGGAAGGGGCGCTGCAAGGCTTCGTCCCGCAGTTCCAGTCCGCGCTGGATACTGCCGTGCTGCGCCGCCTCGGCGTGGCGCCCACGACCGCCGAGGAAGACGCTGCCCTGGCGCGGCACTGGTGGGCATTCCTGGCCGAGAGCGGGATCGGGTTCGAGCAGGCATTCTTCGACTGGCACGGCGGCCCCGCCGCCACCGAACGCGCCGGACGCAGCCCGGCGACGGCGCACTATGCCGGCGCAGCCTTCGCCCCAGTTCGCGCCGCGCTCGACGCCCGGCAGCCGGCGCCGGGCGCCCGCCTGGACGATCCTTACTTCACCCGCGCCAAGCCCTGCACGATGCTGATCGAGGAGATGGAAGCGATCTGGGCGCCCATCGCAGAGCGCGACGACTGGACGGCGTTCGACGCCAAGCTGGCCGACATCGAAGCGATGCGTGTGGCCTATGCTGATGCTTCTTCTCCCTCTCCCTCCGGGAGAGGGCCGGGGTGAGGGAAGCCGCAAGGACCGGCTTTGGCCGTAGCAGAGACCAGTCCCTGGCGACCAAGCACGGCGCATGACGTTTCCCTCACCCCAACCCTCTCCCGAAGGAAGAGCGAGTTAGGGCAGTCCCCGCGTATTCACATACAGCGCATAAACCGACTGGCTCGCCGCCATGAACAGCCGATTGCGATGCGGCCCGCCGAAGCACAGGTTCGCGCAACGCTCGGGCAGGTGGATGTGCCCGATCGGCTCGCCCGCCGGGTTGAACACCCGCACCCCGTCCAGCTCCGGCGTGCCCATGCCCCAGCCGCACCATAGGTTGCCGTCCTCGTCCACCCGGAACCCATCCGGCGTGCCGGCGCCGGCGTCAATCAGGATGCGCCGCCGGACCAGGCGCACGCCGTCCACCACGTCATAGGCCAGGATGCGCCGCGGCACGGACCGGCACTCGACAACATAGAGCAGCGTCTCGTCCGGAGAGAACGCCAGGCCGTTCGGCGCCTCGACCGTATCGTCCAGCAGCGTGGCCTGCCCGGTTGCCGGGTCCAGCCGATACAGGTTGAGCGGCAGCTCCCGTTCCGCCCGCGCTCCTTCATAGTCCGACAGGATGCCGAAGGCCGGATCGGTGAACCAGATTGCGCCATCCCGGCTCACCACCACGTCGTTGGGGCTGTTCAGGCGTTTGCCCTCGAAGCGGTCCATCAGCACGGTGATGCTGCCGTCATGCTCGGTGCGCGTCACCCGGCGGTTGCCGTGCTCGCACGTCACCAGCCGGCCCTGCCGGTCGCGGGTGTTGCCGTTGGCATAGCCGGAAGGCCTGCGGAACACCGAAACTGCGCCGGTCTCCTCCTCCCACTTCAGGATGCGGTTATTCGGGATGTCGCTGACCAGCAGGTGCCGGGCGTCGCCAAACCACACCGGCCCCTCGGCCCAGCGCAGCCCGGTCGCCAGCCGCTCCACCGCGGCGAGAGCGAGGCGGTAGCGGTCGAAGCTGGGATGCAAGGACTGCACGGCCGGGTCGGGGTAGAAGGTGGCGGGTTGCCACATGGCGGGGAGTTCCTCCGTGGTTTTCCCCAAGCTTCGGCCCTGGCCGTTCCGGGTGCAACCCGGCTTTGACTTCCGCCGCCGTCAGGCCCAACACCGCGCGGCAACATGGGCCTGCCCGCACCGATGATGAACGCGAACACCCCGTGGCTGCTGCTGTTCAGCGTATCCCTGGCCGGCGGCCAATTGCTGTTCAAGCGCGCGGCACAGGAGATCACCGGGGTGCCGGCCTCCCGCCTGCTGCTGGTGCTGGCGACCACGCCGGCGATGTGGGCGGCGGTCGTGCTGTATGCCGGGGCGACGCTGCTCTGGGTGTGGATCCTGTCCCGCGTGCCGCTCAGCCAGGCGCATCCCTGGGCGGCACTGGGCGTCGTGGTGGTGCCGCTGGCGGCGGTGCTGGTGTTCGGCGAGGTGGTGCGTCCGGTGTTCTGGCTGGGCGCCGCCCTGATCGTCGCCGGAATCGTGCTGACGCAGGTGGGGTCCGGCGGCTAGTTGGACGCCGCGGCCGTCCAGGTCGCGGTGTGGACCTTGGGCGAGGACTCCAGCGCCGACACCACGGCGTCCAGCTCCGCCGGGTCGGCGGTGATCGGCACCAGGGACGCAATCAGCTCCACCAGGCTCACGCCGGACAGCGCCTGCACGTCGCGCACCGGGTAGTTCGCCAGGGTCAGCTCGGCGTCCAGCAGGTCGCGCACGTCCGGCACGTCGGCTGGGGCGCAGATGGCGTGGATGCGATACTGCGCCTCGGTTTCGTCCGCCTTGATCGGGCGGCGGTTGACCCAGTTCACCAGGGGCCGCAGCAGGGTGTTGCAGGCCAGCACGAAGCCCGACAGCGCCACCGCCTCCCCCAGCATCCCGGTGCCCGCCGACGCGCCGACCGCGGCCGAGCACCACAACGTCGCCGCCGTGTTCAGCCCGCGTATGTTGGTGCCGTCCTTCAGGATCACGCCCGCCCCCAGGAAGCCGATGCCGGACACGACGTAGGCGACGATGCGCGTTGCCCCCTCGGCCCCCAGCAGCCGCATCCCGAGGTCGGAGAACGCCGCCGCACCGATGGCCACCAGCACCGTCGTCCGCAGCCCGGCGCTGCGCTGCCGCCATTGCCGCTCGAAGCCGATGGCGGTGCCGAGCACGAAGGCCGTCGCGAGGACCGCCACCGTATGCGCGAAGTCGGACGCCGCGAACCGCGCGGCGTCCAGGGTCAGCACGGAGGCGCCTAAGATGCCACCCGCACCAGCAGCTTGCCGAAATTGGCGCCCTTCAGCATGCCGATGAACGCCGCGGGCGCGGACTCCAGCCCGTCCACGATGTCTTCCCGGTGCTTGACCTTGCCCTCCGCCAGCCAGGTGCCGACGGTTTGCAGGAAGTCGTCCTGCTGCGCCGCGAAGTCCCACACGATGAAGCCGCGGATCAGCAGCCGCTTGGTCAGCACAGCGCGCATCAGCATCGCCTGGCTTGGCCCCTTCGGCGCTTCCGTCGCGTTATACATGGACACCAGCCCGCACACCGGCACCCGCGCGAAGGGGTTCAGCCGCGGCAGCACGGCGTCCCACACCGCGCCCCCCACGTTCTCGAAGTAAACGTCCACCCCGTCCGGGCACGCTGCCGCCAGATGTCCCGGCAAATCCGGCGCCCGGTGGTCCAGGCAGGCGTCGAAGCCCAGGCCCATGACATGCGCGCACTTGTCCGGCCCACCGGCGATGCCGACCGCCCGCGCCCCGTGCAGCTTGGCGATCTGCCCGACCAGCGAGCCGACCGGCCCGGCAGCCGCGGCCACCACCACGGTCTCCCCCGGCTTGGGCTGGCCGATGTTCAGCATCCCGCAATAGGCCGTCATGCCCGGCATCCCGAGCACGCCTAGCGCAGTGGACGGCGGATTGGGCCCCGGCGGCACGATCCGCAGCCCACCGGGATGCTTGGCCGGGTCCACCGCCGCGTGCTCCTGCCAGCCGGTTCGGCCTTCCACCAGGTCTCCGGGACGGAAGCCCTCGGCGTGCGACTCCATCACCTCGCTGATGGTGCCGCCGACCATGACCTCGCCGATGCCGACCGGGGGCGAGTAGGACGGCGCGTCGCTCATCCGCCCGCGCATGTAGGGATCGAGCGACAGCCAAAGCGTCCGCAGCAGCACCCCGCCGGGCGGGGCGGCCGGGACCGGCCCGTCCTCCATGCGGAAGTCGTCCGGCTTCGGCTCACCGACGGGCCGGCGGGCCAGGACGATGCGGCGGCTAACGGATTGGGACATGGCGGACCTCGTTCGGGGGGGCTGCTTTAAGGGTTTGGCAATCGCAGCGGCACATTCTGCCGGGCACCAGCAAAACGCCAGGTGCCCTGCCATGCCCACAGCCGTCATCAGCCCCATCACGATCGGGGCCAGCTCGCCCGGTACGGTCGTCATCATCGCCGCGTCGCCTTTCCCGGCGGTGGTGCAGCCTGACCTGCGCGTGCAGGCCGGCAGCCTGGATGCGACGGGGCCGCAAAGTCACTTCGCCGTAGTTGGCGGCGGCTCGGGCAGCCCTGTTGCCTACAGCACCTTTTCCGGACAGTTCAGCGGACCGATCAGCAGCGCGGCGATGGACGCCGACCCGTTCTCCGACCGGCTGCTGGACGTGGCGGCCGGGGATCTCGTGACCTTCGTGATGGCGGTGCAGAACGTGGCGCCCGGGGCCTTGGCCTGGGACCTGGTGCTGCGGGACACGCCGCCGGCGGGCTTCATCGTGCCGGCCGGCGGGGCGGATATCAATGTATCGAACGGTTCGGGCTACCTGCTGGCCGCCACGGGAGACCTGTTCAGCACGACCGACGGCATGCATCTGGACCCCGGGTCGCCGCTGGCCGGGTATGACCCGGCCTCCGGGCTGAATGTCGCGCTGGTCACGTTCACTTTGCAGGCCACGAGCGCAATGCCGGCGTTCCTGGCGACGCTGCGGGACACCGCCGCGGTGGTGCACGTCGCCGCAAGCTCCGGCGGCGCCAACCTGGCGGCCGGCGCGCCGGGGCTGGCAGGCTCGACCGAGGTGGTCACGATGGCGCCCGCAATCAGCATGGTGCTGACCGGCACGGGTTCTGCGGCGACCTCCGGCAACCGGCTGGCGGTGGGCGAGACGGCGACGTTCCACGCCAGCGTCACCCTGCCGAGCGGACGGAGCCAGGCGCTGCATCTCGGTGCCGCGGTTCCCGCCGGGCTGTCCCTGGTGTCGGAGACCATCACCTATGCCACCCCGGGCACTACGGGGCTTTGGGTGGGGGAAACGTCCGGCTCTGGCTTCGATCTCGGCACGGTCAGCGTCGGTAGGCCGATCAGGGTCGAATATGACATCGTCGTGCGTGCAACCGCGTCGGCGGACGGATTGGTGCAGGCCGTGGTCAGCGCGGCTGACCCGGCAGGATCAGGCGGCCGGGTCAGCGCGGCGCTGGGAACGCCGGCGGTCGCGCAGGCGCCGGCCTTGTCCGTGCAGTTGGACTGGCCGGCCCAGGTGCAGGCCGGGCAGCCTGCCACCTATACGGTGCGGCTGCTGAACGCCCCCGGAGCAGCCTCGGCCTACGGCGTCACGCTGGCGGACGTGCTGGGCGCCGGGCTGACGCTGGTGCCTGGCACGGTTCAGGCGTCTGGCCCCGCTGCCGGTGCCGTGGTGAGCAGCGGGTCGGGCGGTACCCTGGCGGTGACCACCACGCAGCTTGCCCCGGGCGAGTCCCTGGTTCTGACGTTGCAAGCCCAGGGAACCGGTCCCGTAGGAGCGGTGCTGCAATCCCAGGCGCGGGCGACGGCGGCGTCGCTGCCCGGCGGCAACGCGGCGTACCAACTAGCGCCGGTGCTGGCGTCCGGCGCCGCTACGCTGGTTGCTCCGACCGTGGGGGTTACGCTGTCCGGCCTGTCTGCGCGGGTTGGGGAGGTCGTCACTTTGCATATCACCGCCTCGCTCCCGGCTGGAGACAACCCGGCGGTCCGCGTCGTCGCGCACCTGTCGGCCGGGCTGACCTTCGTGCCGGGGTCGGTGCAGGCGACCGGAGGCGTGGCGCCGGTTGTGACGGCGGATGCAAACGGGGTCGCGGTGTCGCTTGGGCCGGTCACGGCCCCGGCCGGCGGCGGGGCGGTCACCGTTGATCTGCAGGCGGTCGTGGGTGCTGCTCCGGTCGGCGCCGGGCTGGGCTGCAGCGCGGTGGTCGAAACGGGATACACGCCCTCCGCCGCAGCTACGGCTATTGTGCTGGTGGCCGATACCCCGCCGGTGCTGGCCGGCCTGCCGGGCCTGACCGTGACAACGGACGATGCCTCCGTTGCGCCGCTGACCAGCCTGACGCTTGGCGACCCGGACGCCGGGCAGGTGCTGTCGGCGCAGGTCGTGCTGTCCAGCGCGGGGGACGGGCTGCTCACCGACTTGAGCGGCGGCCAATATGACGCGGCGTTGGGACGCTATCGGGTGTCCGGAACGGCAGATGCCGTCCAGGCTGCGCTGCGCGGGCTGATTTTCCAGCCCACTGCGCACCTGCTCGCGTTTGGCGCGGAGCGGGCCACGACCCTGGCGGTCCAGGTATCGGACGGCGCCGGCGGGACCGCGGCGGCGGCGTCCAGTGTCGTCGCGCATGGTGCGGACACTCCGCCAACCATCGGCGGGGCCGTCGCCGGGCAGGCCACGACGACGACCCAGGGATCGTTGCCGCTGGCTGATCTGACGCTGGCCGATCCCGATGTAGGCCAGGTCGAAACATTGCAGGTCCAGTTGACGCCGGGGATGGGTGGGCTGAACGGCACTTTAGGCTCGTATGACCCAGCGACCGGCATCTATACCGCCCGCGGCACCGTGGATGCGTTGCAGGCCGATGCGCGCGCGCTGGTGTTCACGCCCGGTGCTGCCGGGGACGCCACCTTTGCCGTCACGCTAGACGACGGCGCGGGCGGAGTCGCACGGGACGGGGCGACCACGGTGCATATCCGGGCTACGGCGGACATGGCTGGGGTGGCGCAGCATTTCCTGCAACTGCCCGGCGCAACCTTCCTGGCCAATGCCGGCGGGCAGCAGACCACGCTGGTGGGGGAGCACTACAACGGTCCGGTGAGCTACCTGCAATCCCAGTTGATCTATGACAGCACCGACCCGGCGGTGATCGTGGCGCACACGGATAACACGTTCATCAAGAGCTTCTCGGGCTTCTGCGCCATTCAGGTGGCGGGTGGGCGCAACGTGGTGGACGCGGGACCAGGGTCGAACTTCATCGTCGGCGGGACTGGGGACGACACCTTCTTCCTGAACGGCAGCCAGGGCGCGGTGACGTGGGACACGATCACGGGCTTTCATCCCGGCGATGCCGTGACGCTGTTTGGGTTCCATGCCGGTACGTCCAGCTTTGCATGGACGGATGCGGAGGGGGCGGCGGGCTATACCGGGCGGACGATCCATGCGGATCTGGCGGGGGATAGCGGAATCACCGCCAGCCTGACCTTCGCAGGCACGACGGCCATGGACACGGATGGGTATGCGGTCACGACCGGGACGGTGGGCGGTGTGGATTACCTGGCGGTGACGGCGGTGCGATGACGGTGGGGTATGGCTGGCTGACGGTGAGGGGAGCCGGGTTGCCGACAGCGGCTAGGCCCTGCAGTCCCGCGACGGCGGGCCAGACGCAGTGACGTCGGAAAGAAAATTGGCGGACCCGAGACACTTCATATGTGGTAGTTAATTTGTTGATATTGCTCACAGCATTTTGCCTCACGCAAACTTTACTCCCTGTTCTACTCCTACTTGCGCCGAACCGTAGCACCTGGCGACGGTAAGCCGGGCAACTGCTCCCCACCCTCGCAGGCCGGGTTGCGAGGCAGAACCCCGGCAATTCCCGGCCACAGTGGCGGGGCAGCGCGACTCGACGGCAGACAGCCTGCTATCTAGAGCACCGCCCAAGAACCGCTTGAACATGGAGGGTAGCTGATGACGATGCGAACCGGATTGCCATCGTTGATCCGCTGGGAACCCTGGCAGTTGTTCGTCGCTGGTGCTGCCGCCGGGGCGGGCTTCGCTCTGGCGATCATCAGCAGCATGGTTTGGCTCCTACGTGCGGCGGGTTGCAGCTAGGCGGGTCTGCCGGGCGGCAGGCGTCAAGAACCGCGACCGTGAACCCTGATGCTCCTTCGGTTCCACTCGACGGCATCATGCAGGTGAACCGCCGCCCTGTCCGCCTTGCTGCGGCACTTGCTGCACCGCAGCCGCCGTAGCATGTCGCCAACCCTGATGCCTTGAGGAAGCCGCGACATTGGCAGGATAGATGCCGGGCAGTGACGACATGCCGCAACCTGGCGCTGGCAAGTGCAGCATCCGCGACAATGGATTATCAGCGTCCATGCCGCATACTGACTGACAAGCGATCCCATCACCTCGTTGCGTAGCTTCCGTTGCGAGGTATTTGCACCCATGATGCCGCAAGGCTCCATTTCTTGCCTGACGGTTGCAAGTCTTGATGCGGAGCATATTGGCAAATCTGAGTGCCGATGACGTATGCCAACAGGTTGCGATATGGCCCTGCTAGGTGCAGCGGTCCCGGTATCGGCAGGCGATGCGGGCAAGGCCAATCTCCACCGTGGCAGCCTGATGCGACTCGACACGCAGTGATATTGCTTGCACCAACAACACTGGATGACGCGCTTTGAAGCACTTACCGATCCGGGTGGCTACCCTCGTTGCGACTGTGGCAATTATATTTTCCATAACAATTTTCAGCCCGTTTAATAAATGGCCCGTCGAGGAGAAAGATAATGACTCCGCCAACAGACTAGCTCAGGAGCGCATTGCTCTTTTCACTGTTGTTCTTGCAGGTGCTGCAATAGTCCAAGCCTTTGTTACGGCGATACAAAGCTACTTCATTCAACGTAGTGTAGTTATTGCCGGGCAGCAGGCAGAAGCCGCACAGAAAGCCTTACCGAGAGCTTGGCTTTACGTTGAATTCAATGAGCAGGGGCCAAAAATCATAACTCAAGGCGCGAGTGTATCGGGCGGAACCGCAGTTATTCCGTTCTCTATTCGAAATCACGGCACAACTCCAGCAACCATCACACGGGTTGACCTTGGACTTTACTTCGGCAGTTTTCCGGACGGCAAAGACTTTAATCCGGAACAGAAGTTGGTCACAACGCCATTTGGATTAGGCGACATTGGAAAAGCCACATCACCTATTCAGGGTGCCGTGGAATGTAAGTTCACATTTAGTCCGTATATCTTTGATGGAACAACCATCTCGCCTAATCAAACCGCTCCCGAAGAGTCTAAGAAGAGGATGATCCGAGTCGTTTATCCTAGTTGGAAACAGTATGGACATTCCACCCTCAAGGGTAAGGAGAAATACATCTTTATTGTCATTAAATACAGTGACCCGAACGGAATTGACCGGGAAACAAGCTATCTCGGATGCGTCAGCGCCAACAACTACGAACAAATCGTCCAGAGTAATGACCCCCGCTACTCTTACCATCGCTAAAAGCAACAGGTGCCTGGACGCATTGCAACCAGCCCGATCCTGCCGGGCGTCAAGCCGGGGTTCAGCACTGACGCTAAATGCTGTTTGCCGGAGCACCGTTGCGTGCTGGACGCCTTGGACCTCTGGCGCTGACGATGTGGGCCGGGCCAGGCCGAACGCGCCAGGCTGCCCGGCGCTGCGCTAGGCTCCCGCTCCCATAGTCGGATGAAACGCTCCCGCTAGTCCGTAGCCGGGTAGTGCAAGGCAACTGTGTCGGCACGGCTGGGTGGTGGGTCAGTTTGAAAGCCAGGATGGATTACATCCCTAGATGTCCAGCTTCGGCTGCCTACTCATGTCCTCCCGTGCAGCCCGCTTGAACGCGGCTCCGGTGTCCACTAGCGGGATAGCCGGTTTAGTCCCCGCCAGCGCCTGTTTCACGGTGATGATCTGCAAACGCGGATATTGCCGTTCCCCAAGCACGTAGAAGCCAGCCGATGCAGCTTCCTTCTCCATGGGCCGGGTTGGGGGTTCAAGCGTCAGAAACACGCCGATGGGGGCCTTCTCACGGTCTAGAACGCCTTTGAGGTCGCGCACCATGGGCACGCTCACGCCGCCGCCCTTGACGCTTACGATAGCCCGCTCTGTCGTCTTGGCGTCAGAACGGAAGTAGATCAGGCCATCAATTCCTCCGTCTGCTCCCTTCTTTTTCCCGCCAAACGGCTGAGCATCAATCAAGGATACGGCCCACCATTGAAACTGATACTTGTCGCGGCTCGCTAGGTCGCGTGCGCCTTCCAGGTCTTTTGGCGTACCGTGAACCTCAAACGCAATGCCCGGAAAAGCATCTTTCAAACGGCGCTCAATGAGGCTGATTGCGAGATGCGTTACATCAATGCCGATCCACCGGCGGTTGAGCTTTTGGGCAGCGTGGATCGTGGTTCCGCAACCGCAGAACGGGTCAAGCACCACGTCACCGGGGTTGCTGCTAGCGGACAGGACGCGCTCCATAAGTGAGAGAGGCTTTTGCGTTGGATAACCAAGGCGTTCCACCATTGATCCCGAAAGTGAAGCGATATCGGTCCACATGGTTTGTACAGGCGTGCCCTTGCTCTGATCCAAGTACAGCTTCTTACTAACATATCCCGTTTTCGAGTAAACAAGCTGACCAGCATCGTGCATCGCCTGCATTTTTGCCTTATTAATGCGCCATGCACGGGTGTGTCCATTCCACTCGAAGACTGGATTGCCTTTTTCTGCGCCTCCTGGTCCAGTCAGGGGCGACAAACGGTATCTGCGACCGTCGCTGTCCTTGTTTCTGTAAGCGGCATCGGAATATTCTTGAGAAAGCGCGGTGTAGAGTTGCGTCCAAGTCTGCTTTCCAGCCGTCTTGGCATAGAATAAAATATTGTCCTGGACGCGACCATAATGCTTTGACCCTTGGACTACATCATTATGAGCACCATACCGCTTCCAAGATATTTCGTTTACGAAATTGGTTGGGCCAAATATTCCATCCAACACAATCTTAAGATAGTGGCTCGCAGTCGGGTCACAATGCAAATACAGGCTGCCAGTCGGCTTGAGAACTCGGTGCAATTCAATCAGGCGCACGGCCATCATGGCTAAATAAGCCATCATGTCATTCTCGCCTAAGAAGGAGCGCATGGCGCGAAGTAGATCAGCAGCATCCGTGTTGCCGGACCTTATCACTTGTTCAAACGCGCTTTCGGCTTCTTGTCCCCAATGCCAGGCATCTTCAAACGCCTCAATCTGCGATTGTGATTTATCCCCAGCAAGCGACCGAAATAACACGTTGTAGTTGGCATTTGAATTGAACGGCGGATCAAGATAAACGAGGTCCACGCTTTCGCTCGCGATGCTCTCTCGCAACACGTCGAGGTTGTCACCGTAGTAGAGGGCGTTGCTCATGCTGTTGGGCGTCCTTGGCTGCCTTCCGAGCCTCCAACACCTGCACCATGTCCGCAAGCTCCCAACGGCTGTTCGTCATGCTCGCCGCCATCTCCAGGGTGCAGCCCGCAGCTAGACCGGCCCAAATCCGCGTTTCTACCGTTCCATTTCGGCGTTTGGCGGGTAGGGCGCTAGGGGAGTACCCGCCAAGCCCTCAAACCCGGCCCAGCGCCCGCTTTTGAAAGGCAGCCCGGCGCTGGACGGCTGGACGCCGGGCCGGGCAGCCAGTGAACAGCGTCGGCGCGGGAAGCTACTGTGCCTACAGGGTGCGATGATTGGCTGATGCCGCGCGGCTTGCAGATGGTTCAAGTTATCGCCTGAACTATTGCTGACACTAATCGAGGTCCGCCCCAAGCGTTTGCATTGCCTCGCGCAAACTCGCGGCCTGACCCTCCAACACCAAATTCATCGCCTTGTCGCGCCGTCTTTGTTGCGAGAACTTAGCGCGCGGGTTGCCTTCCGCATCAATTGCATCCACCCATTCGCAATCGCTCAATTCGTCGTGATTAACAATTGGTATTTTGTCGCCATCTTCTGCCAATGTGTGCTGTGGGATAATGCTTCGTATAGCGGCGAGATATTGCCCAGGTTCGCGCTCCCGCAGTGCGGCGATAGCGTCGGCACCCTTTGCAATAAAATCATCTCGCAATGCGGTTATGAATAGCTCGCTGATGCGGTTTCTACTTCCGGGCTTTCTACCACCTGGATTGCCGCTTTGCCCTGGCGCGAACGGCTTACCAACAATACGTTGCTGCTGCACAACTGCTGTTGATGCAGTGGGCGGCGCAATGGCACTCTCTATCGCATACAGGTATTGCGAGGCTTGTGGCTTCCCATTGGTAGCGGGGGGCTGTTGCACGGCGGCGGGCCAAGCCACAACGCTCCGGCTGTTGTCATCGGACATATTACGTTCCTTTTATTGCTCTAGCTGCTACCCATTTAGAGGAGGGTAGTGTTGCGACCGACAATACCTTAGTTTGGAACACGTTGAAGATCAATCAGCCTGGCCTTGCACCAGCCGCTTTGTCGGCAAGCCGACGCCGCTGCGTCACCACCGCGTCACACCCCCCTATAGGGAGGGTGGTGGTGACGCAGTGTGGCAGGCTGCGTCACTGGTGCGGTAGGGCGGTGGTGACGCAGTGACGCAGGCTTTCGATTTTGAAGCATTATACACATGCATTAAACAGCTTTGCCGACTTCAACGAAAGCCTTGTCTCGCCGCGCGGCGTCATGTTGTTTGACAACAACCCTCAACCATCCCTCGCTAATTAGCTGCGCCACCAGCTTGACCATAGCCTTCTTATTAGTGGCATGATCCTTAACTTTGTTGTATCCAAAGCAACCACCAATTACATAACCGACCCAATCCGGCGACTGCTCGCTTGCGCGATAATTGCCACCACCAACAATACGTTGGACGTTCTCAATTATATCTGCTTCAATTTGGCTGGCGGTAGCGGGCCAGGTCCATGACGTGACAACGCCAACGCTGTCACCAGGCAACATAATATTCTCATTGCCTACAGTAATCGTGCCACCGTTCATCAATGGCAAGCTCTTAACCTCATACCAATTACCTGAATTGGAAACCCTCGCAAGATTAGCCTTGCCAATACTTACCTTGAAATGATCCTGCGCCTTGTCATGTTCGATTCCGGCTCTTTTTGCTTCATCATACGTCATACGATTTAGCGTGCGAACGGAACGGGCAGCCGACACCAACGCACTCGCACCACGCGCATCATCAACGGTTGTCTCATTGCCATTGCCCTTGCGAGCATGATGCACCAATTCAATCGCGCAATTTGTTTCTTGCGCTATCTTGTTCCAAGCCTTAGCAACAAAGTCGATTGCTTTATTGTCGTTCTCTGATACATTGTGCGACGAAATAAAGGGATCAATAATCAGAACGTCGATCTTGTTGTTTCTAATTTGTGCCACTATCGCGTCATTAACTGGCTGTTTTATACCCGTGCCATCGTGTGTCGTCTCTACTATGATGAAATCCGTATCGCGGCCAGAATTGATAAATAGCCTATCGCCAATATCATCAACCGTGATTTGATAATTAAGCGCGACCGCACCAACACGGCGCTCTAATTCAGCGTAAGGGTCTTCCCCATTAATCAGCCATACGCGCAAAGGATACGGTGCCGGATACTCGACTTCTAGAAGGTTGCGGCCTGTCACCATCGCCAACGCTTCTGCTTTTACCAAGCTGCTTTTTCCTAAGAGGCGGTTTTCAGAATTCCCGAGCGAGCCTTGGTGCAACCAGGAATATGCATGCGGCCTGGAGCAGGGCCTCGACGATGAAGCCGAGCCGGTCGTAGCGCAGGCCGAGGCGCTTGTTCT
>JAABUK010002994.1_pt1 | contig 29294 bp, 21 predicted proteins | sample 5559141 | NCBI WGS metagenome assembly JAABUK01 (sample SAMN10711869, study PRJNA513367) | rock metagenome | isolation source: Antarctica rocks | place: Antarctica: Victoria Land, Pudding Butte nord | collected 2016-01-03
CCGGATCTCCCCGACCATCCCCACCGCCCGCTCCTGCAGCTCCAGCAGGTACCTCCGCGTTGTGTTCCCTGGCATGACCCCATCCTCCTCAAGGACTGGAGTCTCCGGACACGCCGGTGCGGTTCAGTTCATGGGTATCGGATCGGGTCTCACCCAGATGACCACGACCATCGCCCAAAACAGCGTCGAACAAAGGGACATCGGCACCGCATCAGGCGCGGTGACGCTGCTACGCACCGTCGGCGGCTCGATCGGCGTCGCCGTCTTCGGCACCGTCTACGCCAGCCACACCGCCGGGCTGGCCGGTGCAGCGCTCCAAGAAGGAGCTGCCCGAGCCACCAGCGTGATCTTCCTACTCGTCGCAGGCGTCTCCGCCCTCGGCGTGACCGCCGCCCTCGCCATCAACGAGACCCCGCTTCGAGGCAGCGCCATCGGCCCCACCCCTACCGCAACCTCGACCGCCCCGATCAGCGACACAGAAGCCGTACTGAACCGACACCACGAACCCGCAACGCTGAGATGAGCCCAACCGCTCACCCTGTGAAAAATGGGGACTTCGGGCGACTACCGAGGGTGGCGCCGCGTCAGCGATGAGGCGGTGGTTGTTGAAGCGCTGGCCCCGGCCTTCACAACCCAGAATTCATCAGACAACTCAAATATTGATGCCGTTTCGACATTGCCAAAGCAACAAAGGAGCAACACCATGTTCGGTCTGCTACGAAGCCACCGGCTGATCTTTGAAGGGCGTTCCGAAGTCGGCGGGGACGTCTGGTCGCTCGCATTCCGACCCGAGCCGCCCTTCCGTGCCCGCGCCGGCCAACACGGCCTCCTTCGAATTCCCGGTGCGTCGATCAAGGCCTTCTCCCTAGCCTCCGCGCCAGAGGAAGCCACGGTACTCATCGGCACGTCCCTGGCATCTGAAAGCAGCTTCAAGACCCGCCTGGCCGCCCTGCAACCAGATGACCCGGCAACCCTTCGCGGCCCGCTCATGAACTTCACCCTCGCCGGAGCGGCTGACCATGTCGTGCTGCTCGCCCAAGGAGTGGGCATCACCCCGCTGCGGTCAATACTGGGCCACATCGCCCTCGCTGGCCTTCGCACCCAGACCTCGCTGGTCCACGTCGCGGCCGCTGGGCACGCCTTCCGCGCCGATACCGAACGTTGGGCCGACTCAGCAGACTACCCCCAGCACGCCGAACAGTTCCGTACGTCGGCCGTCGCCGCGGCGCAGGGGCACCCGAACGCCACGTTCTACATCGCCGGCGCGTCATCGTTCGTCACCAGCACCGCCGCTCTGCTCCGCCAGGTCGGCATCGCCAAAAAGAGCATTCGCCAGGACAAGTACCTCGGACACCAGGACCGACGACCGACGACCAGCGACCAGCGACCAGCGACCAGCGACCAGCGACCAGCGACCAAGACGATCTCCTGGGTACCTCCCGCGCGACGACAGGACCATCTCACTGCAGTTCACGAGATGAGATCGGGATAGCTCTTCAAGCTCGTGTTCTGATTCCCCTCGCCCGTGACGCGATCTGAAGATTGAGCACAATCGGTCTCGGCGCAACTCACTCCTCAATCACCGAGCCTCAACTCGATATGGCGGTAAGAGACACGACCTCGAGACCCATGGTCAACAGCCCGTTAACAAGAAGTCGCTGACACTAGCTAGAAGTACTGCCCACGGAGGTTGGTCCGCTCAGACAACTTCGGCCAATACTCGAATAATTGATTCAGGCGATCAGAACGATTTGTCACGGATTCACTATGCATTTCTCTTGGCGGAGTTTCCACGTGGTCCGCTGAGTTGAAAAAAGGACGCCGTGCGGTAACAAGCCACCGGAGTAGTTTCATAAACTCGCCAAGCCCGATCAAGATGTTGTAGTGGCGCCCCATTATTATGCGCTTCTGCTGTCCGATGAGCAGACCTACTACGCTTAGAAAGACAGTTCAGGGAGGCTGAGCGCCGAAGAAGAAGTGACAGTGACAGCGCTGAGGCATGGTCTCGGCCCCACGCGCTGGACTATCCAGCATGCAGCACTTCATCGACGTCACAAAGGTGATCAAACGGGCGTACATCTCGACCGACATTGCTGGCCCTCTCTAACTCGCTGGTCGCGGGCCGAAGCCCAGAGCTCGGTCGGCGCCGACGTGGAAGAACCAGCATCCGGCGACGAGTGCCCACGGGCGCACCGGGATCCGACTGCGAGCAGGATGCCGTAGACGGCGAGGAGAACCGCTGGGGCGGCGTAGGTGTGCACGAGGTTGTAGCTGAGAGCTCCGGCTCGGTTGCTGACGGCATATCCGATGAAGGAAAGGTCGAAGACCAGGAACAGTGCCAGCAACCACCACCAACTGAATCCGCTCACGATGAAGAGGTTGACCGCGGCCGCGGCGATCGCAGCGCCTTCGATCCGGTGGATCGTGCTCACGGGTTCCAAAGGTGCCTTCGCCCGTTGCCCCCCTTCGGGGTCGCGATACCCGTCATGACCGTGACCAGGTCGTCAGAGCTGCCACCACACTCTCGACGAGCCTCTCAAAGCTGCGTTCAAGATCGACCGGTAACTCGAAGGCGCCGCCGGTCTCCAGTGCGACGAAGCCGTGAAGCGCGGACCGGAGGAAACGGGTGGCGTCCACGGCGTCGTCGCCATGGAGGTCGTACCCGGCGAGGACGCTGAAGATGACGTTGGCGATCGAGAACGACGCCGCTTGGTCGTCATCGTCCCCAGCTTTCGGTGGGTGCATCGTCATCGGGTATTGGCCGGGGTGCTGGAGTGCCCAATGGCGGTAGGCGAACGACATCCCCGTAATGGCGTTGTCCCGCGAGCGTCCGATAGCCGATTGCCCCAGGGTGTGCGCCAGACTGGATTTGGCCCGAATCATGATGCCGCGTCGGAGACCCGGCATGCCGTCGATGTGCTTGTACAGCGAAGGCACTTGCACACCGAAACTCCAAGCCAGGGCCGCGAGGTTCAAGCCTTCAGGGGCGCGTTCGTCAAGCAGCTGAGCTGCACGCTCAACGACCACGTCCGTGGTCAAGCCGGACCTAGGCACGCGTTTTCACGGTGTCGAAAGTTTGACGATGGCGACAGACCCTGAGGCTGGTTGCTGCAACTGAGCCCGGCGTTCGTGCAGGGAAGACGCGCAGGAACAGCTGGAAGAAGGCAATGATGGGGGCGACTGCCGCCGCACGTATGGCCCGACAAAGGAAGCCTTCGACAGGGTCCGGGTACTGAGCCGCGACGGTCACAGCGGCGCCAGCGGTCCAACCGGCCTCCACGAGCACGGGTGCGAACCGGTCCGCGGCCCACAGGTCACTGCCGGGAACAAGAGCACGAGGGGCCTCACTCGCTACACGTCGAAGGCGACGATGCCACCAGTAGAGACAGAAAGGACGCCGCCAGCCGACCCGCGAGCTGCGGAACGGCCACGAAGCTAGAGTAGTTAGCTCGAGGGCTAGTGTCAACGTGTCAATGGTCGCGGAGTCCTCAGCTGCCAGGGTTGGACACCCGTTGTCATCTGGCGATACAGCATGATCGTCATCAAGTTGATTGCCCTACTGATGTGTGCCGGCCACTTCACCGCCTAGGTAGTGTCGAACGGCCTTTCTCCGGAGGACGACAGATCCGGCGGGGCCGGCTGGCAATCCCCCCTGAGACGGACCTCGCTCAGGTGACCAAACCCTTTTGGTGACGTGGTGACCACGGCAAGCCTGCCGAACGGGGAGCTGCTAGACGCGTGGCGGGCGAGCGGCGCCGACTCTTCATTGCGGCTTCAGCGAAGTGCCAGCCGGAGTTCTTCACGCCTGCTGCTTGCTGCGGTGTCCCTCATCGGGCGTTGTCCTCCGCAGCACGCGTCTACCGCAGAGGACAACCAGTAGGGCGGAGGACATCCAGTAGCAGGGACGCCGAGGCGGCAGCGGCAAGTTGACACCGATGGCTACCCAACTTTATGTTGGCTAATCTAGTTATCCATTTACCTATGGAGGTTGTCATGACGGAGTACCTGCTCATCGGTGAGGGCACCATCGCCTACGACGTGACCGGCCAGGGCCCGCTCGTCGTCCTCGCGCACGGCATAGGCGACAGCCGGCACTCCTACCGCTTCATCGCCCCGGCCCTGGCTGCCGCCGGCTACCAGGTCGCCAACGTCGACCTGCGCGGCTGCGGTGACTCCAGCCTCGGCTGGGCCGGCTACAGCCGCACCGACATCGCCGGCGACCTGGTTGCTCTCGTGCGCCGCCTCGGTGGGCCGGCCGTGATCATCGGTCAGTCCATCAGCGGCGGCGCCGCGACCATCGCGGCCGCTACGGCACCGGACCTGGTCACCGGGCTCGTCGAGCTGGCGCCGTTCACCCGCGCCCAGTCGCTTGACGTCGCCGGGCTCGTCGAGCTGGCGCCGTTCACCCGCGCCCAGTCGCTTGACGTCGCCGGGCTGTTCCGGAAAAGGCGCTACCGAACCGGTACCACCCGGGTGACCATGGCCGCCATCCTCGGCAGCATAAGCAGCTGGAAGAAGTACCTCGACCTCGCAGTTCCGACCAAGCCCGCCGACTGGGACGCTGAACTGGCCCGGATCGAGGCCAAGGTCAGCGAGCCCGGCCGGATGAAGGTGTTGCAGGCTATGGGTCAGTCCGGCGCGGGTGACGCCGGCGCGCAGCTGCGAAACGTTCGCTGCCCGGTCCTGGTCGTCGAAGGCAGCGCTGACCCCGACTGGGCCGACCCGCGCGCCGAAGGCGAACGCATCCTTGCCGACCTCCCCAAGGGCCAAGGCGAGTTGGCGGTGATTGACGGCGCCGGCCACTACCTGCACACCGAGACGCCCGACCAGGTCCTCGCGCTGGTACTGCCCTTCCTGACCAAGACCACGGCTCTTGCCTAGAGCTGGGCTCGCTGCGGCGACGGTCACCGAGGCTGGCGCCACCCTCGCCGACCACATCACCGTCCTGAGCGAGGCGCTGCGCCAGCTCCCGGTGTCCAGCCTGGAGGGCGGGCTGGTCGCAAGGTCCTGGTCGGGTCGACGGCGCTGGCGCGACCCACGCGCTGCTCGACTGGCTCAGCGGGCAGCGGCTGGCGTACTCGGTCGGGGTCGGCCTGCCCGCCCACGCCGCCGACCTGCTCGCCAAGATCTCGGACGACGTCTGGCAGGTCGCCTACGACGCCGGGCAACCGGCGCTCCCTTCGCTGCCGTCTCCTCCGTGGAGGGCTCCAGCTTCTTCATCGGCACAACGTCCGGTGTCGTCATCACGGCACCTTCCCCGGCCGACCGCGGTCAGCGTGTCAGCCAGAAACGCCGTTGCCGAGACAGCCCCCGACCGAGTCGGGGCTGTCCACCATGGACTTTCGGGCGGCGTTGATCGCGATGATAGGCACGTTGGGCGCCGACCGTCGCCGGGCGAACGGTCGGTAGTGTGCCAAGCCGCTTCTACGGCCCGACGAGGCGTGCCCGATCGTGCCCGTTCTTTCGAAGTGTGCCGGTTCTAGCCGCGCGGAAACGTGCAGATCTTCTTTTGTAGTCTCCGTTTGCGCTGTTCAGCGGGTTGGGTGCTGCGGTCTGTAAATCCGTTGCGAGAGCTTCGAAGGTTCAATCCTTCACCTGCCACCAGTGTTCGAAGGGCCGTTCAACAGCAGTGATGCTGGTCTGGCTCCTTCACCGTCGTCGGTGGACGACGGCAGCGGCGCCGCTGAGTTCTTGCCCCGAGCGAGATCGTTGATGAGCAACCGCGAATGCCTCTGCGGCCTGGTCGAACTCTCCATCACCGCCTGCGTGCTCATCGACGAAGCTGCACCAGCTCGGGACGATCTCGCGGCTACCCGGCCGTCCTTCGCTGTGACAACTGCCCCGAGCTCGCCTGCGACGCGATGGCGGACCGGGCCGACGAACGCGTGGGGCTGTCGTTCATCCCGCCCGGCGAGCCGTGGCGCAACTGATACGTCGAATCGTTCAACAGCAAGGTCCGCGATGAATGCCTGAACATCAACGCTCGGCTACCGGGCGCCGGCAACATAGGCTGCAGCCTGCACCCACCGATAAATGACTCCCACAACGAGTGGATCAATTCTAGGGGTCCGGCCATTCGTCCTCAGCGCAGCGGCCCCGTCGATTTCTTGACCAGCCGCGCGGCCGTGGTGGTCCTGGTAGCGCCCCGACTCGTGAGTGCGAGGCTGGGCCTAAAATTTGACCTAAGTAGCTGTTCACATCCCAGCACGAACGCTGCATGATGAACAGAGGATCCCGATACCGATACGAACCCCGTACTTCCACGGAACTACTAGATCCTCATCGGTGAAGCCATCGACGTCGTTCGCCGCGGGACCCGGCGCCGAGGCCCATTGCTTGCACAAGCGCCAACTCGACGAACTTCCATGAGGATGGTCCCACGATGCAGACGCTCCCTGGCCCAAACCTCACGGGCTGTATTGCGCTCGGTGGCGCTGGTTTCTCGTTGACGGACGAACCGGATGCAGAGGCTGCCATCAGGGTCATCCGCGCAGCTGCAGATGCAGGAGTGATTGTCTTCGACTCAGCCCGCGCGTACGCGCCGGTTGACGATCCGTTTCACAACGAATCGCTGTTTGCCGAGGCCCTGTCCGGAAGGCCAGGAATACTCATCGGCACCAAGGGTGGCCACTTCCGCACCGGCCAGAGGGAATGGGCCATTGACAACAGCCCAGACCGACTTAGACGCGACGTCGACGACAGCCTTGTCGCTCTGGGCGTCGAGCATATCGGTCTGTACTACTTGCACAGAGCCGACCAGCCCGAACCTATTGCGCGAAGCGTCGCCACGCTGAACGAATTGAGGCAGGCCGGAAAAATCGCCCGGATCGGGATCTCTAACGTCACTGCGGGACAGGTCGACGAAGCGGTCACCGTCGCCCCCATCGCAGCAGTGCAGAACCACCACAGTGTTGGCGGGTCGGAATCCATCGCCGTACTCCGACGCTGTGAGGAACTAGGCATCCCCTTCTTTGCGTACTCGCCGCTTCGTGGCAACGGCATAGGGGAGCGTGCAGTCAGAAACTTTCCGCGAACCAGCGCCATCGCCACTTCACGCGGTGTTTCGTTGCAACGTCTGCTGTTGCGGGCAATGCTGGCCTCGTCGCCGATGATGTCGGTCATCGTTGGAGCCGGACGGGAGGAGACTGCAGTTGACTCCGCCTTGGCTCCCTTCGAGCCTTGGGACGCTGAGCTAGCGACGTTGTTCGCCCTCGACGTCGAGTCGGGACTTACCTGAGCGGACACGGACGGGGCGATGACGCCTTTTCCGCCGACCCATTCCTCAGTGGAGGATGAGCCGCTTCCGGGGCCACAGCGACTAGCCTCCTTGCGGCGTCCCGGCCACGTGCCGACGCTGTCTCAACGGAACGGTTTAGATCGAGGACTCCACGGACCACGAACCCGGTTGAATCCTCAACTGAGCCTTGCCCAACTCGACGGAGACCACCTCGACGGCCGAGTGGTTCGCGGCCGGCTGCCCGTCGACCGTTAGGTCGCTCTCGTTCCTTGCCGGCACTCGCACCTCGGCTGGCAGGCCAGGTGGAATCTCGAGCCGGCCGCCGATGCCGTGCGGAACACGACGCCAGCTCACTTTGATCATGCCGCGCGGCGAGTCGAAGCTGGCGGTGATCGAGTCGAGACGACCGCCAAGCCTTGGTTCGATGAGGAGATCGCGGTAGGCCACCGAACCGGGTGCCTGGTCGATCCCCGCGACGGATCGCCACAGCCACTCACCAACAGAGCCCAGCGCATAGTGGTTGAACGAGTTCATCTGGACCGACTGGAACCCGCGTTCTTCGGTCCAACCGTCCCAACGTTCCCAGATGGTCGTGGCGCCCCGACGAATCGAGTAACCCCATGAGGGGAACGCTTCTTGTTGGAGCAACTCGAATGCCAGGTCCTCTCTTCCACCGGTCGTCAATACAGGACAGAGCAGGGGCACACCAACGAATCCAGTGGTCAGGCGTACGCCCCTGGACTCCAGGTCGAGGCACAGGTGCTCGAACGCTTTGGGACGGAGCTCGGGGGGAATCAGGTCCCAGGCGAGCGCCATGAGCTGGGCGGTCTGCGTGCCACCTCCGACGGCGCCGTCGGGCTTGGCGAACTCCTCGGTGAAGGAGGCACGGGTGCGCGCTGCCAGGTCACGGTAATGAACCGCCTGCTCCATCAGTCCTAGGACCGCCGCGACTTCGGATACCAACGATGCAGAGCGCGCGAAGTAGGCAGTCGCAACGACGTCGCGTGGCGTGGCTGCGTCTACCTGGAGCCAATCGCCGTAGTTGTTCCCCGTGGCGTTGCGCCAGATGAGATCGGGGTTGTGCCGATGGACGTGGTCGACCCATGAGGTCATCGCCGGGAAGCAGCGACGGAGTATGCGGGTGTCACCGTATGTCCGCCATAGGAGGTAGGGCACGATGACGCCGGCGTCCCCCCAAGCCGGGGCGCCTTCTCGGTCGAGGATGACGACGGGTGCCACGTCGGGGAAAGCCCCATCCTCGTCCTGGCCGTCGAGGACGTCGAGCATCCAACGGCTCATGAAGGCGGCTACGTCGGCGTTGTAACACGCGGTTGGCAAGAATATTTGGGCATCGGCTGTCCAGCCGAGCCGCTCGTCACGTTGGGGGCAATCGGTGGGTACACTTACAAAGTTGCCCCTCTGGCCCCAATTGATGTTGCTGATCAACTGCTCGACGAGGTCGTCGGCGCAATGAAGATTACCGACCATCGGCGTATCGCTGTGAACGACTCGGGCGGTGAAATCGCCTTTGACCACCTCTCCCGGGTAGCCCTTGACCTCGACGTATCGGAAACCGTGAGAGGTGAAAAAGGGTTCGAATACGCCTGCGTTGTCGCCACTTGCTGTGATCACCTGGTCGGTGGCTTTAGCGGATCGGAGATTCGCGGTGTACAGCTCGCCGTCCTGCAGTGTCTCGCCGTGGCGAAGCGTCAGGTGGGTGCCTGGAGGCAGGCCGGTGAGCCGCACCCGCAGATGCCCGACGAGATTTTGCCCGAAGTCGATGATCTGGTGACCTGAGGGGCTGCGGGAGACGGTTCGGGCGGCGAATTCGTCGGTGACGCGGACAGGCTCGTCCAACTGTCCGACGAGGGTCGAGGTGCCGTCGTTCGATGCGAGAGCAGGCGACCAGGCCGAGTCGTCAAAACCCGGGCGGTCCCACCCTGCAGTCGCAAGCCGGTAGTCATGGAATTCGCCGACCAGGGCGTCAGCCCACACGACCTCGCCCGGCTGTTCAGTCCAGGAGCTGTCCGTCACGATGACCTGTTTGCCATCGGGGCAGTCGACGTGGATCTCGGCGAGGAAGTTCGGCACACGACCGTAGTGCTGCGCGCTTTGCCGGGGGTCGAAGCCGATGTAGCCGCTCCACCACCCGTCTCCCACGATGGCGCCGACAACGTTCGCACCCTCGACCAGGAGGTCGGTAATGTCATAAGTCTGGTACTGCAGGCGGAACCGGTAGTCAGTCCACCCCGGAGTGAGTTCATCGTTGCCGACGCGAGCTCCGTTGACGTACAGCCGATACACGCCGCGGGCCGTGACGTAGGCGCGAGCGCTGGTGGCGCTACTTGGCAGGTCGAACGCACGGCGAAACCGACACGGTGGCGACACCCAAAGGCTGGCTTCGGGGGCATTGTCGTCGCTGGGGGGGTCGATGGGTGGAAGGCTGCGGGGGTCACGCCGGATCCAGCGCGCGGACCAGGCGTCGGAACTGAGCAGCCCGGTCTCGAACCACGTCGATGTCGCATCCGAAGCCACCCCGTCCTGGTCGCGAACCGTGAGGTGCCATAGATAGCGGGTCATTGGCTGGAGGGGAGTGCCGGCGTAGGTCAGACCGCCGCTCGGATCGTGGCTCTCCGTCCAGCCTGTGTCCCACGTGGTGGCACCCGTACGGGCGTCTTCCACCTGCAGCTGATACGCGGCTTGCCGTCGCCCTGAGGTCTCAGCGGACAGTTTCCAGCTGAACAGAGGGTGAATCTCATCGGTTCCGAGCGGGGTTGCGCGGTGTTCGGTCTGAAGCCCATAGGGCGTGAGGGTCATGTCGTTCTCCATGTGAGTCGGATCGGGGGTAGGCGACCCTCGGGTTAGCGGCGGAAACTCGCGGAGTGCGGGCCAGGGCGGACAACGAATCGGCCGACGGGGGTGAAGCCGCCTCATATGAGCGGGGCGCGATCACCGCTTTCGTGCCCATGGAACACGCTGAGCTGTCGGCTGGTGAGGTACACCCCACGCTTCAGTAACGGAAGCTCCGACAGTGGAACGTACTCAGAGAGGTCGACTCAGTGTCGTCAAATCTTTGCTCGATCATCCGTCGCTGACGTCACTGGCATACACCGGGTGTGATGTGAAACGGAGGTCACAACTTGACGCTTCCTTCGGTCATGCCGGCGACGAAGTAGCGCATGGAGAGGCCAACCAGCGCAAGCATGGGCAGCATCGCGATGACGTACGCCGCGAACACCGACCCTGTCGCCGCGCCCGACAGGCCGAGGCTGCTCACATACTCCTGCAGGCCTGCCGAGACGGTGTACTTGTGGTAGTCCTGCAGGACTACCGCCGGCCAGATGTAGTCACCCCAGATCGTGATCGTCATAAGGATCGATCCAGTAAGCAGGATTGGTCGGGTCAGCGGCGTGATGATGCGTAGCAAAATGGAGAGCTCGCTGGCACCGTCGACGCGCGCACTCTCCAAGAGCTCATGCGGGATCTGTTCGAAGAATCCCCGGAAGAGCAGGACCAACAACGGCTGCGCACCAGCGGCGTAGGGCAGGATCAGAGCCCACCAACTGTTGTACAAGCCGAACGACTTCATCATCAAGAAGAGAGGAATGATGGTGAGCGTAGAGGGAATCATCAACAGACTGACATAGGCAGTGAACACGATGGACTTACCACGGAATTGGAACTGTGCGAACCCGTACGCGCCCAGAGCTGCCGTGGCAACGCCGATTAGTATCGCCGCTGCTGCGACGACAATGGTGTTGAGAAGCGGCAGGGAGACGCCTTGCCAGGCCTGTACGTAGTTTTGTACCTCAAACTGGGTGAACAACGCGAACACCCCACCAGTTGCCAGGTTTTTCCCCGTCTTCAGCGAGTTGGAGAAGACGAAGATCAGCGGAAAGTACGTCAGCAGGACGATCCCAGCGCCGGCGACCGTTGTGAGGCCCGCAAGTGCGTGCCTGCGCCGGGCGGCACCGAAGGACAAGAGTGTCATCTTCCGTCGCCCTACTTGAGGGAGTTCAGGTCGATCTTATTCTGCTTGGCGTAGGAGCGTGCGCCGGACTGCAACAACTGGTCCCAGTGCTTGGCGAAATCCGGGAAACTGATTCCGCCTGCCATCAACTGCGAGACCAATCGGAGTCCGGTGTTTGTGGTGTCGGTCGAGAGCACGTCGTCGAGGGCTATGTCCACGACCGTCGGAGGAGCTGCCGCAGGCACCAGAGATGCCAGGCCCGGCACGTTCGGTACGGGTGCACCTTTGACGGTCGGAATAAAGGAGCCGCCTTGTCCCCAATCCTTGACCTCCGCGCTGAGGTGCTCCGGTGTGAAGAGCCATGACATGAAGTTCATGACGGTTTCCGTCTTAGCCGGCGTCATCGAACTGTCGGCCTTCTGTGAGGTGATGGACCACTGCCCGGCACCATTGGGGCCGCCGATCACGCCCTTGGTACTGACGGCTGCGGAGTGCGGTGACGTCGCACTGGTGATGGGAGGCTCGGCGAACAAGCCGTACTTACCGGCAAATCCAGCCTCGTTCAGCTGGGGAATGAACCAGCTCCCGCCCCACAGCATGGCCGCCTTGCCCCGAATCAACAGTGGCTGCGGTGAAAGCGGGGGACTGACCGCATTGGGGGTGGAGCAGGCGTCGTAACTACTGGCGGACGACAGAATGTACGGCTTGAGATCGTAGAGCGTCTTCCACACTTGAGCGTATGCGGGGTTCTTCATAGATATGACGCCTTTCACGATACCGGACGCCACGTCCTTCCCGCTCGTGACAACCTGCTTGTCAACCATGAACTTGGGGAGCGAGTTGTGCAGAAATTGCGTGTCTGCGAGTCGTTCGTACCACGAAGGGTTGCACGGCCCACCGGTTGCCAACGCGAGGGGGGTGTAACCCGCATTCTTGAGTTTTCCTAGATCCTGCATCATTTCGTCCCAGGAGGCGGGTGGCCCGGTGATCCCGGCCTTGGTGAAGGCGGCCTTGCTATAGAAGAAGGCAGTCTCCACGTTGGAGCCTAGTAAGATCTGCATGCTGCCGTCCGGTGAGGTCATGTAGGGCACTGTCGATGGCTCGAAGGCGTCAATCCATCTGGTGTTGCCCTTGATGTACGGGTTGGCTTTGTTAAGCCACGGTCGAAGATCTTGAAGAATTCCTTTCGGTATCGACCCCGACAACAGCGGATTGTACTGCTCCCACACGATATCGGCGGCGTTGCCGCCAGAGGACTGGGTGACTAGCGCGGCGTTGGCAGTGGTGATCGAGGATGTGCTGTTCGGAAGCCAGTTTACTTTGACTTTGGGGTGGGCCGATTCGTACTCCTTGGTGTATTGAGCGAGCGCCTTGTTCTGCGGCGAGCTGATTTGGCCGGTGTTGGGAGGCAGGATTGCCCGGATAGCAGTCGTGTCTGGGCTCGAGCTTGGTCCATTGCTGGAGCAGGCGGCAACAAGCGAGGCCGCCGCTACGGCGGCAGGCACACTCAAGATTTTCTTGCGCTGAACGTTCATGAGCAACCCTTTCTTGTGCCGGCCGTCCGAGGCCATGGCGGGATTTGTTGGTTGGTTGGTGTGCTAGGTGCGCGTTCGAAGGGCTCGCATAGCTGTAAGGGTGAAGAGCAGCATGACAATAAAAAGTGCGGTACCTATGGCCATGCCGTAGCCGTAGTCGCTGTTTTGAAAGGCCGACTGGTACATGTCGAGAGCGGGAACCATGGTCGAGTTGCCGGGTCCGCCGTTGGTGAGTAGCAGAATCGGGATGAAGTTTTGGACCGCGTAGACACCCGAAAGCACGACGACGATGCGGAACTGAGGCATCAAGATAGGGATGTCAATGTTGAAGACGCGTGACAGCCAGCCAACCCCATCGACTCTGCTAGCGTCCGTCAACTCCTTGGGGAGGTTCTGGATCCCCCCCAAGAAGATCAGGAATCCCAGGTTTGATACCCAGGGGAAACCGATGAGAAGAATCGATACGAGGGCGAGATGGTTGTCGCTGAGCCAGTCGGGCTGTGGGAGGCCGATGAGTTGGAGCGAACGGTTGATGAGTCCGTCGGTGGGGTTGAGGAGGTAAGCCCAGACGTCGATGAGCACGATGGGAGGAAGCACGATGGGAAGTGTCAGCATATACTTGGCGACGGTGCCCACCCTCCTGGGCAGGTGGCATACGACCTCAGCGGCGACGAACTGCGAGACCAAGGTGATGAGGATACTGCCGATGACTAGAAGCAGCAGGTTGCGACCTTCAATGCCGATCCTCGGTGAGGTGAAGTACTCCTTGAACTGAGAAAGTCCGGCCCAGGTCGGAGGGGAGAATCCATTCCATTCGTAGAAGCCGCCGATGAGGCTGCGAACCGCAGGGTAGTAAGCCAGCGTCCCGATGAGGAGCAGGCTTGGCAGCAGCAGCATCGTCGCGGTTCGTCCGCCAAATCTCCCCTTCCTAGTCCGGTGGGACATGTTGGCACCGTGCCGCTCCCCGGCTCCGGCGACCGCGGACAGACTGTCGTTGTCTGCTTTCGTCGATGGGTCTTGACGTTTGTTCACCGCTGTCCTCTCTTCGCATCGCTTCCGGAACGCAGTGACCGAAGGCCCGCTGCAAACGGCTTAACCTGAGGCATGCTCTGCGTCCGGTTCTGTGCCGTAGCGCAGCAGGCGCACCGGTCCTATGAGCCCATGACGGGTCTGGCCTCTGTAGACGGCCGGAGTCGGGGAGGCGTCGTCAAGATAGCCCGCCAGGGTGCCACAGACGATGACCTCTAACTCGTTGGCCCCTGCACGCAGGTGCCGCGTGAGATCAGCTCGGTAGGGGCTCCATACCAGTTTTGCGACCTCGCTGCCGTTGAGCCGGACCTCGACACTGCCCCGAACCTCGCCCAGGTCCAGCAGGACGCTCTCCTCTGCCCCGACGGGTTGCAGGTCGATGGTGTGTCGGTATGCGACTTGGCCACCGAGGGCGCGGAAACCTAGGGACTCCCAGTCGGCGAGTGGAGCTGGGGTAGATGTGACCGTGACGTCCAGCGGACCAGTGAGAAGTCCGCCGCCGCGGTCGCCGCCGGTCGCGTCGAAGCCCAGATACACCTCGGTGCCGGGCGGGAGTGGACTCGTAAGAGAGACCACGCCGCCGCCCGGGGCGATCTCCTGCCCCCCAACCAGAGCTGTGAATGGCAGCTCAGTTGGAACTCGAAATGCAGTGGTGCCCGCGGGGCCGATAAAGCGGAGCCACTCTTTACGAGGTCCGGCCCCCCATGCGTCGGGAACCACATCGAGGACGACACCATTGCTGGCAGACGCCGGGTCCAGCCACGAGGCGCGCGGCAGCGGATGCGGTCGGGGCCATAGACAGACCCAACGGGGATCGAGCCACTGCGCGCTGCGGAGACGCGAGCCGACGTCGACCCCGTCCCGGGTGCAGGACCACTGCAGGTCAGTGATGAGACCAAGTCCGCCGTCGGCCTCTGCGATGCTGTCGACCAGAACCGCCACACCGCTGGCGCTGCCCAGGTCGTCGAGCCGCAGAGTGATCTGGTTTTGGCCAGGCCGCAACGAATCCGCCAGGTCGTATGGCATTACCTGTGGCCGACGTTGGGCAGAATACGGCTCGAACGATCCCTGGCGCCCGACTTCGCTACCATTGACCAGGATGCTGCAGGGCCCCTCGCTGCCGACCTGCAGCACTGCTTTCGTAGGCAAGGCGTCCAACTCGACGGAGGCGGTGAAGGACACCGTGCTGACGGCTGTGGCTCCGTCGGCGGGCTCCAGCCACTCCGGCCGGCGGAAACGTTCGAGGTCGGTAACCACCGCGAAGGTGGCCCGTAGCTCGTCCTCGGACCCAGATGCCTCCACGTCGTTTCGCTCGCTGCTACTGCGCAACCACACCTCGACGCTGAGCCGAGTGGCTCCATCAGGCAACGGTGATGCGGTCCAGTAGCCCGTTCCTTCGGCAGTTACGGAGCAATCGTTGAGAAATATCCGGCGTGCAGCATTGGCGCCTAGCACAAGATGACGTCCGGAGCCGTCGGGAAGGTCGATCGTGGCGGCGAAAGCTACCCAGCGGTCGGGTGCCACCCCCTCCCACCGCAGAAACTCCTCAGGGACGGTGCCCTTCGGGCCGAGGCTGTTGTAGTGCAGCGGGTCTTTACGAATACCACGCGACAGAGACACCTCGAACGGGCGCCACTCCGTGTCGGCACTGGACGGCCCGCCGCAGTGCTCGCTGGGACCCGCAACGCGTAGGTATGAGCCATAGGTCGCGGTCGCGGAGGTCCAGCCTGCGGTCGGCGGAGTGTCAGAGTTGGCCTCTTGAACCGCGTGCTCGAAACGCCACACCTGGAGTGGCAGTGTGCCTCGGACCGCCGGGTCTCCCAGGTCGGCCCATTGGTTGTCGAGCGTCGAGCTGGCCTCGAGCTCCCAACCGTTGTCGTCGATCTCCACGACGCGAGTCGGTCCAGTGGGATCGGCACGCGTAGCGGCGGGGGGATCCTGGGCGAGGATGACGACGGCTATCGGTCCGTCGGCGAAAGGGACATCGATAACAAGAGTCCCGTCGGCCAGCGCATCGGCCTGAAGCGTGACGCGCTCGCCGGATCGCGGATCCCAGCGCTGGGCCGTGTGCGTGGGCGCGCCCAACACCCGGACCCGTGCCCGGCGGTCACCGACCGGCTGGAAAGAGTAACCCTGCTCGGAGAAGCTCTGCCAGTAACGTCGCCAGCTGAAGCTCTCGCTGATGCGGTCTTCGATGCGGCTGCCTGCGAAGACGGGCATGTGCGTGCCGGTCTGCCGGTCATGGGCGACGAGGATCAGCGCGAGTGTTTCGCCGTAACGGCGCAGCATGTAAGGCGAGTCACACTCCACGGACACGGGGCCGCGCACCAAATGATCCGTGACCTCGTGGGGGTCACTAGCAATGCGAAGATCTCCTCTTGCCGCCGCGTCCCGGAGCGCCTCGCCTGCAACGGAACTGGCGCCGAGGAATCGATCGGGGACTGCACCAACGGCGACCACGACGCCGCCGGCGGAAGCGAACTCGGCGAGCTTCGCAGCAAAGCGGCCGTCCAGGGCTGTGGCCCCAGGCAACACGATGTTGCGGAAAGTGCCTCCAGCGACGTGCCACAAGCCACCGTCGACTTCACCGTCAGCCAGGGTGGCTTCATCGAAAATCTCGTAGTCGTACCCGCTTCGGTCCAGCACCCCAGGGCGCTCGTCGAACCAGGATGTCGCTCCGTTGAGCTGGTTGTAGATGTCAGATGTCTGACGAGCCGAGCGGTGTGGACCTTCCAGGGCAAGATCAGCCTGAACGGACGAGGTGGGAAACAGCAGCACCGTGTCCGCTACAAGCTCACCACCAGCGAGCAGCGAGCAAAGCCGCGTGACGGCACGGGAGAAAACCTTGTAGTGAGGCCAGTACGGTTGACGCCAGCACGTGGATGGGGGGGCCCATTCCCACCAGCCACCGACGGTGGCGTAGTAAACAGCATGGGGATCGTAGAGATTCGCGCCCCGGCGGAGGAAGGGTCCGAGCCAGTCGTAGGTTTCTTCGAGGGTGCCCCCCCATCCGGAGGAGTGGAATGCCTCAATCCAGGTGCGGGGCTGCCCGGCCGCGTGCGCCAGCGAGCTGTGGATTTTGGGGTCGCCCCAATGGTCACTCCCTGGGGCGCTGTAGGCGGCGTGGGTGCTCAGGTAATCGCCGTAGAGATCCGTCGCGCCTACCGGATCCCCTTCGCGGGCGGGAGTCTGCTGATCGAAACCTGCGGTCAAACCCGCGCTGTCAGCCCAGCTGCCATAGGGCACAAAGAACGCGGCGCGCGCGAGGGAAGCCCGATGGGCGTGGTAATCGCGGCGTACCGCGGCGGCGTCTTCATCCCCCTCACCCTCCCAGAGGGAGGCCATCACATGGACAATGTCGTAGTCATACGCCTCGGCGAACGTCCGAGCGAACTCCTTTCCCCAGGAAGGCATGTGGGGGAGTTCGTCCTGGAAGAGACCTGTGATGACGGGTCCAAACCATTTTTCGGCGCGTCGCCGGAACTCGCCGAGCACCGTGTCAATGAGGGCGGCGCAGGCCGTTTCGTCGTAGTAGTCGAAGCCGCGGCTCTGGGCGTAGCACAGGCACAACCGCCCAGCCCCTCCCGACCAGGTGACCGACCCGTCATCCCCAAGGCGGAGCCGGGTAGGCGCTCCATGGGGAGTGACGAAGTATGCGGCAAGTGGTACCGACCCCGCCGGGGCGGTGATGGTGACTGACTCGGCCTCGCGCACGGATAGCTCGGTGCGATTCAACTCCTGACCCGCCCACTCCGGATGGGCCGCAACGAGCTGCCCTTGGAAGTTCGCTCCGGAGAAGCCGTACTGGTCATAAAGCCAGAACTTGAAGCCGATCGCGTTGGCGTCCTCGCAGGCTGCCAAAAAGATGTCCCACCACTCTTCGGATAGAAATGATGGATCGTCCGCGAGGGACCCGTAAAGGGGCCCTCGCGGTGCCAGCGACATGATGACCGCCTGAGTCACGCCACCAGTGACCATCTGCTCCATCTGCCAGCGCAGCCGGTCCCGCTCTAGCCGGGCACCACTCCACCACCAGATCGGTACAGGTCCGAAGGTGCTGTCCGGCTCGCTGAAGCGAGCTGCCAGCTCCGTCGCGCTGAGAGGTTCGCACTTCGTCACAAAGAGTGGCCCCTTGGATGTGGCCGTCGGCGGCCAGCCGGCGAGCAGTGGTCACAAAGCGCTTGCAGTTGAATCGTTACAGACGCGTTTCAGATGACTGTAGTGGGCTCTGCCGCGCTGTCAAGAGATCCCGCCAGGATCGCTCGGATCTGCCGCCATCTTGTTACTGTTGCACCCCGGCCGTCGGTCCGTGAGACACGATGGAGATGAGGGCAGTCGAACCACTGGCGACGAGTGTGACCCGACTACTGACAAGTTGACGGTCATGAAAGGTTTCATCGCTGCGGCTGGCTCCTCGCGGTCGTTCCGCTTCGAGTTGCGCTAGCCGGTTCTCGGCGGTGGTCCGCTCGCGCTGGTGGGCCGGAAAGCCGCACGGTACCGAGCCGGGCTCATGTCGAAGCACGAACGGAAGCGGCGACTCGTATAACTGGGGTCTACCCACCCCACCAGGGCCCCTATTGATGCGACCGGCAGGTCGGTCTCGATGAGCAGAGCGGCGGCACGTTCCGCACGAAGGCGGTTCAGATACGCCATCGGGGGCAAGCCTAGGTGCCGGGTGAACAGACGCATCAAGTACGCCGGTGCGACGTTGACTGTCTGCGCCAAGCGGGGAACGGACCATTCCTCACGGAGGTGGTCATCGAGCAGATGCGCGGCCCGAACAACCGTGGGATGCGCAGCAGCAGGTAGTTTCTCAGTGCCGCCGCCGGCTCCCATCGCCGCGGCAAGTTCTCCTATGACGAGAAGGAGGTAACCGACGCGCGAAGTCCGCACAGAGACACCGGCCCGGGCCGCCCCGAGTGCGGTGCACCAGCCTTCAATCCGCCTCAGTGCAGCGGCGTCCAGGCGTGCCCCCTGCAACCCCGCTCCCAGCCGATTTCCTGGCCGAGGCCGGAACAGCGCCCCGAGGCGCGGATCCTCCACAACCCACCTCAGCTCATGGGCAAGGAGCTCTGGACCGACGTAAATGTTCAGCACCGAGAGTTCGACAACATCCGCGTACCCGTGCCATTCACCCGGTCGCATAACGACGAGTGACCCCTGTCGCAGCAGTCGAGTGCCGGAAGACGAGACGTGCGTCGCTGACCCCGCCAGCACCACCGCAAACTCCAGGAAGGCATGGCCATGGGTCGAAACCTCGGTCAGGCCCACGAATTCCTCTACCACTACAGGCGGACCGCTGCCGGCAAAGACGGCTTGGCGCAGGACGTGATGCACGCATCCTCCAGCGGGAGATGTCAGTATCGTCCAACTACTGGTCACTCACAGGCTACTTGCTGAGTGCAGCTTTCGACGAGAGTGATGGAGCGACAACTGACTGCCCGCCTCTTGATCGAGAAAGGTCCCAGGACATGACAGCCACCCAGAAGCGTGCGCAACGTTCACTCAGCAACGAGGTCGTGGAGCAGTACCGGCGCGATGGAGTCACGCGCGTGCGAGAGGCGATCTCCGTGCACGATGCCGCTCGTTTCCACGACGCCGCCATGGCGGCACAAGGACGCATCACGGACCACTACGCCGGCGGCGCGGTCTTCCGCCAGTACGTCAACGTCTGGGCCCAGGACGAGACGTTGCAGAAGCTGACGCTAGATCCAGCTATCGCGGCACTGGCTACCCAGCTTGCCGGTGTGCCCCTGCGACTTTGGCACGATCAGGTGCTCATCAAGCCGCCTCACAACGGGGCCGCAACTGAGTTCCACCAAGACGCGCCGTACTGGCCGCATGCCAACTCTCGCCATGCGCTATCAGCGTGGGTCGCCTTAGTTGATGTACCGGTGGAACGCGGCTGTATGACCTTCATACCGGGTTCGCACCGGCGCCGTGGACTGCGAGCACAGGATCTTACCGACAGCGAGGACCTGTTCCGAGTGGCTCCAGAACTGCAGTGGGACGAGCGCGTCACGATCCCCCTCAGAGCGGGCGACTGTACCTTCCACAACGCGTATCTGGCACACACCGCAACCCCGAATATGACGGATGAGCCGCGTGTCGCCCACGTCAACATTTACATCGACGTCGAAACCACGTACACCGGGACACCGCACCCGGTGACTGACGGGCTCGACCTTGCAGTGGGAAGCCGCCTGGACCACGACCTGTTTCCCGTTTTCGGGGCTCACTAGCGCATGGCTGCCCCGCGCGCAGGCTCTGCTGGCGTCGCCGCTGACAGCAGCCGTCAGTGTCTAGCTGTTCGCCGGCGCTTCGCAGTTGAGGCGCGGGCGACTAGCTCGGGGGCATAGAACTGCTCCCGGTGGGTGTGGTGGACCCCTTGCTCGGCCTCCTCTAGCAGCATCTCGGCGGCCGCGCGGCCGAGCTGGTGGCGCGGCTGGGCGACGGAGGTCAACGGCACGGCAGCAGCGGCGGCGAACTCGATGTCGTCGTAGCCGATGATCGCCATGTCCCCCGGCACATCTACGCCGTGCTGAATTAGGTGCTGCAGCACCCCGAGCGCGATCAGGTCGTTAGCGCAGAAGACGGCGGTCGGCCGCCGGGCGTTGGGGATGCCGAGCAGCCGCTCGCCGACGCGCCGGCCGTCGGAGATGGTGAGTCCATCGGTGATCAGAAGCGCCGGCCAGGCCGCAGCCAGGCCGGCGGCGCGGGCGGCTCGGACTGCCCCTTCGTGCCGCTCACGCACCTGCGTCAGCTCCATTGGACCACCGGCGAAAGCGATCTTGCGGTGGCCCTGATCCATCAGGTGGGCGATCGCGATGTGCCCGCCGTCGACGTCCTGCACTCCGACGCAGCACCAGTCATTCGACCCGTGGGAGCGATCGACGAGCACGACAGGGACTCCCATGCTTCTGATCCCCTGCAAGCGTGGGTTGTCGTAGTCGGTCGCTGTGATCAATATGCCCTTGACGCGTTGCTCGGCGAGAAGCTCGAGGTACCTATCCTCCCGGCCGGCGTCCTGATCGGTGTTGCACAAGAACAGGATCAGGTCCTTTTCGCGGCACACCTGATCGATGCCGCGCGCCACGTCGGTGAAGAACGGGTTGGCGGCATCCAGGACAACATAGGCGACGGTCTTGCTGCTTCCGGCACGCAACAACCGTGCCGACTCGTTGCGGACGAAGCCCAGCCGCCTGATGCTGGCTTCGACCTTGCCGCGGGTGGCCGCCCGAACGAGCTCCGGCCGGTTCAACACATTCGACACTGTGCCGATCGAGACGCCGGCGTCCTCGGCCACATCTTGGATGCTGGTCACCTCGCCGCCTGTCCTGGCGCCGGCTGCGTCGACGTGTCTGGAACCACCGCGTCGACCTGCTCTTCGGCAGCTGAGCTCAGTAGAGCGCCCTGCCGCCCCCCGGCGGAGAGCTGCGCTTCGAGGTTAAAGGTCTGCACCAACAGGAACACCTCTCGTCCGGACGGGGGTGGTCGGTGACTACGAAGGACGAGCTCATGCGAATTCGTCAGCAGGCGTTGTACCTTGCTGGCGGTCTTCGCCAATGGCGCCGCCTCGAGGCCGTAGGCCGCGGGGACCAGCAACCCGTCGGGCCGCGCGCGGATTGAGTGCCTACTCAACCAACTGCCTCCAGGGTTCTCACCCGCTCCCGTCACATCCGAGCGCGGCCTTCACGGTACCCCGCGCCGCGGGGGCGCTCGGACCTACAGCAGGGACCAGTAGCGATTCGCGCGCGCGAGATATTATCACCGGCCGGAAACCCGTCATGGTTGGCAAGCGGCGGTCATCGCTCGGTCTCTCCTAGCTCGAGGTAGCACATCACCCTGCTATGAAACCTTTCACTGCAAGTCAGCGACCGCTACCGTCCACCTCAGAGGTGACCGGCTCATTTCGCGGTTATGCACCGGCGGCTACCGCCGTAGCGAAAGTGGCTTCGTGTACGCGTCGGCGTCGAGTCAGTGGGACGTCCGATGAGGTCGTGATGGAAGGTATCGCCAAGATGTGAGATGTCGTCAAGCGGGCCTTGTTCCGGCTGACCAGACTGCCGAGACGCTGAGCTATTGGCCGCAACGGCGGCCGGGACGTTCTAGCGAGAGCGAGAGTCGGCCAGACGGGTCGGACGGTCGCGCGGTCGAACCGGCGGGGTCAAGACCGGGCTAACGCCTCGATGTAGTCACCACCGGCGCTGGTCCTACGGCCAAGATCGCCTAGCTGATCGCGCGGGCCACGCCTCCGGCAGCCCTTCTGCGTACGAGTCACCGCATCACCCGACGGCACCCTCGCCGGCAGGTCAACGGTGTCCCTACAGGCAGCCATCCGGTCAGCGTTGGTACGAACGGGCCTTGCCGACGGCTGCGGGCTCCGCTAGATTGCTTGAATCCATTCAAGCTGGAACCCTGCCTTGATGGAATACGCCGACCACTGCGATCTAAGAGAGCCGTGATGGGATGCCGAGTTTAAGCGCCGTCAAGGAAGCTTTGAGTAAGCAAGAGATCGAAACGCCCTCGTGGGCCTATGGCAACTCGGGGACGCGGTTCAAGGTGTTCACTCAGCAAGGGGTTCCGCGCACTCCGCAGGAAAAGATCGAGGATGCGGCTGCGGTGCACCGGTTCACGGGTGTAGCTCCGAGCGTTGCCCTGCACATCCCGTGGGACAAGGTGGACGACTACTCCGCGCTGGCGGATTACGCCAAGCGACTCGGGGTACGTCTGGGAGTGATCAACTCCAACGTGTTCCAGGACGATGACTACAGGCTCGGCAGCGTCACCAACCCCGACGCCCGAATCCGCCGCAAGGCCACCGACCACCTGCTCGAGTGCATCGAGATCATGGACCTGACGGGATCCAGCGACCTGAAGCTGTGGTTCGCGGACGGGCTCAACTATCCGGGTCAGGACGACCTGCGCGAGCGTCAGGACCGGCTCTCGGCGGCGCTGCGCGAAACGTACGTCCGGCTGGGCGAGGATCAGCGGCTGCTTCTGGAGTACAAGTTCTTCGAGCCGGCATTTTACGCCACCGACGTGCCGGATTGGGGCACGTCGTACGCGCATTGCCTGGAGTTGGGGCCGAAGGCGGCGGTGTGCGTCGACACCGGGCACCACGCTCCTGGCACCAACATCGAGTTCATCGTGGCGTTCCTACTCCGCGCGGGAAAGCTTGGAGCGTTCGATTTCAACTCCAGGTTCTACGCCGACGACGATCTCATGGTCGGCGCTGCCGACCCCTTCCAACTTTTCCGGATCCTCTACGAGATCGTCCGTGGCGACGCGCTCACCCCGGACGGGGGCATCGCATTCATGCTCGACCAGTGCCACAACATCGAGACGAAAATCCCGGCGATCATCAGGTCCGTGATGAACGTGCAGGAGGCTACGGCTAAGGCGCTGCTCGTCGACCGAGATGCCCTCCGCGCGGCCCAGCAGGCCGGGGACGTGCTCGGCGCGAACGCGGTCGTGATGGACGCATACAACACTGACGTGCGCCCTGTGCTGGCCGAGTTGCGTACCGATCAGGGATTGGACCCGGACCCTGTGGGGGCGTACCACCGCAGCGGCTACTTCGAGCAGATTGTCGCCGAGCGAGTCGGCGGCACGCAGGCCGGCTGGGGCGCCTGAAGCAGCGCAGCTGTCTACCAAACCTCCCCGTGAACCGATACGAATGAGACTCCTCAGATGACCGCAAACCCTGCTGCCGAGCTCGTGACCCGGAGCAACCGTCTCGGCGCTGACCCGCGGAACACCAACTACGCCGGCGGCAACGCTTCCGTCAAGGGCAGCGCCACCGACCCTGTGACGCAGCAACCGGTCGAGCTGCTCTGGGTCAAGGGGTCCGGAGGGGACCTGGGCACCCTGACCGAGGATGGCCTCGCGGTCCTGAGGCTGGACCGGCTTCGCGCGCTGGTCGGGGTCTATCCCGGCGTGGACCGTGAGGACGAGATGGTGGCCGCGTTCGACTTCTGCTTGCATGGAAAGGGCGGCGCCGCGCCATCGATCGACACTGCGATGCACGCCCTGCTTGATGTCCCGCACGTTGACCACCTACACCCGGACTCTGGCGTCGCTCTGGCCACGGCGAAGGATGGCCGAGCGTTGACCAAGGAGTGCTTCGGCGACGCGGTGTTATGGGTTCCCTGGCGGCGTCCCGGTTTTCAACTTGGCTTGGACATATCGTCGGTGCAGCGGGACAACCCTCAAGCGATCGGCTGCATTCTCGGCGGTCATGGGGTAACTGCTTGGGGAACCACCTCAGCGGACTGCGAGGCTCACTCGCTGCAGATCATCCGGACCGCGGAGCGATTCATGGCCGTTCACGGCAGGGTCGACCCGTTCGGCGCGGTCGTGCCTGGCTTTGAGGCTCTGGCCGAGGGTGAAAGACACGCGCGGGCAACGGCGCTGGCGCCGGTGATCCGTGGACTGGCGTCGAGTGACAACCCGCAAGTGGGGCACTACACGGACTCCGCCGCGGTGCTGGACTTCTGCGCGCGGGAGAAGCTTGGCCCGTTGGCCGCGCTGGGAACGTCGTGCCCGGACCACTTCCTGCGGACCAAGGTCAAGCCGTTGGTGGTGGATTTGCCGGCGACTGTGACTCTGGAGGAGGCCACGGCCCGACTCAAGGAGCTGCACCTGGCCTACCGGGCGGACTACGCGGCGTACTACGAGCGGCATGCCACGCCGGAGTCGCCGCCCATGCGCGGAGCGGACCCGGCCATCGTCCTGGTGCCCGGCGTGGGAATGTTCTCCTTCGGAAAGGACAAGCAGACCGCGCGGGTGGCCGGACATTTCTACGTAAACGCCATCAACGTGATGCGTGGAGCCGAGGCCGTCTCCACATACGCACCGATCGAAGAGTCCGAAAAGTTTCGGATTGAGTACTGGGCGCTCGAGGAGGCAAAGTTGGCCCGAGCGCCAAAGCCCAAGCCGCTGGCCACCCGGATCGCGTTCGTTACCGGCGCCGGTTCTGGCATCGGCAAGGCGATCGCCGAGCGCCTCGCTGCCGAAGGCGCCTGCGTGGTCTTGGCCGACCGCGACACAGCCGGCGCGAAAGCGGTCGCCCAGGGAATCGGCAGCGCCGATAGGGCTGTCGCGGTCACCGCGGACGTCACCGATGCCGATGCCGTTCAGGCCGCCATCGACGTCGCCGTCCTCACGTTCGGCGGCGTCGACCTGATCGTCAACAACGCTGGCCTGTCCATCTCCAAGCCGTTGCTCGAGACGACGGAACACGACTGGGACGTGCAGCACGAGGTGATGGCCAAGGGATCGTTCCTAGTGTCCCGAGCGGCTGCCAAGGCCATGATCGACCAAGGCCTGGGCGGGGACATTGTCTACATTTCTTCCAAAAACTCGGTTTTTGCCGGGCCCAACAACGTCGCCTACGGCGCTGCCAAGGCGGATCAGGCTCACCAAGTGCGGCTGCTCGCGGCCGAACTCGGCGGCCACGGCATCCGGGTCAACGGAATTAACCCGGACGGTGTCGTCCGTGGGTCCGGCATCTTCGCCAAGGGCTGGGGTGCTCAGCGGGCCGCAGTTTACGGCGTGCCGGAGTCTCAACTCGGCGCCTACTACGCGCAACGAACCTTGCTGAAGCGCGAGGTCCTGCCCCAGCATGTCGCAGCAGCCGTCTTCGCCATCGCAGCCGGGGACCTGTCGCAGACCACCGGTATGCACATTCCTGTTGATGCCGGTGTTGCTGCCGGCTTCCTGCGCTGAACCGCTGGAAATGACCTGGCAGCGAGAGGGCGCCGTAATTGAGACTGAGGGTCGCCCCACCGCGCAACCCGTCCCTATGCCTGGAGGACGCATGACACTCGTTACTCGTCCGGAGGCGGCCGTCGGGCTGCCGCGGATCACGCCGCGGAAGACGCGAATTGGTCTAGTGTCGGGAGGACTGGGCGCGTATTGGCCCCAGTTCCCCGGTCTCCTGCCGCAGCTGAGGGCCTCGGCGCGGCGGTTGTCCGAGCGCTTGTCTGATTTCGACTGCGAGGTTGTCGACGTGGGCTTCATCTCCGATGCCCCGGAGGGTGCCGCGGCTGCCCAGAAGCTGCGGGCGGCGGACTGCGACCTGATCATCGGCTTCCTCACGACGTACATGACCGCGACCATGCTCGTGCCCATTGCTCAGCGCAGCGGTGCACCGATGTTGCTCCTGAACCTTCAGCCCACCGAAGCCATGGACCATGCGACGTTCGACACCGGTGCGTGGCTTGCTTACTGCGGGGCGTGCCCGCTGCCGGAGATGGCTAACGCCTTCGAGCGCTGCGGCGTCGTCTTTCGCTCGGTCTCTGGATATGTCGAGGACCCGAGGGCGTGGTCGCGGATCGAGCGCTGGGTCAAGGCCGCAGGGGTGCGGGCCGCGCTGCGCCATGGGCGCCATGGGCTAATGGGCCATCTTTACCCCGGGATGATGGACGTCTCGAGCGACCCGACGCTGGTCACCTCGCAGTTCGGCGGCCACGTCGAGATTCTGGAGATTGACGATCTGAGGGTGCGCGTAGAGCAGGTTAGGGCCGCCGAGACCGAGGCCCGGATGGCCCTGGCCCGCGATACCTTCACCGTGGACGAGTCGGTGCAGGAGGACGACTTTCGTTGGGGCGCAACCGTTTCGGTGGCCTTGGACCGTCTGGTTGAGGATTTCGGCCTGGAGAGCCTGGCGTACTACCACCGTGGACTGGACGGTGAGGCACACGAACGCGTCGGAGCCGGCCTGATCCTCGGCGCGTCTCTGCTCACCGCCAGGGGCATACCGGTTTGCGGTGAGTATGAGCTGCGGACTTCACTGGCCATGCTAGTGCTCGATCGGTTGGGGGCAGGGGGCTCGTTCACCGAATTTCAGGCGCTGAACTTCCGGGACGACGTCGTAGAGATGGGGCACGACGGTCCTGCCCACCTGGCGATGAGTTCCGCCAAGCCGTTGTTGCGCGGTCTCGGCATTTACCACGGCAAGCGCGGCTGGGGTGTTTCGGTCGAGTTCGACGTGACGCACGGCCCGGTCACGGTGTTCGGCATCGGGCAGATGGGTGACGGGACCTTCCAGATGATGGCCTCGGAGGGCGACGTCGTGCCGGGTCCACTGCTGCGGATCGGCAACACCACCTCCCGGGTCGACTTCGGCTGCGATCCCGGTGAGTGGACCGACGCGTGGTCCGCCAGCGGTGTCGCCCATCACTGGGCACTCGGCACCGGACACCGAGTCGCCGAGCTCGCAGCTGTCGCGGATCTCGTCGGTTTAGACCTTCGTGTAGTCCGCCTACACCGATGACCAACGCCGGTCTCAACCTGGCCGCGGTCGATCTCGGGGCGTCGAGCGGGCGGGTGATGGCCGCGTCCGTGGCCGGCGGGCGTTTGGACCTGCGTGAGGTCCACCGGTTCGGGAACAGCGCGGTTCGGGCCGGCGGGACCCTGCACTGGGACATCCTCGGGCTGTACTCCCAGATGCTCGAAGGGCTGCGGCTGGCTGGTGGCAGGGTCAGCCTCGACGGTGTCGGAATCGATTCGTGGGCGGTTGACTACGGCCTGCTCGACGAGTCAGGAGGCTTGCTCGGTAACCCAGTGCACTACCGGGACGCCCGCACCGAAGGTGTGATGGAGCGGTTAGTGAAGGACATCCCTGAAGCCGAGCTATATGCACTAACGGGTCTGCAGCAGTTGCCCTTCAACACGATCTACCAGCTGGTGTCTGCGCTGAGTACGCCACAGCTCAAGGCCGCCAAGCATCTGCTGCTCATCCCTGACCTGCTCGGTTATTGGCTTACCGGGCAGGTCGGTGCCGAGGCGACCAACGCCTCCACCACCCAGCTGTACGACGTTCGGTCCCGCACCTGGTCCGAGCAGCTGTGCCGCCGCGCGGGCATCCCGTCGACTCTGCTGCCCCGGTTACGCGAAGCGGGCGATGTCATCGGTACCTTGCTGCCGGACGTTGCGGCTGAAATCCGGGTCCCCCCGTCCCTGCCGGTCATCGCCGTCGGGTCCCACGACACCGCGTCCTCGGTGGTCGCCGTTCCCGCCGAACCGGATTCGAGCTTCGCTTACATCTCCTCGGGAACTTGGTCGCTGATCGGGCTCGAGCTCGACGAGCCGGTCCTGACCGAAGCCGCCCGCGAGGCGAACTTCACCAACGAAGGCGGCGTTGACGGGCGCATCCGGTTTCTGCGAAACGTGATGGGGCTGTGGCTGGTGCAGGAAAGCCTGCGCACCTTCACCGCTACAGGGGCCACCGCTGACCTGCCCCATCTCCTGGACGAGGCCGCCGCCCTCCCGGCCTTCGCCGCGCTGGTCGACCCAGACGACCCCTCTTTTCTTCCTCCAGGAGACATTCCGGGGCGGATCAGCGCGTGGTGCCGCAACAACGGTCAGAACCCTCCCAGCGGATCGGCCGAGACGGTTCGCTGCATCCTGGAGAGCCTGGCCCTGGCCTACCGGCGCTGCGTGCGGGAGGCCGAGCGGTTGACGAACACCACCGTCGAGGTCGTCCACGTCGTCGGCGGGGGAGCGCGCAACGAGCTGCTCTGCCAACTCACCGCGGATGCTTGCAACGTTCCGGTGTTGGCGGGACCGGTCGAGGCCTCCGCTCTGGGCAACGTCCTAGTGCAAGCCCGGACCCTCGGCGCCGAACTGCCCGACCTCGAAGCGATGCGTGCCCTGATTCGAGCCACCCACCGCCTTCGCCGCTACGACCCCAGCGGCAACGGGCCTGGCTGGGCGGCTGCCGAGCGCCGAGTGTTCGCCGACGCGCCATGAGGGGCGCGTTGATGGTGGACTGCGGCTCGGCATGCGTTTCGATGCCGAGCAGGTCCAGGGTTGCGACGACCAACGCGGTGACCAGGGTGACGGTGTAGACAAGTACCAGGTCGAACAGCACCTGCAGCGTCGACACCCGGGTCTGGTGCTCCGATCACGAGGTCGGCCGCCCGGGACCCCTGCACGGGTTTGGTCAGCTCGACGCTGAACCGCCCGGTCAGCGGACGGCGCCAAAGGCAGGTCCTCACGTCGTTCATGAAGCGATGCGGCTTTTCCCACGCAGCGAAGTGAGCAGGCCTTGGCGGCGGGTGCTCGACTGTGGGATGTGGCGGCCTGTTGCGGCTGTCAGCCTCCTGCTGGTTGCCCGGTCGTGGGGTCGAGGTACAGCTTGGTGTTGCGGCCGCGGTCATCGGCGAATGTGAATAGGTGGTCCAGCGCGCCGGCCTTGGCGTCGAACGAGCCGCTGATCCTGGGCAGGCGCCAGTTGTCCTCGACGAACTTGAGGATCGAGGACTGGTCGGTCAGCGTGTGGTCGATGTAGTTGTGCTTGGCCCAGGCGGAGATGGCGATCAGGGGCAACCGAGGGCCGTAGCCGCACCTGCCGTTCTCTCCCGCCAGCGGGGTCTGCGTGCTCGTGTCCCCGCACAATCCTACGCCGCTGAGGAAGTCTTGCGGCCCGGGTGGGGTGGGGACCGCGGTGGTGTTGGAGGGGTTGTGCACCCGGCTGTAGGCGTGGTCGTACCAGCCGTCGGAGTCGTCGTAGGCG
>JAABUK010002995.1_pt1 | contig 29292 bp, 28 predicted proteins | sample 5559141 | NCBI WGS metagenome assembly JAABUK01 (sample SAMN10711869, study PRJNA513367) | rock metagenome | isolation source: Antarctica rocks | place: Antarctica: Victoria Land, Pudding Butte nord | collected 2016-01-03
CGCTGGGAAGGATATCAAAGACAGCGCAAGCCTCCCACTGTTGCGGCTCGATTCGTTCTCTTAAATTGTCTTCTCTTTAATCAACTATCGTACTTCGAAAGTGCAAAGAAGGTGTCCAACGACTCGCAGCTTAAGACTATGAAGAATAAGAAGGAAGGCGTGCCTCGGTGCGGGGAACTGTAAATCTGTGGAAAAAGAGCATAAGATATTAAGTAGGTCTCGACCATGCCAGGCAAAATAAGTACGTCTATGACCCCAAAAACTCTCCACGCTCTTTATCTAGAATTTTCAAAAAAGTTCTGTGATTTCAACGGAAAATTTACAAAAACGCGTTTCATCGATTTGTCTCTATAACCTGCCGTACAGAGTCCTGCCACAAGCCAAGTCCAGTTGTCACGACTGTGCTCTCAGGCTGCTGTCAATACTATCATCTTGGGCTTTTTGATAAGTTTTCCAGGGCTGGGAGGCTATCAGTGCTTAGTTTAGGGTACCGGTGTCCCAGTCAATCTTTGCAGCAAGTGGGGATAAATCTTTCAGCTCTTCAAAGCTCTGCCCACGCTGCTGAGGTTGCGAAAGCCTTGTGGGATCTGTCTGGCGCCAGCACGGCAGAGACCTCCCTTTCTCCCAGGGACCACCTTTTTCTACCTGGAAGATGGCAATCATTACAGACACTTTGCTAACAAATATTTGCCGCCGTGTCTCCCGGCTTTCTGCTAGACTTCTTGTAGAAGGCTTCATTTTCGGCATGTTGGAGGGGACAATTGGGGCCAATGGTACCTTGTCAAAGGTATGGAGAAAGATCGACTTTGCTCTCTAGACATTCAGCAGATGCCTTAAGAGGTCTACCGAGTGAAGAGTGATCAACAGCAACACGAAGAACTGTAGGTGTAAACGGGAAATCTGCTCAATGTATGCACTGACACGATTCCACAAAGTTCGACCCTGCGAAAAGCTCATCGTTCTACGCCGAAGTGCGAAATTATGGCGCAGATTTTGCCTGGGGTCAGCAGAGCAGGGTGTCCAGCGAGAGAGATCAGGGAAACGACGTTGATGGAATCAAGATTAGTTTGACTGATCGTGTATTCATGCTGCTTCAAGTTCTTGCCGTCGTTGACTGTGTATAGCATGAGGTGCTTTCCGCTTCGATACCTCACAAGGGACATAGCGAACGTCAACCCTTTAGGCTGTGGAAATCCGAAATGATCAGCAACCCACGGATTGCTTGTCGTGCTATTGCTGGTATAGCGACCTTGAGTAATGCCATTAGCAAAGTTTTCTTCGTAGAATAGAACAACCAGTTCTTGTGATGCATTGTGAATGTTCTGATTCCAGTATGCAGTGAGGAAGGTAGAATTACTACCGTGTAGAGTCCGTTGAAATTGTCGTCTTCCTATGCTTGAGAATCATTAGAGGGAGCTTAATGCGCAAAGACTTCGTCGTTATTTGACAAGTAGTACACATTCTTGACCTATGGATTATTTGTTAAGCAATAGCGGGGAACGAGAGATAGGCGACACGCACTACGGAGTAGTTATAGCTGGCATGGGGTATCCAGCCGCTGCTGCGATAGGTGTCTGAGGCTTGACAGCATCGCTGATGGCATTAACCTGCCATGCAGTATCGAAAGCAGTGCTGTTATCCGAAGCAGATTCCCGAATCTTGTCGCTGTTGTCTTGGTAATAGAGTCTCTTGTGCAATGTGCCATTTAGATCAATCCATTACACGGCTGCCAAGCCTGTATTCGCGTATCGTACTCGAGTAGTCGTTGGTGCTTGAGGAGGTGTTGGTGTTGGAATGTGCGTAGGAACAGTAGCAGTCTGTTCTTTGTTATGTGCAGCGATAGCTCCTCTGTAAGGTTGCGCTCCTCTGTAAGATTGCGCTCCTCTGTAAGGTTGCGCTCCTCTGTAAGGTTGCGCTCCTCTGTAAGGTTGCGCTCCTCCGTAAGGTTGCGCTCCTCTGTAAGGTTGCGCTCCTCTGTAAGGTTGCGCTCCTCTGTAGGACGTGATGATTTCGATTGCACATCGTATACATCCACAGCGGCTGCTTGTTGGCTAATATCGCTGTATCTGATGATCTTTCCATCCATGGGATCTTGAACCACGATGGGAGCAGATTTTCCATCATTCTCCAGCCAACGGTTGTGGTCTACCTCCAGGGTACTATATTGGGTGTCCCCCAGTGCCGGCAACAGTGCCGTTAACAATAGCCTCGAGCCTGCCATGAAATCGAGAGAGATTTGTGATCTTGGTGGCAGGAATGTATCACGTTCAAGTCGCTTGACAGATTGAATAACTGAACTGGCCAGGAGGGTGTCAAAGGACTGATACAGACAACGTGATTCACAGTGAAATACAAATCTCACGGGAAGTAAATTCCCTTGAATTGCGGAAGCTGGGGGCCATCTATCGCTAAGTGGCGCATATTTCTGTAGCTTGTGGTCGCTATTGACTAGGTATATTGGTAATGCTGTAATCAGATTAAGATGGTGTTAGAGGGTAGCGTGCTGGCACCAAGGCCCAGCATCGCGCTGCACTACCGGTAGCGAGGAAGTGGAGATACAAGTGACCTCGTAAAGGAGGATCCAATTAGACAGGAAATGAGGTGCGGAGAATCTCAGAGCCTGGACCCTGCACAGTGAAGTCTAGTAAAGTCCGAAGTAGAGTACTCAATGAAGAAGATGAGAGATTTGAACAGCAACGGGCTGCGGACGCCGACAGGAAGAATATGAGCGCCAAGCCCGGCCAAGCAGGGCGTTACCGGCAGCAGCTTAAATATCACGTGATTCCTTGTACTCAGAAGCAATGAGGCTTAGTCAATCCAACACGTTTGCATGTTGCTTGAGATCAGACCTTATCAGATCTCACCACGATGCAGTGCGTAATGCGGAAAATAAAGTGAAGCTAGCTACTGTCTCTTGCTGCTCCGGCAGTACTTGACTTGAGAACGCAAGGCTGCATATGAAGTGCACCCTGGCTGTATCTCACTATGGTACCTCTCATCCTGCTCATGTTCTGTGCCTTGATCGAAGCATTCCCGACGACATATTGGGAACTGTCGACTTCGAGCAACGCATCATAACTATGGGGCCCATATTGGGCCAACCTGTACTTTGGTATACGGCCACGAATACCAAACTCTTTGCTTATGGGCTTGATGTGGTCCAATGCCGATAATCCTTCAGATATCTCGAAAAGTACGCATCAAGAAGACTCCAATTGCACTTTTCTATCCACTAATCTTGGCCAAACCTCAAGATCTCCGACACACATGCGAGCAAGATCAGGGCATGTCAGGCTACGGTTGGACGGCCTACGATGTCCGGAAAGGAGGCATGCTAATCGTCAACGATACCGGAAACAAATTGGACCTGATTAATCTGTTTGCCAAGGTCTCCGATGATGAACGCAGTGGGAAACGGGGCTTGAGAGTCAGAGGTATCCCAAGGGCGAATTCACGTGACCATCAGAAGACCACTGATATTCTACCTTGGAAGTGAGGATTCAAATTCAAGGATAGAATGCACGGAAGGGCTCAAGATCAATCCTTCCAACAATGATGTATTCTGCGACGGTACGATGGTCGGCTTGCGCAACTTCAAGGTACAGATCCCAGACCATCGAGCTGACAGCGACTCTCTTCAAAGGACGTCTGTCAAGAGTTTAACAATTTCCGCAGACACTATCTGGTAGGCAAAATCGATATTTACCAGTCAACCTCAAGGGCAGTGACTTTCACGAAGGAATGGTTGCACATAATCCTGGAGAAGGGAACCTTCATTTCGTGCAGAAAAGCTTCGAGGGAGGATTTGAATTTGACGTTCTATTCTCCTCAGACTCAATCTCTGAAGCCATGACATCCAGTTCTCTGACGGAAGGTATCCAAGATGCGTTGTCCACGTTTAGTAAGCGCTTTCAGTCAGTTTACTCACCTCAAGAGCCATTCCAGGACGAGCAACATATGAAATTCTCCCAATCTCTTCTCTCCAACCTTATGGGAGGAAAATTGGATACTTTTACGGAACAGGCAAAGTTGACGTTTCTGCTGCGCCAGAATATGCCGAGTCTGGCCAGAACTTCTGGGGAAAAGCCGCTTTGGCCCAATCTCGTGCTGTTGTTGAAGAACAGGGCCCTTACCAGCTTTTCAGTGCAGTACCCTCCTGGCCTTTCTTCCCTCGAGGCTTTCTCTGGGACGAAGGCTTCCATCTCCAAGTTATCCTAGACTGGGACATGGATCTCGCCCTAGAAATCGTCTCAAGTTGGTTCGACTTGATGGACGAGAATGGCTGGATTGCTAGGGAACAGATTCTTGGTCCTGAGGCGAGAAGCAAGGTCCCATCGGAGTTCCAGACACAATATTCGCACTATGCGAATCCACCAACTCTGTTCTTGGTTGTCCAGGCGTTTGTCGCAAGACTCAGTGGGATAATACCCTTCTCAGGAGCTTCAAGTCGATATCTGAGTGACCCTGGGGCAGGAAACACCTTTTTGAAGGCGATCCCTCCAAAAGTGAAGAAAATTATGAATGGTTTTGTGGAATACAGGCTGGCAATCTAAAGAATTATCAACTTCCCGGTTCTGCCTTCAATCAAGGATATTGATGGCGAGGTCGCACACCACAATATATCCTTACCAGTGGCCTGGATGATTATCCTCGTGCGCAGCCACCACATCCAGAGGAATTGCACGTCGATGCTCTCTGCTGGGTTGGCTCCATGACTGTGGCCTTGGGGAAGATCTCGGCTTTTCTTGGCGACAAAGAAGACCAAAAAGTGTTCTCGAAGCATGAGACCGACATTGTTCCAAGTATTGATGGAATCCACTGGTCTGAACCCGATCAAGAATATTGCGATACAACTGTAGTAGATGAAAACCGGGTAGACAAGGTCTGCCATAAGGGCTACATTTCCCTGTTCCCGTTCCTCGTTGGTTTTATGGGTCCAGACCACTCTCATCTTGAAGCTGTACTGGATCTGATACGGGATCCTGAGGAGCTGTGGAGTCCTTATGGCCTCCGTAGTCTTAACCCCAAGGACAAGTACTACGGCACAGATGAAAATTATTGGAGAAGCCCAGTCTGGATCAATATCAATTACATGGTGATGCAAAAATTACTGGTAATTATACTCCGTCTACATCCCTTCTTTTCGCGGCCAAAGAGTATCATAGCTCATTCAAGGATCAGGAACTCGCTCAACAGCCAGGCCCATATCAGCAAAAAGTGCGCGAGATATACACGGAGCTTCGGCTAAACCTGGGAAACACAGTAATCAATTATTGGAAGGAGACAGGCTTTGTATGGGAGCAATATAACCCGGACACAGGCAAAGGCCAAAGAACTCAGCATTTCATAGGTTGGACTTCACTGATCGTGAGGATCTTAACAATGCCTGATCTTCAATCGAGATCTCAGCCGCAGATGCCCGGCTACATTAATCCACCGACAGATACAGATGGCTGGGGCATGAGGCTAAACCTGATGGTGATGGGGATGTTGTTGATTTGTTTTGTGTTCCGGGGAAGGCTCATGAGGGTTTGGACGGGATTGATGGGAACGTGATCAGAATCATATACTTCTTGTTTTACGATACCCCGTTGCTCCTTTTGGTCATACTGGCACAGGAATAGGTCCGCATTCACAGACTGCAACCAGCCACACAGGTTTGGACACTGCCAGTACTATCTCATGCACTGGGAAAGGGTTGAAAAGGGTTTCGATGACCTGCGTCCTAAACGGATTGTATCGGGCGCTGATCCACTCCTCACTATCATGACTCCCAGTCGCCCACCTTTCCACAAAGTCAGGGAAGATTTGCCAGTATCAGAGCGCTTCAAAACAGGACTTCATCAGGAGCCAATACTCAGGCATTATGAAGAATTGGCGGAGGATGAGGGAGACGACCATTTACATCGAGGTAACATTTCAGCTTGACCGGAGACGAACCGAAGTTGAGCTGAATGAAAATTCCCTTGGTAAACATTCACCGTCCTTGAATTATTTTATCATTTGCTTCCGTGCTAGGGACGTTTCTGCACTATACTCACACACACACACACACACACACACAGCTAGCTGGTGACATGTTTTGTCGTACGTCGCCGTAGAGAGCGTGGAGCCTAGCTCGAGCAGCGTCCCGGCACCATCTCAGCCACGGGCATCCTCGCGATCACTCTTAGTAGTCAGCGAGAGCTAGATGAGCGGCATCGATGACGATGATGGGAGGTGTTAGAGAAGAGGAAGATGATCTTTGGAGAGGAGCATCCTGACAACATTCCAACGCTGAATGATCTTGAGATTGTGCTAAGAGCAAAGTCGAAATCAACCAAGGCTCAGATACTGCCTTTGATACTGAGAACTATGGGACGAAGAGCAGCAGCGAAGTCAAATCGACCATCAGGTTTGTCGTGCGAAAATTTCAACTTTTCAAGAAATCTCACGCCGAATAGCTAAGAGGAGCCAAATAAGGAATGCTCTGGTGTTTAGGCCGTGTGTGACGGAGTGATTATTTATGTTATTACCTAGGTGTTTAATATGCTACATAATTTATGTGATTATAGATGGCTCATCAATCAATTGGACTGTCTTCGAGAAGTTTCGCATTTACTGCATTTATATAGAAAGGTACGAGGTACTTTATAGCGTATTGTACGTGAAGGGGCCTTCCTGTGGAGCGAGGTTTGGCCTTACCTCTCTTTTTGACCTTGGCCGCTTTTCGTCCCGCGGGACCTCGCCTGTCGGTTCTCATGAAACTTGCCTTGTCCAAGCAAGGGGCAATGCTGGTTTGCCATTGATCTCTGTGTATCCGCAAGCCCACCGTATCCATATAGCTTTCTTGAAAGCACGGTCATCCTCTAAGCTGCAGACGTCTTACAAAGACGAACGCATCGACATATGCTTCGTCACTCTCAAACCTCTTATCTCAGGCCCTTGATTGGCACGGACCCTAAGAGCCTGATGACCCTTCTGGACGAGGCTCGCCGCAATAAAGACCGCCGCAAGGACTTTGCTCACAATCTCCCCCGTCCCAACAAGACCAAACCATTTATTCAGATGGCGACTTATGAGGCCGACCCATAGAGTGACAAATCGGCCCCATACCCTATACATTATGGCATCGCTTCAGCCCTCACAGCCACTGAACAGGAAGAGGCGACACTTTCTCTCATTGGCCCCGTCAGGTTCCCAAGCGAGGGCAGTGCGCCCTCCTGCAGCTGCTGCCTTGCGAGACTAGGGATGTAGGATCCTTCTAATTGGCGATGTCATGGTTTGAAGGGGCACAAGGCTCGACCGCTCGTATCAGCACGCTGAGGTGTAGTTGGCCGTCGAGATATTCCACGGGTCAAAGTAACAACAATGGCCACCCCGGGGAGGCCAGGGACGCTGGCTCGAGGTCCGCATGTGCGGCCGTGAGCATGGAGCACATCAAAGCAGCGTGGTGGACGGCGAGGCTGCCTGCGACCGCAAGGTGACCAACCTACGTTGGGCGAGGACGGGAGAACGTGACTGATTTATAGACCTGAAGCCGGCCAACTCCCATGATTAAAGCGGCGAGTCGCTCGGCGTCCGCGCTTGACCGGAACGGGTATGAGCATCCCTTCCACTCGACACACAAACGCCAAGTATTTTCCCATACTATGTTAAATTCTATGGACCCTCAAATCTACCATCGACATTTTCCTCAAGCTGACGGTGTGGAGTATCCAATATTGTCCTTCAGTCTGCCAGAAAAGACATTACCGCTAAATCTCAACATGCCCCACAAGCATAAGAGGCGACGTGCAAATGAAGATGCTTCGTAAGAAACCTCCGTTCATAAGCTGGCACAATTTCCTGAGTATTGTCATCTCAGATTTGATCTTCCGCCCAACTCCATTACAAAGCCACTCCCTGCTTTCCACCAAACGCCCCGCGACGATGAACCATACCGCAAGGCTGGCAAATATAAATCAAGGAAGAACGGCGTGAAAGCGCGCAAGGTCGATGACGATACTCCTCGGGCCTTCGCCCGGCTCTTGAACTTTCAAAGGACGGGGAAGCGGCTCCCTCCTACTCTTGACGACGGAAGCGCCCAGAAAGGCAAGAAGCGCAAGCGCGAGACAGACGACCCAGCCAATACAATGTCAAAAGCCAAACACGTACCCACCGCGATCCCAGAAACAGCTACCAACAATCCACCTGATATAAAGATTCTCGCAGGCGAGCGCCTGGCCGAGTTCTCTGCCCGAGTCGACCAAGCTCTTCCCATCGCCGGTATGCGAACCAAAGGCCAGACTGGCACTATCAAGATACCTGGTGTGAAAGCAGAGGAACGCAAAACGAAGCACAATCGTCGCCTGGAGCGCATGCAAAAGGAGTGGCGAGAGGGAGCCGCGCGACGCAAGGAGAAGATAGAAGAGGAAATGGAGAATGAGGAGGAAGAGAGGGAACGGCAGCAGCTTCTCTGGGGCGGTATCAAGCCTGGAGGGAAGAAGAAGAAGCAGCGGCAGGGAGACGCGGGCGGCAGTGGCGAGGATGAAGATCCATGGGCAGAGTTGGAAGAGAGAAGGCGAGGGAGTAAGCAGAAAAATTTGCAAGATGTCGTGCAGGCACCCCCACAATTGAAGGGAGTGAAGAGTAAATTCAAGGATTTGGGGCTTGCTGGTGTTGACGTGCGGAATGTGCCTGGAAGTGTTGGAAGCTTGAGGAAAAGAGAAGAACTAGGGCTTGCAAGGAGGAGAGTAATCAACGAATACAGAAAGATGATGGCAAGGAAAGATCAAGCTATTCGCGTGTGATGTGGCTATCAAAACGACAGCATCGTCAACTTATCGAAAGGGCTGTGTGCGAACGAGGGCAAAGCAACATTTCCTTCTGGCGCTCAGACATGAACAAAACTGCTTCTGGGGGATTCAGATGTCCTCATCCTGACTGCCTCCGTTCTATCTATCCAACAAATCCTGGAGATGCGCTAGCTACCATCGGCTTTGCAGAGAGCGCATCTACCAAGCCTATATGCACCGGTTTGCTGAGAACTTCGTGGCTATGACTGATTGCCGATACGAGACCTGCTCCGCCGCCCTGCCTCCGCCTCCCTCTCCCTCACCACGGTGCAGTGCTCACACCGGTGACCCGGGACACATTTGTCGCGCCCCCGCGTCTTTGCGATCTCCAACAAGTTGGTATAGAGTCCTGATTGGCACGTTATGCAGCGGCGTCCCCCCGGATGGATAACGCGGGTCGGACCGGCCAGGGCACCCTGAGAAAAGGCACCAGGACCACCTGCCCGTCTTTATTGTTGTTGTAATTGCTGCTGAGAAGAGGAAGGACCGGTCCGAGGATGTCGTTGTCACTGGGAAGCGGGAGCAGCTGCGGATTGCGTTTCTGACAACGAAGCTTGGGCGTTGGGGGCGACCAATTCTCCGTCTGCGGCATGAGGTCGTCAGGAAGCGGCCTGTCCCATTGCGAAGGGTGTAGCACTACAGAGTCGAGGAAGTTTATTTTACTAAGATGACCGATATCTGAATCAAAAGGCCTTGCAGAAATCATTACAAATAATATGGGACTTTGATGGCACTTGACGTATTTGCATAAACAATTGAGGTGTAAAAAATGATATCTTTCATACTACACGAACGTTATAAGAAGGAAGAGACAGCCGACCATCCTAAAGGTCTGGAACACAAGGCAAGCTAGACTGACTATACCCCAAAACACTAGTTAAAATCTCCCGATCCCCTCTTCAGATTTTATCTGCCGATACCGACTACTTAGGCGTCCTCTTCCCCCCCTCCCTCATCATCTCACAATGCTCACACCGACACCTCGGCACACACGGATCCAACCACATCCTCGCCGCACCAAACGTGTCGTCGTAGTACGCTCCTGGCTGGCATGCTCGGCAAGCGGCAGCCTGCGGAATGAGGAATGCGAGGGGGGGGGTTGCTGGTGCGCTGAGAAGACGAGGGGGGCTGCCACGCTGAGGAGAGAAGGGAGAGGGACTGACTCGTCGGTTCGGCGGAGGAGGTGGCAGCTTAGGGGGTGCTAAATGTTGGGCTGTCTGGAGGGAGACTTGGGCCTGTGCTTGGGGAGGCGGAGTTTGGGGGGGTGAGTTCTGGGGGCTGAGGAGGTCGGGGTGAGGAGCGAGGGGCTTTACCTATGCATCCGCCCATTGTTCCTGATGGCAGATAATTCTATGATGATGATGATAGGCAAACTTGTTAAGAACGGAGGAATGAAGCATTTCGGGATTCAGAGACCTGATATTTAATCATTGTAACTGTTATACATGGTAACACTCCTTCACGCATGTAGGTAGTAGATTGCTTGTAGAAAGGTGGCGATACGTATGGTGCAGCACGACTGTCTAAAGCGCTGAGCATGAAGCAGACGTCGCCTTCAACGCTGTATCCAATGCCTGAAAGAGCTCTAGCACTAGAAGACGGTAAAGACGTTGCTAGAGGTCTGGAAATCTAGTCTCGGAGTTACGGACTCAGACCTGCTCGTGATGGACGAGGAATCCCAATTGCTACTTGTCTCCGATATGTTTTCTACACTATCCCCAAGTTCCCCCTCCGCCACCCCTACCCTGTCTTTTCTGTGCACTGAGCCTCCAGTCGTCTTCGCTGGCCGCAAACTTATTGTGAAGTGGTTGAATGCGCTCGGCTTTCTTACGTTTCGATAGGCGATCTGTGGGTGCCACCTTGAAAAAGTTGGGTGCTGCTTCGACGAGCCACTGTTTTGAGTCAGTAATTGGACTTCCTCGAGACTGTGCAATTGTATGCTCGAGAAAGAAGAATAGTGAACGAAGGACAAGACAATGAGGTGTCGTGAAACTCTTGGTGGTTTGGATGAGGTAAAGCAAAAAGGCAAAAACAATCCACAGCAGGTATTCGCTGGTGGTCACCCACCCAACTACTAACCGGCCGGCACATGGCTTAAGTACGGCTGAGCGAACGGGAAGCCCTGTGTTCCATGTCCTGTGGTCGATCGCGGTAAAAGAGACGAAACATCGCTTATAAAAGGCATAATTGTGGTACAATCATACCAGAAGGAAGGGTTTACCGTCAGAAAAAAAAGGTTTCCACGTACCTTGGGTTCAATGGCAGTCGTACACTGCATGTATTCCTTCGTGGTAAGAACCAACGAATGGAAGATTACATGCTCAGCAGGCTTCCCAAACAATGTACTCGATGGATGCATATAGACAGGCGTGCCTTCGATCAAAGTCTTGTACCCTTCCTGTGGATCCTTTCGAGCACTGTTCTTGAAATATCCTGAACAAATCGCTTGTCGCACCTTCATCGTATTGCGGCCACAGGATATGATTTGGTGACGGTATCGCTCCATAATGCCGACCAACTGCGATCTTACATCCTGAGCACGGCGCATCTGCCGCGCCTGAATGAAGTTCTCGTGACACCAAGGATTCGAGAATCGAGATTGTTTCCATCCATTGTAAACGTTCAGCAAGGTCAGATGATCGCCATGAGGATCGTGAAATTTGCTCTTCTTCTGATCTGCTTGCTGTTGCTTTTCTTTAGGTCTATAGAAGACGGTTTGCACATTCAACATCGCCACAATAGAGAGAATCTCTTCTGAGCATCCCATCCCCACGCTGGCTATCAACACTTTGGCAAGTGCAGGCTCCATGGGAAAGTCTGCCATTTTGCGTCCGAGTCGTGTCAACAGTCCTTCGTCATCGAGTGCCGATAGCGCGTACAGCTCCTCTAATGCAGTAAGCATGGTATTGGTTGGCGGCGGGTCCATGAAATCAAAGTGGAGCAGGTCATTGATGCCCATCGCCTTGAGCATGAGGATCGTATGAGACAGATTCTGCCGTTGAATCTCGGGGATAGAGGTTGGTAGCATTTCAGACTGGTAAGCGGCTTCTGTATAGAGACGGAAACACTTGCCAGGGCCTGTTCGCCCAGCTCGACCTGAACGTTGCTTCGCTTGTGCTTGTGATATAGGTGTCACAACCAGCGAGTCCATACCCAGCTTTGGATCATAGGCATTCTGCTTGACGAAACCTGGATCAATGACATAGTAGATCTGATCGATGGTGATGGATGTCTCGGCAATGTTGGTAGCGATCACGACCTTTCTGCTTCCTGGAGGAGCGGGATCGAAGATACGACTCTGCATCTCGCTCGGCAAGGCTGAGTAGACAGGAAGGATGACCAGCTCTGGTACACTTGGCCCGAGGGCTTTCATCCTCTCAAAAAGTATTTCGCAGCTTGTGTCAATTTCGTCCCTACCTGTCAAGAACAGTAAAATATCTCCGGGCGGCTCTGTCAAATGGATCTGCATGACAGTTACAAGCGCAGCATCAAGATAGTCTGATTCTGGTTCTCTTGAATACATTATCTCGACGGGATAGGTGCGACCTGGAATCGAAAATATAGGACACTGGTAAAAGTACTCCGAGAACTTGTCTGCATCAAGCGTTGCCGACGTAACAATCAACTTCAGATCTGGTCGTCGCTTCAAGGTCTTTTTTAGGAGACCGAAAAGCACGTCTGTGGCGATAGTACGCTCGTGAGCTTCGTCCAGCATGATCACGGTATACCGCTTCAAGTCCGGGTCTAGCAATATCTCCCTTTGGAGCATACCGTCAGTCATATACTTGATTCTTGTTTGGGGGGAGGTGCAGTCTTCGAATCGGATTGTATAGCCCACTTCTTTGCCCAGCTGAGAGCCAACCTCTTCCGAGACACGTTTGGCGACGGACATGGCGGCAACACGACGGGGTTGGGTGCAACCAATAAGACCATCGTTGGCATACCCAGCTTCAGCCAGATACTGGGTCAGTTGGGTTGTCTTCCCAGATCCAGTGTCACCGACAACAATGAGCAGTTGGTTCTGGTCGATTGCCTCAAGAAGCTGTTTTCGGAATTTGAAGACAGGTAAACTTTCTCGTTGCTGCTTGATCGTCATGTTGCTCCTTTTGCCGAATGACTGATCTCTGCTCTGCGTGATCCTCTTCCACTCAGGCACAGACTCCGTGGCTTGCGACGGCTTTGCGCTTCGCAATTCAGAAGCGAGCTTCCGTTGGTCTGGGGCTATCATTGGATCGTTCCACTGCGCATTCAAGTCTACCTGACCTGCCTGTTCCGCTGCCTGGTCGGTCGCCTCCTGCTGCTTAAGGTCCCGACGCTCTTTGGCAAGATTGGTACCGGACATAGCGGCACGATTCAGGGACCCATCCGGAGCTTTAATAATTCTAATAGGAGACAACTCTAGCGACTGTTTCGTCTGACCAGCCAGGAAGGGTGGCTCTTCATCTCGAACTTCGATGTCGACATCCTCTTCTTCCTCGAAGTCGCCTGCCCCATTCAAGGTCGCATTGTAGTCTTCGTCAATATCTGGGTATTCCTGTGCAGAAATGGCTCCCGAGGCTATCAGCTGTTTGATCTCCCACCGTTCGGGAGAAGTCATTCTCTTCTTATTCTTCATCTTTCTGCCATTTATGTCTCCTTCCATTACTAGCACCCCTTTATTAATGCCTCCATAATGGCCTTCATCTGACATCCCGTCTAGACGCTCCATATTGGCTCCAGACGCAATCCTTCGTTGTGGCATCAGGTCTCGACCTGTGACTTGGTCCACTTCCTTCATGGACAATCCTATCCTACTTCCTTCGATCTTGGCGACTTTGACTTTGACCGGTTGTCCTCGGGACAAGAGGTCGCCGGGGTGATTGACACGAGCTCCCTCTTGCATCGCGGACACATGGACCAGCCCATCAACTTTGCCCTTGACACCTCGTAAGTTGACGAATGCCCCAAAGTCTTTAATGCCTGTAACGACACCATCGTAGACTTTGTAGAGAACCGGCTGCTCGCCCACTTCTGGAGTTGGTGGTCGTCTGAAGCCATCGTCGTAGTCGTCGTGGTCTCTTCGTCTGCTGCGGCGGTGACTATCCTTTCGACTTGAGCCATTGACCGAGCGGCCAAACTCATCCACCCTTGCAGGGCGTGATCTTGTTCCACCTTCAGGGGAGGGCGATCTTGACCAATAGCGCTGTCTGGGCTTCCTGTCTGTATCATATTCATGTACGTCCGGGCTTCGACTTCTCTTACGCCCATTCGAGCCATTCTGACCCTGCTTCGCCTTTCCTGCAAGCCCTTCAAGCAGCGCAAATGTATCATCCAAAGATTCTGGGCCCGCTGCCGGTTTCGAGGACTTGGACGCAGGCACATCATCGTCTTCCCAGCTTTGCTGACGGTCCGGTACCGCGAGACCTTTAAAGACTCTTGCTTTGCGATCTGTTTCCGTCGCATCGTCTGCGCTCGATCCATTTGTGGCAAGCGCGCTCTCTTTCTGCAACTTTTTGTACTTCGGGTGCATGGTAAGGATTAGACGATCGACGCTGTCGATGAGACTCTGTGGAAACTCGGCACCCATACCCTCCAGGGTGCTCTTGAATTCGGGAAGCGATGCGCATTTTGAATGCTGGTCTATCACGAATTCTGCGACTGTTTTGTTGATAATGCCCAGATGGTTTTGCAGTTCAGAGGTGACTTTCGAAACCAGGGACAAGATCTCGAGGGAGGCGAGATCGTCCATGGCGCGAGAGGTTCGAGAATGATGAGGCGCGAAGAGATTCCTCCTCAAATACGACTTTGGTAAGCCTCTGAAATACTGTTACAGTAGAATCGTTGCCGGTGGCAGCCTCTTCGGGGATGGCTTGTTGCGCCAGCCCCGATCGGGCCCCGCGCGGCCCCCGCCGCTTTGCACACCTATAAAAACCCTCGTCCCCTCTCCCTCTCTCCCTCTCGATCGTTCATTGTGTTGCAGTGGCCTCTTGTGCTCATTCGCCTACCCTTGCGATCACACCTTCCTCGCCGGCGGCCTGGCCCTCACAATAACGTCGATGGAATACCTGGTCATCCTCGTCTCCGGCTGTCTGCTTGTGCGGTAACCCTGAAGTCGGTATCTGGGCCATCTTCGCTGCGGCCTTTTGAATCAATCAATCAAACAAGCTGCGTCAGCACGACGAGTAGTTACCTCACCGCCCTAACCACAGCCCCATCCTGGCCGACTTCTACGACAACCTCGTTGGAGGTATGAATCAGCTGGAACTGCAGTGCGACACAGCCAATGGTAAAAATACCGCACCGGCCGTATTGCCAGTTGAGGGTGGCGCTCAACTCGCGAGATGGAACAAGCAGAAGTCGATGACGACCACGCTTAGTTTCATTCGATGAAAGAGTGCCACGTCAGCTGCCGTCGCTCTGTGCCGGCACGAGAGCTGCCTGGAGATCCTGATGGGTGGAGAGTCGACAAGGCCTGCGAGAGCCTTGCGCAGCTGAGAGTCCGACGGGCCCAATAAGAAAAATTGTCTTACCGCGGTCGCGTCATGATCTGGCCGTGCCCGAGTATGTCTTGTGGCCTCGAATTCATGACCTCGAACTCTCGCGTTCGGCCGGGTCAACGCTGAAGAGGAGTTTCAGCTGTCCAGCGCACACCAGGAGCGCCTTAGCTGATTGGGTAGGATCCGTAGCTACTAATAGTGCAGCCGGCACACGGCCGTGTGGAGTTACACATTGACCCGCATACGGAGCGCTTGTCTACAGCGAGAAGCGGAGGTTCAACTGAAAACGTCACCCCCGAACCCGACGATCTGGATGTGGACTTTAGACCGAAGATCGAGACTGTCCCTGGCACGGTGCGCAGATGCAGAAACCGCCGTCGTTCTATAAAATGACTTCACCGTCACCAACTCGCGGCGGTGCGCCCTCCTGAGTGCCTGTCTGAGTCTTCTCCAGACAATAAACAAACCCAGTTGCTACGCCATCACTAATGAAGCAGGTGATTTACGGAGCCAGGCGGGTAGAGGGCGGAAGACGTGCACGAAAGAGGCCTCCAGCACTATGACATGTGGGGCTAGATTGGTGGGGACTGCGAATGAGATTGTGGCCGTGATAGACGTATTGTCTCAGATGCTGCATAAGACGAGCTGTTTTAGCAACTCGAAGGCTGCCAGCTCCTCAGCGAGGCCGAGCGTCAGAGTCGAACTCAGGGTCAGAGCGAGGGCCAGAGTCAGGGCGAGAATTAGAATAAAAGCCAAAAACAGGGTTCGAGTTACAGACGGTTCTATAAAGCTTCAGCCTGGCCTCCGTTGAATCGACGGCTCGTCCTCGAGATCTAAATTTTCCGCGCCGCACGAGCCCTTTGACCTATCGCCATGAACAGCGTCATCTTCTACCATCCACCCACCAGCACAGAGGGCCACCGCGGCAGGTCCATCGCTTCTCGAAATTTGTTGCCCTCGGCCCTCGACCATCGTTTTTCAAGCACCTCGGCGCGAAACCGCTCTGGAGGTGATGCGACGCGACTTCTAGGCCAAAGAGTGGTTATATCACACAAAGATAGCCCCCGTCTTATTAAAGATCGACCGTTGATCTCCGCTACAAGTCAAAATCTAGGCGGGCTGGATATGTTAGCAGACAGTGGCGACGAGCTCTCTTTACTCACGGATCTTCTTTCTCGCGCTCGGCCAGTAACTTCGCGGGTGGTACCTCAGATGATCGATCTTACGATCGACTTGTTTAATGATGTGAGCTAGTTATATAAGTTGTTCGACATTTTTAGACGCTAATACTGTTCGCTCACAGACCTTAAGCTCATCCTTTCTCCCTCACCAAACTCTTCTAGCCGGCCGACAGCCACAACGACAACGGTGAGTGTGATGTCGTTCAATCGCGCGTAGACTATATGTCTAACAATCACCAGCAACCTCTGTGATTCTGACGGAAGGTCAGGAGGCTCCTCGGTTCGACCCCCAGGATAATGAACCCGACGTCAGCTACGCAGACATGGACGGAATCGTGGCTCTGTCTAGTCAAAATAAAGCTCTAATGCGTGATGTAAGAGACATCTCGAATGCTGCGATCGCACGGTCTCCCACGCCGGAGATCGCAGACAGCATCAACGGCCGTACCGTTCACGAAGAAACCGACAAACTTCCTCGCCCTTTCGTGTTCGACGTCTTCGCCGAGGACGTCGACGGGCTTGTTGACGGCGACCAACCACCAGCAAAACGGCGACGCCGAGCTCCCTCTCCGCTCTCGTCGGTACATCCTGGGTAATTCCGGATATCCACCACCGTTGAGTTGTCACACGACGTCGAGCCCTGCACGGATCTGAACCGGGAGAAGGATGTATTGGACGATCACGAGTAGCAGGCTCAGCGCATTGTACTCCCGCCGCGAGATGGTTCAACTCGACGAAACTCGGCAATGATAATCCGACCGCATTTGATCTTCTGATGGAGCTGTAATATCTACAGTCTGTGTCGAATCGTGTTCGTCAGTTTGATCCTACAGTGGACGGCAAGCGGATCAGGATACCCACCGCGCGTATTACGGGTGGAATAGACTCGCATCGTGAGCAGAGCTTGCAGCTCGGAAGCTGCGAGACACTAGGCGGACGATAACATATGAGCATGACGAGGGTAATTGCGTGCCAAGGCGGCAAGAGTGGTGATGGAAATAGTGAAGAGCATTGAGCAGGTAATAATAATGAGTGAGCTGATGAATTAATCGTTGCCGCTTAAAGGATAGTTAGAGGTATGCAGACCTTTCGATCAAGACGCAATCTCCACTCCAGTATACAACTCACGCGTCTGGAAATTTTGTTGGGAAGATTTCTGGTACAGGAGCAACTCCCTCGTTACGCCGCGGGGGGCATTTAGACTCAGTGGCCAGTGCCAGGTCGATATTGCCCTTCTGCCGATATGCGCAAGCCAGCGCAAGGCCTGAACACCGGAGATGGTACGCAACGGTTGAGTCGTTGGGTCTCCTTGCTGCTTCTCGACACATTTTACGTCTAGATCAGGCAACGTATAGCACCGTAAAGCTAAATATCCTAACTGGCTCAACGGCTTACACCAGGCGTGGCGGTCCGAAACCTGGCTCAAGAGGTGGTAAACATGCCGGCTATGGTCTCGAGGAATGCCGCCGACCACTTGTGTATCCCCTCCGTGCTTAAACAGGGGTGTCAAATACCTTAATTAGCGCTGTTGATCACTATGAGGGGTCACAAAAAGTTAATAAATGTCTATTTTCGGTCAATTGAGGCTGTTATATTTAGTAAATGACTTTTATTTAAATAGATCCATATATTAAGAAGCTTCAGCTTAATTTTCAACGTAATTGACCGCTAAATAAGGTAGTTCTGTTGAAATGAGTATGGGTGTTTCAGCTGTGGAATCTAGCGCAGGCGCAATCACTATTAAGGCCTAATTGATATTATTTTAATTAATCTTTTCGGGGTCAATGCTTCATCATTCTTACTGCTTATTAACTTGATAGAGTCGTAGAGGTGATTATCTCAATATCTGAGAGGAATTTAAGTAGCTCTTTGTGGCCGTAGCATGATTAGTGGTTAAAATCTCAGACAGAAAAAAAAGCTGCGGCGATCAAATGCGGCTCAAAACGCTTAATTTGGCCAAGTACACTAATTGACGCATCTTAAGCACGGAGGGGATAGGCAGCCAAATACATTCTCCGATGCTCCATACGGGCGGGACCATCCGCCCTACAGCCTTGCAGGTAGCGAGTCGAGGCAAGAGGCGGGCGCTATTGGAGTTGCGATTTCCGAACTTGAGGCATACAATAACTGGCATCAAGGCGGGGCTGGACAGCGATTCACATCAGAACGCCAAGTGGGCATGACTCTTCGTGAGTCATGGCGCCTTTTCTGCAGTCTCGACATGACTCGTGCTTCGTTAGCCATATCCTTGGCACTGCAGCCCATTTCTGGCCGTCCTGAGTGCTCCGTTCTCCCAGAACCTCTAACAGCCATGGTTCAGACATGGTAAGATGGTGGAACTACTATCAAAAGACTCGGAATTGCCCATAGCGACTCGCCGCCAGGAGAGTTGCCACCACAAGTCGTGATCTTTTCTCGAATATGCCACGACGCCTATGGTATTCACGGTCACTGGCAGAAGAAGAGAAATTTTCAACGCAAACATGCTGATGCTTCCATTCAAGATTGGGTTTCCACGTCCATTTGTTGGACTAGGACAGTTCTACATAGCCCCCAGGCACCTTTACATCCCAAAGCACCTTTCGCCGTGTCCAATAAGCTAGCGCGTGGTTGTGACATCCTATGAACTTCATCGCTTTCCTTCCGATTGCAGGCCGGTGCTGGAGGGAGGGCGACCAAGCAGCGCACCTTGTGCCGATAATGTGGTACGGTTGACGTTCTGATGTAAGATACCAGAGTCAACTGGAGTAGACAGTACCATGTCGGCGTTGACGCACATTTCTCAAAATCAACACCCGTGTCCTTCGGCGACAAGGTGGGGTCTTCCCAAACCTGTTCGGCCATATGACCTTGACGATCTCCGACATTCTGTCGAGACTATAATCACTCCACAAGCATTGGACTGCGTCTTCTGAGCTCGATTGCGGCATGCTTGCAGCAGCCCACCCACGGTCCGTGTCCCCAATCATGGCTGCAAATATCTCGATGCTGTAGAGATACGTGTATGCATTTTGGAGCAGACAATGGTATCCACGTGCATCCAGCGCGATTTCCGATGTCATGGTCATTCGAACGACACATCCCGCTTTCTCGACGACCCAACAGTCCATCCGAGAAACCTCTATGAGGTCGGTCAACGAAGGTTGACTATCGGCGAAGCTGACTCGATCTCGGCTATAGTAGTCTTCAAGGTCTTCCGTCCACAGCTGTCTGGCATGTGCTTTTTTCATTCTGGCTGATCCGACGAATTTGTGGATGTTCAGGACGATTTCAACCAAGACATCGGTGCGTATGTCTTGACTTGCTCGGTGAGCATTGAGGAGGATTCTGTACCTGTTCTCGCAGTAGACAGGATAAAAGGATGGACACGCGATGACCAGGTTCTTCACCTCCAGAACATTGGCCGCGGTCTCGAGGATTTGAAGCTTGAGCTCGACGGGAAGAGTCTGGATTTTGCTGAGAGATGTGGCTTTTTCGTTCTCGGCCTGCTGGCTGGCCCCCTGTTCAACTTTGGAACGTCGAACGAAAAGAGATGAAATCCATGAGGACTGTCTCTTGGTGCAATTCATGGCCTTCCAGCTCCTTGAATCAGGCACCTTGATGTCAAGATGATTTCTGTGCGAGACCTGCTTCACCTGTAAGTCGCTTATGCCGATATGGTGAACGGTTGACGGACCAGAGAAGAAAATTTACGCGTTCAACAACGCACAACCCGGAAGAATCTGCTGCGATAAGTATCAATTTCAGGTACTTCGGTCAAGATAGGTTTGTAGTCTAATCAGTCTGTTGCAAAGTTTTACAGCTTCACAGCGATGTCTTTACAACCATTCGCTGAAGTTAGGTTGATGCGCCAAATAATCGCAGGCAGCACCACAAATGATTTTTGGAGTCCGACAAAGTGACTGTGTGGGGCTTGCCTGGTATCTGACGGCACAATGAGAACGATGAAAGTGTTCCTGAGGACCATTTCGTGCACGAATGGCAATGACCGGGGCCGGAGAGAAAGAAAGGCAGTCTTCGTGGAAAGCGGATGCCATAAGGAGAGTCGCTGTCCTTCACTGGGCTTCTGCAGGACATCCCCCAGCTCTGAACACAAAAACTTGCTCAAGTATGCAAGTCAAATGTAGCCAATGAAGGATGTACCCAGCTCGGAACACAATAAAGGCTCAGGCATGCAGCTCAAATGTATTTTCAAGCGACGACGACCTGATCAACACGATTGAGAGCTCTCCCCAGTTGATGACCGACATCAAAGCGATGCCAGCAGTCATTGAAATGTCACAGCTACTTAGAGCGAGCAGAAAAATGCCAAAGCAAACAGAACCCGAACCCATCATGATCTCGGTGCCAAGTAAGCAAGCAAATATTCCAGAAGGCAAACGGCAGAGAGCATAGTTGAAGCAAAGCTCCTGGAGAAAGGGACATGGGGGGGGAAGAGAGCGCGCGCGCATGACTTTGCTAAGTGGAATCTGAACGCCGAAGGAAACTCAAAGAGTTCGCTCATAAGACTTGGCTCCGCAGTCCGTACAGGGGTATTCTAGATCAGAGGAGACCGCAACCCACACGAGCGCCACGCTGAACAGAACGAACAAGAACGATAGGAAGTCGTGCATCATACAGGATTCCCATCTTGTATATACCAGGCTATGTCCAGTTGGAAAACCAATGTGCCAAGCGCTCTTCAACGCGCTCGATATGTTTCATTGACCTTTCCCATCCCGCGCTTGATGATCGTTTCGCATCGCATCGTAATCCTTCCATTATATCTATCACAGTCCCCAACCACCAAAGACCCCTTCTTGATCACCATCGTCTTTCTCTACTTCCTCCCTCAGCCACGCCGACCCAAGAACATCGTTAATATCCCATCTCTCCTCAACCTCCATCTCCAAGCAGCCCTTAACCAATTCCAAGGCGTCCTCTCCACCCTTCTCTCTTAATCTCTGCTGGTCCCATTTCCCGGCCAAAATCGCCATGCCTACCCTCGGCTCAAAGGAATCATGGAATGGCCGGCTTCCGACAATCAAGGTATAGATGCAGACGCCGAGAGCCCAGATGTCGCCGGCGGGGCTGACGACGCCTCGTTCGGCTTCGCGTTGCTGGTAGGGCGAGTTTGAGTGCGCGAGCTTCACGATTTCAGGGGCGGCGTATTCGAGGGACCCTCCAGCGAAGGCACTGGTACTCGTTTCGCTCGGTCCGATCGTCCGATGTGGGGGTCTCTCCGCCGAACCGAAGTCTGGAGATGGGGGTCCATTAAATCGCGAGCCGTAATCACTGGTAATCCATTCTGCCATGCCGAAGTCGCATAATCTGGCATTTGCGGGATCGACGGTGGTATCGAGGAGGCAGTTTTCGAGTTTGACGTCTCGATGGGCTACCCGCGCGTCTTCGTGGAGGTAGCGAATCGCGGTGGCGAGCTGGTAGGTGTATCGTTTCGCCAGGTGAGGAGGTAGCCCAGAGCGATTTGCGTGGACGAGATCGAAGAGCGTGCCGCCCACATTGAGGGGAATGAAGCAGAATGTCGCGTCGTCGGTCTTGTAGACGACTTCCAAGGGTAAGATGCGGGGGTGTTTAAGAAAGCGCCAGAGATCGACTTCATGATCAAATTCTGCTTGGGCTTGTTCGTTTTCGTGGTCGCATTTTCCTTTGATGCGGCGGCGGACGATCTTTGCTGCCAGTTTGCGCTGTGAGCCATCTGAATTCATGCGAAAGGCTTCTTTGACGACGGAGAAACCACCGTGGCCAATTTGCTTGCCAAGAACGTAGTCGTCGCCTACTGTTTGGCCTTCGGCGTCGGGCGAGGGAGGACTGATGTCGAAGCAGTCGCCACCATTTCCGTTGCGGCTCCGATCGCCTCCAGAGAAGGCAGCCAGGAATGAAGACGCGGCAGACTTGGGTGATTTGGTAGATGAAAGGGAGCGTCGCTGGACTGGACCGTTTGTTGAGCCTAGAGGGCTTTTGCGGAGGCTGCCAGCGCGGCTGAAGAAGTCGGCAGCTGCGGTTTGGGAGCGGTCAATGTAGCGCCGGTGGTAAGAAGATTCTTCGTCGTATGATCGTGGGTGAAATACCGGAGATGCTGTGATAGGCGACTGCAAAAAGTGGTTCTGATTGTCAGGTGGGGTACGGATTTCCTCCATGGCTGGTGATAAGGTGGCCTCTGATGTCATTGAAGCTGGCAGGTCAGTCTGCGATTCCCGGGCTAGCTCATCGACCGTAGTAGAGAGAAGTGGATGTCGAAGCTCCCCAACATGAGGCCCGTCCCGCTCTTTTCTCTTCTCATGAGGCAACAGTCCACCAGTAATAGGATCATATTGATTGCGGTCCGATTCGCTATGGGCACGCTCCTGTCGCCTCATGTCGTCCGCCATTGCCTCGAACAGAGATCGACCTCGGGGTCGAGTTTTCGTTGGTTTTTGTAGAGGCTGTTCCATGCGGTGGTGTGCTCCAGAGTCTAATTTGAGCGTTGGGTCGAATGTGATTGATGTTCTTCTATTGTGCAGGAAGTCCTCCAAGGAAGATTGTTGAGACTGTTGCTGACCAGAGGTGGGGCTTGCAGTTTTCGTGGAAATCTGGTCCTCGCCACTCTGGCCCTTCGGTATTGTTACTGGCGGCGTAGATGCATGCTCGCCAGCACCATCCACCCGCCTCATCTGTTCAGAAAGTGCGGAATCATGGTTGAAGTAGTCGTAATGATTTGTTGTGCGTTGTCGCTCGCCATTGGTGTCTGCATCGGCGCGTACCGCCTTTCTAGGACTGTTCCTGCCAGTATCGAGTCGCAAATCTTGGAAGCGGTGCGACCCCTCGACAACTGCCATTTGACGATCGGCTTGAAACAAGACTTGGTGCGCGCGACGAGCTGGGCTGTTGCATGAAGCTGTCTCTTGATCTCTATCTGAGAACGCGATTGAAGCCTTCAGGCGTTGATTGCTGGCAGTGGGGAGGTTGTCAAAGCGTGCGTGGTTATTGAGCTCGTAGCGGGTAGTGCACTGAAACGAGAATTTTGCTGCCTGGAGGCTCTTCAGCTGGGAGAAGGGTTGTGAAAGGTTTGGCAAGGTTTCAGAAGATGACGGGGGAGGCTATGTTTTATGGTAGGGAGAAGCACAAGAAGTGGTAGCTTGTGGTCCAGGCGAGAGCTAATGGTAGTTTCTTGTCCATTCGAACGGGATACCAGTACAGAGTATGCTGAGGCGTAACGGGTGGTGAGGTTGTAGCGACTGGAGTGGGGGCCTCTTTGGTGAAGGAAAGGTGTGACAGTCCAGGTCACGGGTCCCTCGGGTGCTCTCGGTCCCTCCTCGGAGCTTCTCAAACTGTACGGATCGTGACGAGTCACCTTGTTGCGGCCTTAGCGGTAGAGCTAATCTCAATCGAGCCTAGCGATGGCGGGATATCCGCTAGTCCCAAGTCGTATCAGCAGGGACCCAGCGTAGGAGTCAGCCGCCAAGACATCGCCAAGACATCGCCAAGATCCAGCCGCCTGGCACGGACTGAATCAATCCACTGGGGGCCCCCGCTGGCCCCAGCTGCTAGCTCCCGCGGCCTCCAGGCGACTGGCCACTGACTGCCTGCGCACCTTTCCGCGTTAAGACCTCCTTCCAGAGTGAGATCGTGTTCTCCTGAAATTCAAACGTCGACCCTGCCCAGCGCCCATTAATCGCCAACATCTCACCACCTCCAAACGCTCACGTCTTTCCTTCCTCATTCAATCTCTCTCATCAGAGCGAGTGTAGTCGCAATTGTCTTGTCGATCGTGGCTTTGCGCTTTCCCAGCCATTCCTTGGATTTTCCCCGCCCGCGTTGACCTGTGCAAAAAAGAAATCCGGTTTTCGACCTTCCTTCCAATCCTCACAGCATCCACCGAACGACGCCGTCTGCCTTCGAATTAAGCCTCGCAAATCCTCTCGACGTTCGAATTATATCAACTGTTCTCAATAGTACCACGTGTGCGACTCGATGCAACTACCTGCGCGCCCGATTTCGAGGCCAACGCTAGCCCCCAGATCCTGAAACACAGCCTGGCGCTTTTGAGGCGGTCTTCATCATGACTACATTAAAACCACAACTCATTCGTGCAGGTGAGATGCAGCATCTGCAGCTATGAGCTTTCTTGACTTGCGCCTGAGCTTACAACCCATAACAATAGATACCCTGGACCTCCAAACCCAAGACTCACCTTCCGCAAAAGATCACACCAGACAGCCGTCGCATCCCTCGCCAGTTGGTCTGGGTCCTGCGGCGCCGCATCAGATTCAAACGCTGAGAAACGCGGAACAAGATGCGTTGCAGGAACAGATGCACAGTCCCAGGGTGACGCATGACCATGCCCAGACCGAATACACAAACGAGCCGGACTTTTACGATGATCAAGATGAAGAGGCCCATGATGGACCCCAACTCCAAGATGGACAGACCGCAGGTGAGCCTGCCGACGATTCAGGTGTGGATGACAGCGATATTGGAGACCAAGTCGATGATGACGGATTGGACGACGATTTGATGGACAAAATCTCAAGTTCCCCTTCGATTGATGACGGTAATTACCCCTTTTCTATTCTATGGCCCTCCCGAGTGGACTCCATTGGATCAGGAGTGGCCCGTTCTGCTTTATGTACATCTCTTCATGATGAGCCCCCATCCTCGTCTTCACCTTACGTCTCAGTCCCTGAGCATTATCCCATCAATTTTTGTAACGCAAGGCGAAATACGCCACCCACTCGTCCTCATGGCAAGTATCCTGGACACACCATGGAAAATCCGTCCGATACCTCACCTCGAAGCGTCGAACGCATAGGAAATACAAACTTGGCCCGTTTCCAGGAGACGGAGGAGGAAAAGGAGGACTATCAGGATGGTCTTGATATCGATGACATTGATTGCTACTTGGTTCCTCTCGATGATCCATTATTGAGCATCGATGAAGAGCCAAACCCGGATGAAGCCATTGGTGACGAGTGTGCTGAAGACTCTGACTGGGAAGACGACGACGACACCGAATCTCAAGCAGCGGACTCGAGTTCAGATGATGGCACGGGCCATTTCCTTTTTGCAGACGATTCACGTTTCATTGATTCTGGTTGGGGAGGCGAATGCTTACGAGAAGTAGAGGATATCGATTTCGAATTCGTGTATGCCCTGCATACATTCGTAGCGACGGTGGAAGGTCAAGCCAACGCTACGAAAGGCGACACCATGGTCTTGCTTGATGACAGCAATAGCTACTGGTGGCTGGTGAGAGTGGTTAAAGATGGCAGCATTGGTAAGCTTGCGTCAGTCCTCGCGCACCCAGATCATGCTAAATCCGAAAAAGGGTATTTGCCAGCGGAGCACATCGAGACTCCGACCGAGAGGTTGGCTCGCCTCAACAAGCACAGGAACATTGATGTATGCTTGTGCTACATGCATCAATCAAGCGCTGACCATGTGAATAGCTTTCAGCGACGATGCTTGGCGATAATCCAGAGAAATCGAAAAATCCACTCAAAAAGGCCATGAGACGGCGGAACGCCAAAACAGTCCAATTCGCCGCCCCCCAGTACTTCGAACCCTCTGACTTTGAGTACTCGGATGAGGATGAGGAAGGCGGTGATGGTGACCCGGAGCAGCCCGAAAGTGGTCTCATGTCAAATGGTCACGACACATCGCAAGGGGAAGATATGGAAATTGATGCAGTCGCGGCCACTGGTATCCAGACCGAACCAAATGGGCAAATGATGAATGGAATTCAGACACTCAGAAGTAATGATTCTTCCTATGGCGAGACCCTGGACAACCCCGAGAAAAACAGAGCTTCGGATGAAATCGACCCTGAGGATCGACAAGAAGATCCTAACGGCAGATCAAGGAGAGGGCTTGTCCGAAATACCGATTCGTTCTTCAAAGACGATGGCATTGAGACGAAGAAGATATCACTTACCCCGAGATTGTTACGAGGTGATTCCGACCTCAACCTTCCTGCTCAGCAAGCAGCAGATCTCAAGCCGAAAAGCAGTCTGGAAACCTTCGACAAAATTGTGTTACCTGACTCTGACAAATCTGGTGAGGAAAAGAAAAAGAAGGAGAAGAAAGGAATGCTCGGTGGGTTCTTTAAGCGAAAGGACAAAAAGGGCAAGATTCAAGACAATGAAATCGAAGATGGCAAGAAGGCTTCTGACGAGCTCTCACGTGTCACACCACAGTCGAAGAAGTCCTCGGAATCGCTTTCCCAGGATGCCAGACAGATCAAGGGCGATAAACCTCCGCATCGACAGACTAGCAAGCTTCAAAAGCAACCCCCTCCTCATGTATCACCAAAGACTTCACCGTCAAAGGACAACCTCCAGCAAGTCGAACAATCACCGCACCCAAGCATGGAGTCAACCAAGTCGCCGTCGTCGCAGGATTCCTCATCAACTCCGTCAACAGTGAGATCGCCAATTGCCGAACAACCCCAAGCGCAGGGAATTCTATCTCCTCGTATTGGTTCGCCCGATGCCCGACAAGAAAGGTCTACTTCGCCTAATTTGAAGCAGTCAGTATTCACATCCATGACAGATGCTCTGCAACCAGCTCCCGTTCGGCCGCCCAACAGAGATCTTGACGCAGAAAGCAACCCAATACTTGCAAAACGGGCAAAGCATCGCTTTGATATTGACGAGATGGAATCTGACGATGACGTTGCACCCAGTATTGAACCTCAACAAGTCAGACATATTCCACCGACGTTGGTCACTCCACCAGCCGAGCCTCATCGAGAGCGCCTTTCCGAGTCACCAATAGAAGTCTCACCAATTGAGCCTCCAGAGAGCCAAAAGTTCTCATCCGCAACACACCCACCAGCACTAATGGTTGACACCTCCTCTAACTCCGAACGACGATCTATCTCCCCCATCTCACCAACATCATCTTCATCACCGTCCCTTGTTGACGCCGATGCTGAAACCCCTAACGACGCAGAAGACTTGACCAACCCTACTGCGACTTCACCCCATGTTGACGTGCAAACACCCTCGACTGCACGATCGACGCCCACGTGGTCTGATGCATCTCTCCGGACCTACATGGACAACGATGACGACATTCGAGACTTGCTCATAATCGTGCACGACAAGTCCAATGTAATTCCGGCCGGTCCCGACCACCCGATCACGGGCAACCTGTTTGGTGCCGAGAAAGGACGTTTGGCAGAAATGCAGTTAACGCTCGACTCGATGCTGACCACCTGGCTTGCGCGAAAGAATCAGCCAAGGTTATCAAGATGACGCCTGCCGCAGAGGTCAAATTTCCTCTGTTATTTCCTTTCAATTCACGATCCGAGCGTGCGACACGAGATATGGCATTCTGTCAACTGGCGCTTTTACACCCTCAGTCTTTGACTCACATGGCTCGCTTGGACTATTGATGGACATGTGTATCACGGTATTGTAAACATCTCGTTGCGGGCTAATGGAGAGTGTGAAATGTCTGAGTTCGTTCTTTACACTATGCAAAAGACACGACGCTGAGACTCGTACGGATTCTCGACGCTTCTTGCGGGGTGGATAGCAGTTATCGTAACACCTGAGTCCTGATCGATTGCCCCGCGTAGCTTCCTGATGTCTACGGACTCGAGGTGGAGTGGTTATAAAGACCGAAGTCGCTGATAAGATTTTACGTCAACAGACAACCAACATAATGCATGCTGTCGTATTGATGATTCTTATTTCGTCTTTCGCTCCTTTTAGTGCACACCTCCGTACCAAGCCCAATTTTTTTGAATAATATTATCGTAGCTTCATTCACCCTCTCACCATGATCCCTCACTAGCCAGACTCAGAAGCGGAGAAGTTGGGTGTCATCAACCTAAACTCCTCCTCTTTGACTTTTCTAAATCCTTTTCAAAAAGTCTATTTGTGCTTGGCAAAGTAATAACTTTTCTATTTTCATTATTTTAATTTATTGTTTAATAATGCTTCATACAATTAGAAAGTAAAAATAAGATTTAAGTTAATATTTTTTTAATACAAAAAAACATTAACTTTCAATCTAGAGCTAATCAGGACAGATTGCAATCCTGGAATCTCTGTTGAAGTTGCCCCTGCTGACTCCTTTGTCCCCGCTCCTACCATGCATAAGTTGTGGTGTTTTTTATTTATTAATTTAAAACCCGAATCCATACCTGCGCAGCTCTGTCCTAAAGTTGAGCTCGCCCGCTTTTTGGGCGTGAGTCGCGTCACGTGCGCTCACCCTGGGCTCATCATCTGCGGCTATCCCCTGCTCTTCCGCCGGATGGGAGATGTACGCAGGCCTATTCCGGTAGTGTGGGATACTACTACAACAATGACCATATATGCTAAAAGCATGGTGGATCTGAATGTGTGTAAAAGAAGCTTTGCTTAATTATAGAGACCGGCCGGCGAGAGATCTAACTTGATTGATCTGTCTGGATAAATTATCCTATTCGGAATCCGGACAGTTCATGTCAAGAACACGGTCTGAATCGGGAGCGATGTAATACTTACTCTATGCGGTGATGTGTTGATTGTTAGATCTATGGAGGTTGCGGAGCAGGGGGGGAAAAGAGCAGGTATACGGGGAATTAGTCTGAATAGGAAGATATGCTCATGTCTACGCCTATGTAGTGCATGCATCAGACTGTATATTCACGACACTACAAGAATCTACCACTCTTTCTAGCTGGAAAAGATAAATATAGATTGTAGACTTTTGGGATAGATGTTCTGTCAGACAAATGGCTGAAATAGCTCTTTTTGTCTGTGTAGAATCGAATTGAGTACAATCAAAGTGATAGAATTGACTGTCTAGCAAGTATCTAGAATGCCTCCTGAAATGAGGCCTAAGTATGAA
>JAABUK010002996.1_pt1 | contig 29253 bp, 44 predicted proteins | sample 5559141 | NCBI WGS metagenome assembly JAABUK01 (sample SAMN10711869, study PRJNA513367) | rock metagenome | isolation source: Antarctica rocks | place: Antarctica: Victoria Land, Pudding Butte nord | collected 2016-01-03
TCTTTCATTTGGTGTGTAGGGCCAGTGAGTTGAAGGAGGAGCTGAACCGACTGGGTCTGCCCAGCACAGGCAGCAGGCAGCAGTTGGAGGAGCGCCTCATGCACCACTACGAGACTGCACAGGACGCGCAGTATGAAGCTCTTGCTGCACAGGTTGCTCTTCTCTCAATGTCTGATACAGTTTAGAAACGTCATTTCTACTCTAGACATCCAACCTCAGAATCGCCTGGGGACAGCAAAAACGCGTGAGTCACGCATCACTCGTGCGCGCTTCTGCAGTGTTCCTGCAAAGCATGTGTGTGCTGCTGCTGCTGTGTTGTGTGCCTGCTGCTACACACTGCTGTGCCTCATGCAAACGGATGAGCGTGTTGCATGGCCTTCAGAATTGGGGCAAGGCATGCCTGATGCCCACCTGGCTGATGCATGAGCAAAGGCTGGCACAGCTTCAAATCAATGCATGGATTGTTCAAATTAGCCTGCTGCATGGTTTCTGTCAAAGCAGAGTCCAGCTGCTGCACAACTTCAGCTGCTGTGGGAACTTTGCCTGCTGCCCTAAGCAAAACGTGAACAATGACTTGACTCTTAACAGGGAACGTGCACCACATCGTGAGTATTCAATAGAATATGCAGAAGAAAAGTCTAGAAACCAGCACAGAACATGCAGGACATCCCAGTCATCACAACAAAATGTGTACATGTACAGACCCTAGATGCAGAATATTCGGTGAGCAATCACAAGACAACATGCCCAACCTTCTGTACGATCCTGGTGCCTCCATCTTGTCTGTCCTGGGTGAGTCAGTGACTGATGACAGCAAACAGCCCAACCTTCAAAAGCAGGTGCAGACATGCCACGCATGTTCCGCCAACGCCTCGCAGTCTTGCCACAGGCGATTGCAGGTTGGACCCCAGAACAACAGCAGCAGCAAATTTCAGACAGTTTCACAGGCATACTATGTGATCCAGAACAGAGGTCCTTAATTGCAACATATGGGTCATGACGCAGTTTCAGACCTGCATGAAGGACAGCAACTTGGGAGGCCACAGGTGGAGGGCAGCAAAACATCAACCAATCAATCAAACATTCTTACATTTCCTGTCTTCAGGAATCATCAGGGGAGTCAAGAGACACCGACTGGGCAGTTTCTGAGGATACTAAGGTCGAAGGCATCAAGTCATTCAATGCTGTTTTGGGCCACAAAAAGGTCCAAATGTTGTAATCAAGATTTACATCTACATCATGAGACAATGCACATGGCATGCAGGTTGAGTCAATGTCAACGGCAGAGCTTCAGCAGCAGCTGCAGGCGCGCAACATCAACACGCAGGGGTTGACCAAGTTTGACCTGCAAGACAGCCTGTGGGCCTCCCTCCAGGCAGAAGCTGGCCTGCTGCCTGCTGAAGACGCTGCAGTAAGTTGACACCATCTGTGTCTTTCCAGCAGTGCACTGTTTCGCTGTTACATTGAATGCCTGCTGGGCGTGCAATAAGTGATCAAGTAAGTTGACACCATCTGGATGTTTTCAGCAGTGAAGTGTTTTGCTGTCATATATTGAACGCCTGTTGGGCATTCAATAAGTGACCTAACATCACTCTATGCGGTTCACACCGTCAGCAATGCATACATCGGTGTACAGTTTGTGTCAACGCCTGCTGAACGTGCTTCAGTAAGTCAACACATGCTTATGCAAAGTGTGCCAGCTAAGTGTTTTCATCAACAATGCATGCATTGTGCTACTGTTGTATGCGCGTGTGACAAACATGTCATGATAAATGAACACAAGTGTGTGCCAGTTCATGAACACAAATCCCACTGGCTTGTATCACATGCCAGTTGAAGGCACTTCAGTACAGTAACATCAACTATGCGTCATTGTGACCACCACACGCATTGCAGCACTGTTGTATGAATGCCTGCTGGTAGAGTGACGTTGAGTCAACTAAGGGGACCAGCTTATACACAAATGAAATACTGCTAGTGTGCAACGGCGACTTGCCAGAAGTGCAACAGCGAATTGCCATATCATGCCATGTCTTATCATTGTTGAACACACACGACATCATTTGAGCAATTACTATTGGCATGTGGGTCATAAAGGTTCGGGTTTGCGGCATCATTGTTAATGACTGGCAGCTTTCAATCCCTTGGTGGGTGCAACCAGATCCAAAATAGGCTCACCAGCATTGCTCTAGACTCTAAGAATTGTTCAACTTCTTCAATTCTAGGGTTTAAACCCTAGAACTTTCATTGCAGGCCATAGACACTGAGCTAGGAGAGCAGCTTGAGTTCAGCACCCCTGCAGCTCAGGCACCCCCAAAGGTCAGGGACCCTCCCACCCTGGTAGCCCTACTCTGCGGGGGACCCCTGGCTGGCCAGCAGCAGTCACTCACATCCGCACAGACATACCTTCAGCAGTTGCAGACCCATAACCCACGTGAGGGCTTCCAAGGGGATGAGTCTGTTGCCATGCCCAATTCAAATAACGGCTCAGAAACACATGGTTCAGAGTTCAGTGGCTCCGAAACCAATGCTCATGATGGGAGACTCAGAGGCCAACCTTTGCAGAAGAGGAAGGACCTGACTGGCATTCATTTTGTGCTGTACTTCATCACATCTGGTCTGCAAGCGATGCCCATCACAGCAGCCGAGCTTCACGGCAAGTCTGCTGCCACGCTTGAATTTGAATCTGGGCAGAATCGGCGGGAAGTGCTGAGCTTGCAGCAGCTAAGCCAGCAGCTGAAGGCGGCGGCAGATGTTGCGCTCTCCACTGTGCCAAGCAGGGCAGGGCAGCTAGCTGCAGCCCTGGCAGAGGCAGGAGTGCCCTGTGTTGGGTCCCATTTTGAGGCCACACAAATTGCTTCCCATAAATACAGGTCAGCCTGCATTTCTTGTGCCTTGACGTGCCCAGCAGCCTTTTGCATGCAGTCTCAACTGCTCACAAGAACTGCCTCTTTTGCAAGTCTCACCACTGGTGCATGCACACATATCTGGGATGCCGTCCTTGACTGCTGAGGGATGTGATCCACCTCTCATCCAGCTCTGATCCAGCTCTAGTCCACCTCTCATCCAGCTATGATCTGGCTCTGATCCAACTCTGATCCAGCTGCGACTGTCTGACATTGGCGCAGCCAAAACTCGGCTCAGCGTCTTGCGGGTCAAGACCACAAGCGCTTAAAGAATCAGCCTCTTTACAGGCACAGCAGGAGTCCAGTATTAGGCATCAGATTCACACCCTGAGGGCTAGACCCTGCGCAAAACAGCAGCATCTGCCATACCTTTGCTTGCTTGCAACCCTGGAATCTGAATTTTGAATACTGCGCACAAGCCCTAAACACCAAAACCCTCACGTTGCTGTAGCCAGCACAGTATGTATGTGTCACAATAAGTATTTGTCACAAATGCATTTTTCACAGTGAACGTGTGTCATCGTGTTTCATCAGACTGTGTCATCGCGTGATTTAACATGACATTTAGTGGTCGTCTCTCAGTGAGTGGCCCTGATATTGTGCTGTGCTTGCAGGTGTCATCAGCATATGGTAGGTTTGGAGCTGCCAGTGCTGCCAATGTGTCACCTGCACTGCTCGGATTTCAACCAGGAGGGCTCTTCCGAGCAGCAGGGCTCTTCCGAGCAGGAGGGCTCTTCCAGGTGGCAGACCACCCTGGAGGCCTGGATGGACGCATATGACCTGTCCATGGATTCAGATTCCTTCGTTGTCAAACCTGCGGACAACTCAAACGGCAAAGCGGTGCTGTTGGTGAACAGCATTGAGGGCATTGCACAGCATGCACAGCATATCTTTGACCAGGTGATGACTACACCAGCGGCTCAAACCCTTGTTCATCCCTCATGATGTTCTTGAGTTGCTGCAACTGCCGGTTCAAGTCTCTTTGCTGTACAGCCTGAAGCTTTAGTCTCAAATACCACAACCCTAATTACAGTCTCATGCTGTACATTGCTGTCTGCCCTGATACTTTAGGGTTGAAACTTTGAGCCTTAAACCCTAAATCTAGCCTCAGTGCTGCATACCCTAAAGCTTGGCTTGAGAGCTGCAGTCAAGGCAAACTCCATGAACCAGCAGCAGCGGTACATGACATTCTTGCTGTAAATGCATTAGAGCCAAGGAGAATTATGTCTAGGCAGGAACTTGACAGCTCGCTGCAACTCCATTGGTGCAGTGCTTCCTTGCTGCTTCCCCACTCAAAAGCATCTTCCCAATGTAGAAACGCGTAGATGCTTCTGAGTTTAGGTTTGCAGCATATGGATGATGTTTCTGAATCAAGATAGGCGTTTTGGCATTGGAAAGAGCTACATATTCCTGTGATGCAAAAGCTTGATTGAGCCAATGGTATTGGGCCCTGTCGAGCATCACATCAGTCTACAGACAGACACAGGCAGAGCACAAAAGTCAGCCCTCAATTCCATTTTCTTCTGACCCTTGTTGGCTCAAGTCTAGCATGTGACTTTGCATACATTTATACGCGGAAGCTTCTGGTTTGAGTGTTTGTTTTGAGATGCAGGATTTGAGTTGGTGTCCATCGCTACTACATTACAAATTGTGTAGCGATGATGACTAACTCAAATCCTGCATCTCAAAGCCAACACTCAAACCAGGAGCTTCCGCATATGAATGTATGCACACCCGCAAGCTACTTTTGGTGCATCAACTTGCGAACGTCTGTTTTTCCAGGTTTCCCCCTATTGATGTCTCAGCAGGCAGGTTGTCATGGTGCCAATCGGTGCACTCACATGTGGTAGCTCACTTGTGAAGCATTTCATGTCTGTGATGCAGGATTTGAGTGAGTCTGTGGTGGTTGAGCCTTATCAGGCGTCATCAGAGTGTGTTGAGTTCAGCGTGACTGTGTTGGGCAGCAGCAAGGGTCCTGTGGTGTTGCTGCCCACTGAGGTGGAGTCGTACGACATGGAGGATGACCTCTTTGAGGCGGCTCTCGATTTTGAGGTCTACAAGGCCAGACGAGAGGTGGCGCTTCTTCTCCTCCTCCTTCTCCTTCTTCTTCTTCTTCTTCTTCTTCTTCTTCTTCTTCTTCTTTCTTCTTCTTCTCCTTCTTGCTTTGCCAATGTGGCAGCTCTTCTTCTTCATCTTTGTCGTCCCCTCCTTGCTTTGCCAATGTGGCAATTCTTCATCTGCATGTTTGCTGTCTCCTCCTTGTTTTGCTGATGTGGTTGCTCTTCTTTCCCCTTCTTATCCTCTTGTCCTGCTGCTGCTTTGTGTCTCCTTCCTCTTCCTCCGTGATAGCTTCTGCCTCTTCTGCTTGTTCCTTATCCCCTTGCTCTTTTCCTGTTTATCTTCTTCCTCTTTCTTTCGTTGCAAGCGGTGTGTCTTCACACTTGCTTGATATCGTTTGTGTCCTGCTCTGGTGTCCTTGTTGGTGTGAACCTGCATGATGGCATTGTTGCGGCCCTGGGGACCAGAAAAGGGCCCTGGGGATCAAAACTGGGCCCCAGGGCCCAAAAAGGGCGCATGTGTTGCACAGTGCATCACCATTCCCACTCCTGTCTGTGGTTTTCTTCTTTCAGAAGGAAACGAACTTTGTGAAGTCCTTTGCTCTTGCACAATTGGAGTAAGTTACGCCGTCATTCACAAAACAAAGAGCATTCACTCACAGGTAATGTCAAGTCACAAGCCGTCATAAATCATCTCTGGGTGCACAATCATGACCACTTCCTCCGGTTGACACGCTTGTAACCTCTTGTGATGCAGGGCTTTCATCAAGAAGCCGCCGACTTGTTCTTGGACGCTGCACGTGTAGAGATGGCGATAGAATCAGCAGGTGGGGCAGGGCTGCTCCTGAACAGCCCTTTCACCAGCCAACAGCCCTCGGGCCGCCGCATGCAGTACCACACGCCTGCCCGCTTTAGTCAGCAGGTGGTGCAGGGAATCCGGCACGCTGCTGGCAAACTCTTCAAGGTCTGTCTCTTTGATTGAGCTGCCATGAAAAGCGCCACTCTGCTGATGATGTCTATTTGTGCATTCACTATTTCACTCACTCACCCACTCTCAAACTCATGCACTCACTCACCCATTCGTTTGTGTGTTCGTTCGTTCACTCGTTCGTTCGTTCACTCGTTCGTTCGTTTGTTCGTTCGTTCATTCATTCATTCATTTATTCACATCATTCATATCATTCCTTGCATTTGTGTTTTTCCCAAAGGTCAGGCACATGCAGTCCTGAGGTGTTCCCTGTATGATGTCCTGGTTTCACAATCAGCTTACCAACAATAATGTGTGTGGATCATTCGCCTGTCTTGCTGCACCACCCCTTGGCATGATTGCCAGGCAGTCTGTCTGCCTGCACATCTGCAAGACTTGGCATGTGTCACTTGCATGGCTGACCTCAGGTGTCCATCCACTTGCTGCAGGTGTGATACCTTCAATGGATTTTTTCTGTCCTTCATATTTTGTCATCACATTGTGTGCTATCCTGTGATGCAGGAGCTTGGTCTTGAGGACATTGCGCGCATGGACGGGTGGGTCACAACCACCCAGCCCGAACCCCATCTTTCAATTTTGGACCCTCTCCGTTCATCATCTGATGAAGGCCAGGTTGACGAGTCCAGCTCAGGCTCCACAGGCTCAAGCTCAGACTCAGACTTGCCACAGCCTCAAGACTCAGACTCAGGCACGCTGCCACCTCAAGCCTCAGACTCAGAGCTCGGTATTGAGTCAACATCTCATGACCAATCACAGCCGCCAAAGCCAATCGAGTATCTTTCTGATGATATGTACACTTACAGTGCTGCGCCCACAGCTAGCGCAGCTGTGCCCATCTTGAGTGCTGAGTACTCAGCTTCTGGAGACTTTGGCAGCTATGACATGCTAGGACAGCCCGAAGCAGCCTCATCTGAGTTGCGAGCTGCTGAGCTTGAGTCAGCTGACGTGGCTTCAGTGTCCACTGACTCTGAAGAAGATGAAGAGGGCAGTTTGCTGGACAGATGGTATGCAGCGCACCCGGATGAGCTCTGCAGGTAAAAGAGTCGTGATGTTTCTTTTGCGTCACAGTCATGATGTTTCTTTGTACGTGACAATTGTCACTGTCAAAATGCATTCTGGCAGATTGCAACATGTTGTACAGCTGGTTGCAGATGCAGCTCGAGTGCACCCTAGTAATAATGACGCCCTGTATGTATTGTTTGCAAGCTGTATAGCAGCCTACCTGGAACGCACCACATGGTTTGATGGTCTGCGGCGAAGTATGCAGCTGCTTCAGCCCACTTGCAGTCTCCATCAGCACCATTTGCGACTTCCAATGCTGTATGTCGGGTACCTTGGAAGCTGTCAGTGCATGTTCTTCTGGGCCATTGTCTGCAACACCAATCAATCGACCAGTCAATCAGTGTCGTGTCTCTAGGACTCATCCGGGGAGTCAACAGACATTGACTGAGAGAGTTCCGAGAATGCTATGTTCAAATGATACACAAGTCGTTCAACCCTGTAATGCCGCAACAATAATGAGTACGACTCTTTGCTGGCTGGCCATGTGGCTCTATTGACAGCCAGCCCGTCTTGTTTGTATCCCACCATGTGTCCTGCTTAAATATTTTTGGAAAATCAGTTGCAGCGCTCAGAGAAATCTGCTTGGGTGCTACCCCTGTGAACTTGCTGCCAGAGCCATGCTGTGCTATCTATCCAGATTACCGCTCTTCTCCTTCTTCCTGGCCTGTGCAGCCTTGCAGAGTAGACCCCAGAGCCTAGCGGCGCTGTCTGTCCAGGCGTCACTGTGTGATTCCTTTTGACTGTTGGCAGGCATAGTGGCGTCCACGCCAATCCATGTCTGTCCAGATGTCAATGTGTGACCGCATGTGAGTGTGTGCAGGCATGGTCCAGACACAGTCTTCTTCAGTGGAGTCCATGTGAACCCCTCTCTGGAGCCGACATCTGTCATTTTCCAGCAGGCGGCAGACATGGGCATGTCACACAGCGCCCTGCTGCGCCACATCTTGTCTAGGGCTTGCGTTAGGGCTGGCCTCCCTCCCATACCTCCCCCCTTTGCCCAAGACATCACCAAGACGGCCTTGGTGAGTGCTCTTGCTGCTATTGTACGCATGCTGTTGTACGCTTGATCCTGTTGTACGCATGCAGCTTTGACTTGTCGCAATTGATCAGCTGCATTGATGGTTGTGGCTGTGCCCTTGAGCAGCTTTCTCTGCTTCGCCACACAACTTGGCACAGGCTCTTTTTCGTCCAGCAATGAGTCATCAAGCAGGTGGTCATCAACCCATCAATTCCTCATTTGTTTCCTTAAACAACTCTCATGGACTACATCAACACATCAGTCATGCATGTCAAGCAGTCAGTCAAGAAAGGAGGTGGTACTTGCAGGTGCCTTACGCTCAAGTGAACCAGGACGGCGAGGAGATTGACCTGAATGGGGCTGTTCTGCTACCAGCAATCAGCCCCTACGCAGAGCCCTGGCTGCTAGCAGGACCCACCCCTGTGAGCCCCTCTAATCCCCCCCCCCCCCTCTCTCCACCCTGAATGCCATCAGTGCTGTGATGCTGCTTTGGCCATGCTGCATGTCACTGAGTCTCCATGTGGCTAAAATGCTATGCCACTCTTTTGGTTGCACCTGGCCAATGAATACATGAGTAAAGGAATGAGTATGGAAGGATGAACGTACCAATGAACAAAAGACCAAACAAAGGAACGAATGAACATGTGAAAAATCCAGTGAATGGGTGAGTGAGCGAGTGAATGAATCAATGAAGGGATGAAGGGCCTAACGGTTTCTCGATGCTGCGCTAAGTTGATGAATGCTGTCCTGGTGCAGATGGGGCGAATCCCCACCACTGTCTTGCCAGCTGAAACCAGCCCTACCCCTGAGGCGGGTGGGGGTGTACCCGGGCCCATGGGAGGCCAGTTTGGGCAGCAATGGGATGAGCAGCAGTTCGCCCCCCCTCAGCCTGCCTATCAATATGGCAGTCCAGATGCCCTGCCCCAGGTACTGCTTTCCCTTTACTTTGCCTTTCACTGCATGGCACTGCCCTTCAGACTGGCAACCTCTTTCCCACTTACTGACTTGCCTGTATTTACCAGTTTCTGGTTGAAGAAGAAGACTCGGCAGCGCCATGCTGAAATGTTGAAGAAGCAGGCTCTGGTCCGACCTTTGAAGTGCTGACTGGACTACAGGCGTATGCGTCCAGTAGCGGATATGGAGAGGGGTTTGGCCAGGAGGCCGTGACTAAAGTATGGGTTCTGATGGGGGGGGAGGGGCTGCAGCGCCAGCACAGCCTCAGGAGCGGCTTGCATGCATGCCTCATGCTGCAGGACAACTCTGAGCTGCAGGTGTGTGTCTGTAGCCCTTGTGGACGCCTCAATCTCTTGCTGGCTTGCATCAGATGATGCTTCTTATGGCTGCTGTTCTGTTCATGGCTGCTGTTTTGCATGGCAAGATTTCATCGCTGTTGCTGCTGTGCTTGGCATCTTCCTTTGAGCCCAGCATGCTGCTGCTGTGTATGGTAGTACTGTTATGTTTGCTGCACTTGCCAGAGTCCAGTCTTTTGGTCCAGCATTGTGTCAGGATGCAGAGTGCAAGTCATGATGCTCTTGATAAGCAAAAACCCTGCACATAACGCAGTGCAGAGCACATGATGACCGCGTGTCCTCCTTGCATTGGGTATGGACAAGAGACATTGCTGCCAGGACTGGACACGTCTTCTGCTGTTGCCACTGGGACCCACAACTCACACATGTGTGACACTCCATGTGCCTCATACACACTTACCGAACACTCAGTTTGGTTGCTGCCCAGGTCACTTTTGCACATATGGCAGACAAAATCCAATTCAGACAGTCATGACAACCTATGCGTCTCATACAAGTACACTCCAATGCAACCGAGGCAAGCTTCCAGCTGCTCTTGACTGTCTGGGCCCAAAAAGTCAAGCAGCCTATGTTTTAGAAACTTTGCTCTTTTTAATCCCAAAACGTCTATTTTAATTCAGAAACGTCATCCCTACGTTGGGAATCTAAACTCAGAAACGCCTGGGGACAGCAAAAACGCGTTACTACATTGTGGAGATGCTTTGGTTGGTGCTCAGGTGGAGCCTTTCCTGGTGTCACCTCTGGGCTTCAACCTGCGGGAGAGGGGCAGGCGAAAAGACCTGCTGCGCCAGCACAGCCAGCACATCAAGCTGGGGCTACAGGAAGAACACCTCCCTCAGGAGCTGCAACTGTCATACATCAGGTACACGCTCTTGTCAATGTCTCAATATTATGGTCTGTCTGTCAGTCAGTCAGTCAGTCAGTTGGTCAGTTGACAATGCATCAATCAGTCATTTGGCCAACCACGCCAATCAATCAATCCACCAACCAACCACCCATCAACCAAGGGACGCATTGCTATTTTGAGGCTTGTCAGGGGAGTCAACAGACACGTAGGAAATGTGTGTGCACTCAGCACTTCATGCTATGGGCAGGTGGTCCTGCACATGCATCTGTTCTGCATGGGCTACAGAAAACCTGGCACCTGACCCTGTACAGGCAATGCAAACACTACACTCTATGTGGGAACGAGATCAATAAGTTGAAACTGACTGTTTAGGCTGCAGGATTTAGCACATACCGCCTGACTACGTTCGTCCTGTTCATGCATTAATGCGCAACACATGTGTCATCTTTTGGGTTAGGTGCACACAGTCCTGACTAGCTCCCTGTGTGAGCTCCTGCCTTTGGCAGCAAGCGTTTTGACAAAGATGTGAGTTGATGTGGCTTGGTAGGCGCTGTAGGAATCAGTACAACATGTTCTTGCCTGAGGAGCTTGCACCAGAAGCATCTGCACATGTACTTCTGCTTGTCAGAGTTCTGTTACAACAGTGCATGCCTGTACCAGCTCATTGCAGGGACCACCCAGTGAAAATCAGACACAAAACAAACAAGTCAGGGTATATTCCAGCACATACCAGCACCAGGCAGCAGCTTCCATGCCAAACAGGGGAATCCTTGTTGGAGTAAACCAATGCATACTGGATGAAACACACAACCAAGGCACCAAAACAATCTCAGGCTGAAGGTATGTTTGTGATGCAGGAACCCACCACCTCCCTCACACAATCTAGCTGGTCGCTTCCTCTGGGCCGTCCCATACCCCCTCATGCTGCGTAACTCGGTGGAAGACGTCCAGGCAGCGTGCGAGCTGGCACAGGATTCCTCCAACATGGTGGACCGCATGCTGACAGACTCACAGCGTGGAGCCTCGTGGCTCAGGCGAGAGGTCCAGCGTGAGCTCAAGTATGCAGAGGTGGAGGGGCCGGGGTCGCTTTGGGGGTCCACCCCCATGACGCAAAACCCTGTCCCAAGGTGGGTGCACCTGTCGGCCTTTGTCATTCACACAATTGGTGTCTGCAACAATGCTGGTCCAATGACATGTTCCATAGTGCATTGACCCTGTGCCTGAAGTTCATTTACCCTGCATCCATTCACCTGAGTCCTTGGGGTGTGTTCCACTTTGTCACCCAGCAAGCAGAACTATTTGGCGCCTGATGGTGCAGTGGCATGAGCCATTGCAGCTGTGACATGGCTGGCCTCAATATCAGGGTATAACCGCACATGCTAGCCATTCATGTAACTTCCTCATTCTTGGCATGCCACTTGAACAGTGCAGACAGTCAGAGACCGGCAGGACGCCATTATACCACCGTGTGTGTGAACCCACAGGTTGCTGGACCTGCAAACCTTTGCAGCTGAGGCTCGCGAGGCGGGAGCTGTGGTGCTGAACACGCTGCATGCTGAGCTGGGCGACAACGGCTTTCTTCAGGCCTACCTAGAACAGAAGGAGGTGCAGGTCCTGCACACCGGCTCAGACTCCCAAGTCACTGCCCTCTGCCATGACAAGGTATATACACTGCCATGCCTTGGACAACATCTTGCTTGCTGGTGGCGTCAGCAACTGGGGGTTTGCATTTGCTGAACACCGGCTGCAGAGGCTTCTTTGGCGAGACCAGGCTTGTCCTGCAAGTATCTAGCTCATCATGAGCTGGAAAGTGTTTATACTACTCTTACAGTCCGTTGACTTCTTGTTCTTTGCAGAATGTGCATGTACCTCTGCTGTTGGAGTGACAGCATGTCAACGGCATCAGCTTGCTGAATGCCTTCTCAATGTGAATCTGGTCTGAACTGTACTAATCAAGCGGGCAACAGCAAGCTTACCAGTAGAACTCAACAGCTGCTGTTTGCTTCTTGCAGGTGGCGTTGTCCGAGCACTTGAAGACATTGGAGGTGTACCACATCTCCACCATTCCCAAGTGCCGCCTGCCTCTGCTGCAGCTGTATGCTGCCGCCACTGACACAGACGCAGCCGAGACCCTCTTCCAGGAGCTCAGGCGCACTCTTGGTATGCCAGGCTAACTTCTCATACACTCAGCACTTGCATCTCATCTCAGCTTATCTGATGTCAGCTTATCTCAACTCATCTCATCTCATCTCATCTCATCTCATCTCATCTCATCTCATCTCATCTCATCTCATCTCATCTCATCTCATCTCAGCACATCTCATCTCATCTCATCTCACCGGTCCATAAGTCCTCTAAACACACCTTACAATCTCAACCACCAGTTGTTGGCATGTGCCTTCTGACATGTCACCGGCATGCTTTGTAGGACTGCCCTTTTAATTGAGCAACTGATGCTATTTGTCGTGACTGGCTTATTGTACTTAGCATGCTCCGTTGGTTGCCCTCATAATTTTGCATTCCTGCAAAGGCTGAGGCCCCACCCCATGAGGGGCAATTGGTTCTTGTTGTGGCAATGCTTCTTCAGCTGGTATGCTGGAGTTGTGAATTATGATCAAGCTGAACACCCTCACCCATCTGCACACTCCCCTATCTTGTTTCAAGTGCCATTTGACTCCTTACACATGCCCTGTCACCACACAAGCCCTCCCACACGCCCTGGACCCTCTCAAGCCCTACTTCTGTCTACTTGTCAAGCACCTTGTGTGTCAAGCACCAAATCTTGAGTGTGTGCTGTGACAGGTGACTCACCAGAGCTGTGCATCAAGCCTGCCATGGGTAGCTGGGGGTTGCACCGCCCCCTCCCCTGCATAGCCAATTGTGAGGACCTCATGCTGTATGCCTTGGCGCTGCAAGATCGGTGGCCCAGACTGCCATCAAACTTCCTCAGTACGCCCCATGCTGCCATTGACCTGCCGCCTGCTGGCAATCAGCAGCTCATGGTGGAGCCATTCATTCACGTGGCCAGGTAACTATTGAGTCACACGCTTCTGACTGCTGGTCTTCAGCAAGTCATCACTTGGGTTTTCAAGTGCTGCTCATCCAATTGCCTGTCACTGCTGACTGCTGCAAGTGCACATGGGTGGCGATCCTGAAGATTGTGGACGTTGACTTCAGTGCAATGTGTGAGCTATGGTAAAGGATGCAGTGGCTGTCTGCTGGCAAACCAATGCTCTGTGGCTGCTTAGGAGTGTGTTCTCATCAGCCAAGTTACACCTGTACATACACTGAGCACTTGATGGTCCACAATATACACAGTGATGCACTTGTTCTCGTGCCGTCAGCTGTGAATTTGTTTGTCAGTCCTCATGGCCCTTGTGTGCTGGTTGTAGGTTGGTTGCAGTACCACAGCAGCAGGGAGGTCCTGAAATCCGATGGGAAGGCGACAGCCGCTGGATTGCCATCTCCTCAGCGCTGCTCGGTGAAGTGGGACGCATGCAAGTCCTCACCCCCACCATCCTGGTCCACCCCGCCTCGGGGGCCCCCTCTGACCCAGCTCAGGCTTCTGACGCAACAACCCATACCTCTGGCGTGACCTCCCCTGGGTCAGCAGAGGCCATTGCAATGACCCCCCCACCGCCCGAGTTTTTGCCGCCGGATATCATTGCGGTGGCAAAGCAATGGATGACAATGGCGGCAGACAGATTGGCGATTGCCGGCGCCGCCCACATGGATGCCTTTGTGCATGCTGACAAAGGGGAGATCATCATCATTGATGTGCACTCAGTGCCAGACCTATCACAAGACTCTCTGCTGCTGCAGCAGGTAAGCCTGGGTGAAGCAATGAACACCCTGTCATGCTTGATCCACCTGATGCTGTTCGCTGCTATAAGTGCTGGACTGCTGTTGTCTTGTGGCAAGCATCACTGTGCGCAAGGCTCCACAGAGGAGAGCACATTGTGTGTCAGCCCTGAGGTCTGAGCTGGTATACAGAGCACAGATACTATCCTCAGCACATCGTGTGAACTCAGGCTGTTACACTATTATATCCCTTCTGATGACCTGAGCAGCCCAAAATAATGCTTGGCTTCTCATTAATTGACCCTGAAAGGCGTGGTCTTTTCTTTTCTTTTCTAGCCCTTCTGACACGACTGACATATGCTGCATTGCAGGCACTGGTTGAGCAGCCACCGGTCCATCCCAATGATGTGCTGCGTGAGGTTGTGGACCTTGCACAGCTGCCCATCTCACAAGACACCTTTGATGAAGATCCCCAGCTGCAGTATGATAGTCAGTTAGATCAGGAAGAAGATGAAGAGCTGCTGGATGCTGGGTCAGGCCTACAGGCAGATGATGTGCAGCCCAACACATCATATGGGCAGCAGACTTTCCAGCCAGCACAGGAGCTTGATGAGTCTAGGCAAGCTCAGAATGGTGGTCGCACAGGAGCAGGCTGGACAGATGATAGCTTCACTGACGCAGCACTTGATGATGATACTTTCGATCCTTCTGGCTTCAATGTTGTTGAACAGTCATAACCTTACCATGTGACAGGCATTGGACTGACCGTGACTTTTGCACAAGATGTGAATGAACGCCAAAGGAGCTGTGCATGAGGCAGGTGACAACAATCATGGCTTATTCACACACTTGAATGACTAGTCTATGCAAATCTGCTTTAAAGCAAAGCAAGTAGTGTCCTGCATGTGCTCTGTTTCAAACCTGATGTGGACCTGAAGATGAATGCTCACTGTCCCAGATTTCAAGCGCCGCAGCCGATTTGCTGGGTTCTGGTGCTGTGTGCATTTCTGGCAAAGCGCTTTACCTCAATCTCTCGCAAGAATAAAGAAACAATGATCTTAGCCCCAAGAATTAGCTCTCCGTGCAGATGCATCCCATGCAAAATGGAACCGTCCTTTTGAGTTTGATGACGGTCAAAGAGAACAGCAGCGTCGAGGTTGTCAATGAGCGGCACTACTATTGCTGGAGCAGCTTGATGCCAAAAAATTTTGGAACCATTTCTCGATTTATGCGTGTCATCTCTGCGCGAGGGCCATGCTAATCTTCTCTGTATCGTTCCAATTTTAACAGATGTAACCGAAGTTACATCAATGGTGCCTGATTTGGTCGTTTATATACACCGCATTTATGTCACAGTTGCGAGTATGGGTTGACCTGTTGACATACCATTTAGCCTGCAGATCTTTACTGTACGCTCCACATCCCTTGCGCAACAGACCTTCATCCCAGTTACATGGGTGGTTGCTGCTCCTCTCAATCTCAGCAGGGACATACTGAGCATAATAACTTGGATCGGAACAAAAGTCAACGTCAGAGCAACTGGACAGCAACGGGGACTATTGCTTTGCGTGACAGCAATCTCAAGGTGGAGAGCAAGCCTCCCCACGAGTTCGCAGCTTGGCCTAGCATGTTGCCCGGCAACCTTACACCGCGAACGCTCGACCCCTTATTCCCCAAATCAGACTCGGTGGTATCGTGTGCAGGCTCTGCCAAGTGCAGCACTCGGTGTGGGTCCCGCAGCTAGAGTTCTGGACGTAACCAACAACCACTTGACATACTTGCCAGACCAGATCAGCAGCTTTATCAATCTCAGCAGATTGATATTAGCTTCAAACCAACTCAACGCACTGCCACCTTGCTTGTCTCAGCTCAGTTCCCTCAAGGTGAATTTTGACATTGTGTCAGCATAGAGCAGCTTTGCGAAGCAAATGACACCTCTTATAGAATGTGTACAGTAGGCTCAAATCTGACTTGCACAGCACCTTTGTGTCTTATGATGCAGGTGCTAGTGCTAGACAACAATCAGCTGACCAGTCTGCCCTCAGACATTGGCCAGCTTTCCCGGTTGGAAAAGCTATCTGTCAAGGAAAACGCTCTTGTCACTGTGCCTGTCAGCATCAAGCAATTGCAAAAGCTGTCTGTCTTAGATCTATCAGCCAATAGCCTTTCTGAGCTGACACCAGCACTGGCAGAGTGTTCTCAGCTTGAAGAGCTGAATGTCAGCAACAATGATCTACAGGTGTGTTGTGTCACAACAGCTGCAGCTATCACTGGCTGCCCACAGACCATGCAAGATGTGCACAAAGTAGAGACATGTTATTGTGGTTGTGATCTTGATACAAGACATTCATGGAGAAGAGATATGTAATGTGGATGTGATCTTGCGTGGCAACAATGACGTTGCATTTCATGACAGTTTGTGTTCCTGGGTCTCTGCAGGCAATCCCATCAAGCTTACAGCAGTTACAGAAAGTCAAGATTTTGAACTTCAGCCAAAACAACATCACAAGTGTGCCTTCTGGTATCCTCACTGGATGCCAAGCTTTGCATACTCTGCTCTTGCACTCAAACCCAATCTCAGCACAGGTATGGCATGATGTGTCTTTCTCTGTCACTTGTAACTACTTTTCTACCATGAGTCTGCCCTCCCTCATGCTATTCCTTGACAGTGTGTTGTCAGCCTTTGTGTCAGCTGATTGCCTGATTATGCTCCAGCATTGCCGCGAATCTCATGTGCCATCCACTGGTTGCAAGCTTCGCTAAGCTGCTTTCACTGCATATGCAATGATACAAGAAGATGTCTCGGAGCACTAATTTTTTTTATGCTGCATGCTGTGCATACTTGTGAACAGCTGCAGCATGCCTGCGTCCCACCTTGCTGCCCACTTTTCTGGCATTGCTGCAGTCTGATCTGTGCTCATGCAGTCTTTTGAAGCTACAGCAGGTTATCAGGAGTTTGAGCAGCGGCGAAGGACCAAATACAATAAAAACATTGCAACAGGTGTCTCCATGGGCAATGGCTTGCAAGAAGGCGTTGACAGGCAGTTAAAGCCTGTACAGTACTGATACATGTACAGACTGTGTTCATACCAGGAGACAAGACCCTTCTCAGCACTGTGTTGTGTGTTCTGAACTTGTCTGCAATTTGAGAACAACACCATCAAACAAATGACCATCTGATAAAAGTTGCTCCCAGCTTGTGTTAAAGACGTTTTTGGGGAGTGACTTGACTTTGTTTTGTGATCTTTTTCCAGGGGTAGTGACTTCAATGCTGACTGTTACCACTGATTCTGCATTCAGAAGTTGTGTACCAAAAGCCACCAGTAGCAGCAATTCAGTACAACATCTGCAAACTCATATAGCTGTGCTGACAGTGCATGTAAGGTGAAAGTTATCACTGGCAAAGCAAGTTGATGTCTGTTTCTGCACACACAATACATTTGCAGGCTACTGGAAATTGCATCATCAACATTGACAGCGGGCAGCTGCAAAGCTGCTTATCATCCTGCTATCGTTCTGCCGACATAGCTGTTTTTGATTCAAGTTTGCTCCCAGCAGCGTGTAAATGTGAGTCATACAAAACTCCACTTGGAGATTTCTGATAGGCTAAGCAGTGCGGTGGCAAGAGTCACTGTGCTTTTCTTCTACAAAAGGTCAATACAGATCAAGTTCTTGAAAAACAATAAGTCCACCATCACAGCAAATATCGATGCCAGCAGCAGGTGCATGTGCGCATTTGCTGTAAATGATTTGCAGCTGTTGCCCATGTGCCATCATCACGCCAACTTTTTCTGGAAAGAGCTTCTTGCTTGTATTCCTTTGACACAGACTCCAACCACAGATGCAACAACACATAGTGCCAGGACAATGACAAGAGATACGACAGCTGCCAAAAACAGCTTGACATCAAGCAAAGACAGCTGCCACCATGATAGCTTGTGTTGCATGGTTTCCAAGTAAGGCTCTGCTGCAGTGCGCAGCACTTGCTCTACAACATCAGCAGCCACTTGCGCTGGATGCCGCGGCTTGTTGATCAGTCTCTTTTGCACCTTCTTAGAGCTTTCCTGCAGTCATATCAAAGTCGCATTGAGGAAATGGCCAAACGCAAGGGCGATCAGTTGCAAAAATGCTGGTTTGTGGTGTTGTGCATACACTCGGCCAGGCAAAGTGAGTACTTGGCTGCAGTGCATATGTACTGCCACTGGTCATCATGCAAAGAGGTAGTCAGCTGCTGCACACACCCAGCTGACTGTGTCGCTGTCAGTCGTCATCAGGCAACTGGCAGATGACACCATGAATCCTATAAGTGTGGACTTGCAGAGGTGATCAGTGCCCACTTTCTCCAGGCATTGGTTGGCCCAACTATTGTTGGCTAAATCATGTTTGCCCACGTAGCTATCATGATTGCCATGCAAGGCAGTGCATTTCCACAACATTTGCATTGACCATGCCTGGTAACGCATGTTGTATGTATGGCTTACAGTGAAGGCAGGCTCATCCAGAATGCGCATGAGGGCAGCCTTTAGGGGCTTGCTGTTCACTGGGCTCAACTTGCTGGGATTGACCGTAAGCCCAAACCCATGATACTCGGCCTGAAGAAACAGACTCTGAGTCAGGTTTTGTCCTGTTACACTGTGGTGGCACAATCTGTAGTCTGTGCAAACGTGGTGCGCAGCCAGCACTCCATTTCAAGCAGCATGGCATAGCCCACTATACTTATGCATTTAATGTACATGCGAAATGCTGACATGCAACACACTGATGAGCCCTCCATGCATCCTTTCAAGATTGCGTACGCTCTGTATTCACAGATAGATGCAGCGCCTGCCTTTCTCTCTCATCATGGACTTTGATGAACAACAAAATGGAAAAGCAAATTGGAAAAGCAAAATGGAAAAACAAAATGGAAAAACAAAATGGATTTAAGGATCTGGATGTACCTTGGCAGCATTGGCAGGCTGATCAACAATGAGGGGAACTGATACTATAGGCTTGCCATGGTACGCAGCTTCATGCAGACTATTTATGCCGGCATGAGTCAAAAATGCCTTGACAGCTGGATGGCCAAGGACGTCATTCTGAGATGCCCAGTCAATGAGCTTGATGTTTGTGCCTAGATTCAAAACCTCCATGGTCATGTTCACTGCACAGCATCAAGGGATGGTTACACACCATCAAGGGGTGGTTAACAGACCATCAAAGGTGGTTAGACACCATCATGGTTTGGTAGAGACCATCAAAGGTTGGTTAGACACCATCAGAAGTTGGTAACAAACCATCAAAATGCACAACAGCTTATCAGGCAACTGACCAGGAGCCAAGATCAACAATGCCAGAACTGATAGTGCCAATGTAAGCATTGCCATCCTCTAAGAAGAAGATGACCAACCCCACGAAGCAAAGAGCTGATGTCTCATGACCAAGTCTGGTTCTTGTGGATGTGCAAATGAGCCAGCAACCTCGTTCAGACAGAATTGGCAAATGGCGCAGCACATCTGTGCAGACCTGACTCTTCAAGATTGTGTTGAAGAGTTTTGCTACTATTGAGTGAGGACACATGAAGCACACCTGGCAGGTGCAGTGGATTTAGCTTCCACAGCACAGGATTGGGCAAAGCTGACAAGGCTTGAGCCATGCTGTGCAGCTCATCCCTGTTCATTCTGGCTAGTGTTCCCATTGAGACAAACACAGCCCATGCCCCTCTGACAGCCCCTGACTCAGGAAAGAATCGAGCTCATGAGTCACTGGCTTTGAGTCTTGAGCCAACACAGGTCAAACCAACTGCAGCAAAGCTGATTATGTCAGCTGGACAAAGCAGGCCAATACACTATATGTACCGTGCAACATATGGCATGTATTGTGTAACATACACAACGTAACATGCAGTGTGTGAGATATAGTGTATAACATTCATTATGTTGTGTATTAACTGAGGCAGCTGAGCTGGATGTACACCATGGTGTGCACATGAACATAATCACCAGCAGGGCTAAAACCTAGGTATCACATGAAATGTCAGTGAGCCATACAGATGTCATGCATGCTGTAGCACCGTGCAGAGACCACTGTTCAGAGATACATGTTCGTTCTTGAAGAGAGCACTGTCCTGGAGCATACATGCAGTCTTGGGGGCACTGGCTGTGGGTACTCCAGAGCCCAGTCCACAACCGCAATGACAGCTGCTGCTGAGGACACCCCTGTTTCATGCAAGCGGAAGCTTTGCCCTGTTGCCTTGATGAACTCAGCTTGACTGGCGTGGAGTCAGAAAAGACACCACATAGTTTTGTGCCCGCTGCCAGAAGTTCTGCACAGCATGGAGGTTTCAATCACTGACGGTCTGGCGCACACATAGAAGCTTGTAGAAGCATGTCGAGACAAGCACTTTTGTGTTTATATATAGCCTATTGCTATTGTCATGCATGTTGGCACCAGCGGCTGCTGAGAGTAGCTAGCGCTCCTTCTTTTGTGATGGCTCAGGCTACAGCAAGTTCAGCTCAGCCGTGATTTCACCTTTAGCGCCTGCTTGCAGGGTCAAGGCTCACAGTTCAGAAAGTAAGCAACCATGAGGCAATTGCAAGCTGTGCACAGGGGTGGATCTGATGTCTCTGCCTTCACAGTCTCAGGCATTAGGGGAGGCCGTACGTGTGCCTTCTTTTTGGATTTGACAGCTTGCATAAGCTATGCAAAAATCACCGGCTTACTACCGCTCATGTACCAGCAACCACTTGTATAGGAGCATACAGTACATGCCATGATCACGAAGATGCACTGTAGTGCGATGTACCACGCACCATGTTTGGGGTCAAGGATGTCCCCAGCTGTGGAATGTAGGAGATTGGGTTGGGCATTGATTGTGATTTGGAGTACATTGAGCGGTAGTGGAATGACCTCAACACTTGGAACACCTAAGAGGTCTTCCAGCAAGGCAGCTGGCCACATGACAGCATCGCGAAGAATGAGGTCATACCCTGTGGGATGCAGACGAGTCAGTCTGCTTTGTGGGATGCGCACTATGAAATATGTGTATGGTATCCATGAAAAGCTGGACCACATTGCATATGCTGATAACAGACCTGTGTCTGACATCCTCCCAAGAGCCTGTTTGTCTGCAAACAAGTGGCCTGCTGCCAAAGCCTGAGATTTGAACAGTTGAGCCGCACTCTGCAATGTCGAACAGCTCCAAGTAAGATTGGAGGTGGATTTGTGACGTAGCTGCAGAAAGAGGTGTCCTATGGGGTACGTACCTCTTGCGGATCACGCGACAGGCTGGACGCCCACACCTCTGTGCCGACATGAACCGGACCCTCAAAAGTCACGACGTCAAGCCCAGGAACAGATCTTTTGCTGAGTGCATCAATGCTGATAGCGTCTGTCGAACTGAGTAACATGCTAGAGTTATGCCCACGCATAGCTAGCTCTTGACCTATTCTGAGGATGTTAAGTTGGTGAGAAAGGCCAGCCATCACTGCAACGCCGAGTATAGAATCAGCACAACCGTTTGGCACAACGCAGCACAGAAGGATCGCTATACATGCTGTGCAGCATGATGGCCTTGAATATGATCTGCGCATCTCGCTCCTATATAGCGCTATCCTATACATAGAGAAACAACGCGGGCGTTCGCAGCGCGTCTTGCAAGCAATGCCACGACTATGTTGGTTTGGCGGTGAACCACCTCATCTTGTTGCCGAAGCTGCACCGCCGCAGGACCGTCGGATTCACATACAGTGCAGGTTTGTTTGAAACCCGTCTATGTAAGTCGGACGGTATTCTATATCTTCTTATAAGTTCCACCAATAAATACCGAGATAAATTTGCCCCAGGATATGAGAATTGTCATGCGCAGCACACGAAGCAGAAGATGAGTGTCAGAACCGCTGTGCTGCTGTGACAAGTTTCGCAGCACTATGCTGTTAAGCACAGCACCAAGCTGACAGCCATGCGTTCAAAGCTCATGTAAATATGTATGCAGCGGTCGCGGTGTCAACTGCCGAACAGCATTAAGCTCCGTCCCAGTAACTGCACTGTGTATGCTTGTGACGAGGGTCGCGGTGTAAAGCAGGCAACAAACGTCTTCCATGTGCACTGACTGCACACAAGTCTCGGGCACACTTGAAAGGCGATGACTGCTTTCGAAGGCAAACATGATGCGATCTTCTGCCGGAAAACGATGATTGGCAATCAACAGTTTCGCCTGTCAGCGAAGCTGTCGCCGGTGGACTTTCTTTAGTCTTGCTCAATTGTACAAGACCAACGGATCTGTGCAGTCAGCAACGAAAACTTGAGCAGCAAGCAGCGCAACATCAAAGTTTGTACAAAAGCTGCAAGGGGAAAGCAGTCCTTTACTCAGCGCTCCTGGGGCGGGGTGGCCTCGAGCATCGGATATGGCACATCATGCCAAGACCTCCAGAGCTTAGCCCAACAGAAGCATGTGTTCAGCTCTGTTTTGAAGCTGCCATTGGCCTGGGCCTGAACTGGGCTCCCCTGCACTCTGCCATGCAAGGGCTGCATGATGCTGCTCTTCCTTCTGCTGTTGGCAAAAGCAGCTTTGTGGATCTGACAGATGATGTGTCAGACACTGATCTTGAGGTGAGCTTGCAATCAGGCACTGCAGCTGTTATCACTGCAGCTTCACCTCTGCAGACTATGCTGCTGTCTCTATTGTGTTCTGCTTTTGATCCTGGCTATGTCATGCAGATGCAGCAGGCGATGGAGGCCAGTCTATTGGAGACTTTCTGCCCTGACACAGAAGACACAGTCTCTCCAGAAACGCATGCGCAACAACAAGAGTTGCTTCTGTTCTATGCAAGCCAGCAGGCAGCACGCATGTCTCCCAAGACAGAAAATCAAAACCCAGCTGATACAGCAAGCAAGTCACCATCAGCTCACCTGCAGCAGCATAAGTTGCAGCCTGCTGATTGGCATAGTGGCTCTGAAATCATGAGTGAGACAGGGCATAAAGGCGAAGCTGGTATGCTCAAGAAAGAAGCCAGTAGTGAGCAAGATGCTTCTCTGAAGCTCAGGCTCAGCCAAGAGTGCTCTGACGAGTCAACATCGTCAGCTGGAGTGAGTCTGCCTGCTCAACAGCTGCCAGGTGATGAGCATTGCTGTCTTGGGCAGAGTCACTGACTTTTATCCGTTTTCTATATCACTGGGTGTGAGAATAAATAGTGCGGCTGTGCAGGCAGACATGCTGCATCAGCTTTGGAGACGCCTGCTGCAATGGAAACAAGGGTACCTGCATTTGGTATGTTTATGTGCCAGCAGCCAGTTCGACCTGCTACATGCTTTGCAACTGTTTGTGCATACTCAGACCTTCCTATGTGGAGCTCACATGGTTGCTGAAATGTCTACTGGTTCTGTAATCACTCAGAGCAGTAGGTGCTAACACGGGGAAACTCGAGAAGTGACCTGCAGCAACAGCAGCATGTTCAGCACTCACGGCTCTTTCTGCTTGCATCACCCCTGTCCCAGCCACTCAAATTGCAAAGTGCATCTACCCCAGGGGGCACAGTGTTTGGGTCTCTGTTCACTGCTGTCCTTCTTGCTCTCAGGCTTGATTCTTTGCAGGCGCAGCCCAGACAGGGCAGACCACCCCCTCCAGATTAGTCACCTGGCCCACAGCAGCTTCCAAGCTCATGACGGCTGCTCCCTTAAAACAGATGCCTGACAGGACCCACCTGCCCCCCTCCCCCAGCTCCCCCCCGGCTCCCCCAGCCAGCCCAGTGTCCAGCGGCAGTGCAGGCTTTCTCAGCAACAAAAGGCAGAAGCTGGGGACCCTGGAACCACCCCCAGGCCTGTGGCTAGGCAGCAGAGGTCGACAACCAGGTCATGCTCCTGTGAAGGCCTCGCACAAGGTCACAGCACAGCAGCGTCAGAGCTACTCTGATCCCCCTGCTGAGCTTGACATCAGCCTAGAGTCAGATGCAGACACTGATGCTGCAACGCATGGTTCTGGTGGCAGGTCAGAGGGCAGCAACGATAGGCGCTCAGCACCTGGGCTCCCCCCCTGGCTTGGTGCACTGTTTGATCAGCAGTTTCCCACACAGCCAGGAAGCCGGTTAGACCACAATGTAGCCATAGACTCAGCTGGTGACACAGAAGCAAGGTGCCGAGGTGTGCCTGAGTTTGTTGATAGGCAGGTTCCTGGAGGCGATGGGGCAAGTGATGGGCAGCCCTTCCAGCTGATAGAGGACAAAGGGAAGGGCATTGCTGGTCCTAACCCTGAGCCCTCCTTCCTGCCAGAACAGCCATCCAAGCTTGATCACACCAAGCCTGGCAGTTGGGTATGGTGGAAGGTTGATGATAATACCTGGATGCCTGTGCAGGTAGGGCAAAGCTGACTCACCCACCAATCACTCAGCTGGCTTTTTTCTTGCTGAGCATCCTCTTTGCTAGCCAAGTATTTACTCAGCTGTCTCACGTGCATGCTGCTGAAAGCTTGTCATCCATTTGCTGCTTTGCTGCATACTTGTGCAAACCCATTCCTGACTTGGATGGTGCTTGTCACAAAACATGACAAACTATCTTGCAGTCTCAGCAGTTTGTGTTTGTGTTTGTTATTATTCACAAAAGCCTGTTGATGAGTCACCACCAGAAAGACTAGCCTGGTTGTGTTGTCATGGCAAGAGCCAACCTTAACTTGCACTGCTGCGCAAACTTAGGTCAGCTCTTGCCAACCTTCACAGCTTTTGCATTGTTGACATGCACAGTCACTGCTTTGCTGACTTTTGCCTCAGCAACTCTTGCAGTGTTGACATTCACAATCGATGCTTTGTTCGCTGTTGCCCTTCTCAACAGCTCTTGCAGCTTTGCTTTTCACTGTCGACCCTGTGTTATAAGGCAAATCATGGTTGCAGGTTCAGAAACGCTTCAGAGACTGGGCCGGCTTGCTGGAGTCCTATCAGGTATTGCTGGCAGATGAAGGGACTGAGGATGTGCCTGTAGAGGTGCCTGCAGAGCAAGTCTGCATGCACTTCTTCCCTGGTAGCCGCGTGGACGTCAAGGGAACACCAGCCCAGCAGGTTGGTGCATCAGTCAATGTATCTCTTCTGTTCAGACGTGGAAACGGTCTGTGTGGGACGTACGACCTCCTGCTTCTGGTGAACCAGCTGGCAATCACCAGCACAGCATCAGCTTGTTGCATGATTGTTGCCAGATGTGTTTGCATGTGCAAGGACAAGCATGCATCTGGCATACAGGCGGGGTCATCTGAGCTTTTGAACTCTGGAGCATTACTTGCAACGTCATTTTGCCTCAACATGCAATGCAAGCTGGCTTGCCTCTCCTCATTTGTATACAGTAGGCTTCTTTATCTTTCCCTGTTTTCACAAAACATGCTTCCTTGCAGGGTGAGGTGCTGCCCATCCGGTACCACCCCTTCCACGGCATCTACAACATCAGGATGGATGAGGGCTGCGTTCTGATGGCCAGCCACTGCGACATGCGTCTCCTCCAGAACCATGCTGAGCCCAGCAGTTGGGCAGTTGGCACTGGGGACATAGCTCACAGTCAAGCCTCCACAGCTTCACAGCACAGGCCCAATGCTCTGCAGCAGCTGCTTGAGCAGACATCAGCACGGCAGCCTGGGGTGCGCACTGCCCAGCAGCCTGCACAGCAGCCCGGCAACCATGCTGTTCCCATGATGGGTTATGAGGGGACTGCGCATCTGCGGCAGGCAGCAGTCAGACAGGATACACATGGCGCAGCAAAGTCTGCTTTTGTCAATGGTGCTTCTCCAGACCTGACTGCACTGGTCAACATTGCCATGGCCATGACTCAGCCATCTGCTGCTGCTGCTGCGGCAGCTGCTTCAGTACCTGTTGGCATAATGCCTGACTCAGCTGCGCAAGGCAAAGCTGCTTGCAGTGGAGTGGTTGGCGATGTGATTGCTGATGATGAGGAGGAGGAAGAAGAGCAGAAGGTTGCCAGTCCACCTCAGCGGCGGCGCACCAAGCAGTCTGTTGCACAGAGGATGGCGCCAAAGAGGGCCACCCCAACTGTGCCTTCAAGCCCTCTTGAGCCCAGATCCATCCGCCGGAAGCTGTCTCATGCTGAGCCTGCTGAGCCTCCAAAGCACATAGCAGCGCCTGGTCCTGTCAAGCTGCTGCCAGAGCTTCCATCTGATGCTGCTGCTGTCAAAGCTGCAGCACCCATGAGAGTAGTCAGCACCGCTGGAGGGAGCCACAGTCATGTGACGCAGCAGGCACCACGGCAGCAAGTCAACTCTTGGGACCATGACAGCGATGAAGACCTGTTTGTGGACCTGTCTGGCTGCAACATTGTGCCTACAAGTAGCAGGAAGAAGCAGATGGCAGATGAACCTGCAGCAACCGATTCCAAGCAGTCTGCTCAGACTGGCGGCATTGGCATTGCCGCCACTGACAGTGCTGTAGCAAGCACAACCATCATCTCTGCCAGAAAGGGCATTGTGTCCAGTGTGATGTCACCCAAGCTACGTAGTCAAAGTGGCAAGGGCAGAAGAGTATTTGGCAAGGGCAGGAAGCCTGCGCAAGATGAGGATGATGATGTCGTCCTTGATCTTGACTAGGAGTTTTGCGTGGTTTGGCATGTATGTTCGTTTGTGCTGTTCTATTTGCTTGCAAGCTGCATGCATGCACACAAGCTGTTGTTTGGAGATTTTGGTCAAGGGTAGAGGTGCTTGGTATACATGTCTAATTGAGATAGCTCCAAGCAGGCTGATCATGCAGCAATTTTGCTGCATTTGCCATTACTGGTGGGGTGACACTGAGATTATAGTAAGCCAGCAAGAAAGCCTGGTTTTATTGTACAGTAAGGCTGTTGTACTGCTGACAACAGCAGCTCAGTGAAGCAAATGTTATCCATTACGTAACCATTACTGTTGTACAGACCGGTCTGCAGATCTCAGATCAAAGGTTGGGCAGAATCTCGGGCTCAGAAAATGCGCTGAAAGTCGGCTGTCAGAAAAGAGTACATGCGTTGCTCTTGACCGGTGTATTTGCTTCGCCCCAGCCAGTCAGCTTTTGTAGTCAGCCTAATATTCATTCAGTCGTTGAATCGAGTCTCTAAAATAGCGTGACGTCGGCGGCCTCATCCCATCTGACGTTGGTGCAAACGTATTGAGCATTCATGCAGCAAGCAAGAGACACTGTGCCAAACGCTGTCAGCCTTGAAGCGAGTAGTGAGCAGGCTGCGAAACGGCAGAAGCATCACCACGAGTCCGATCAAGTGCAGGCGTCCAAAGGTCAATCAGCCATGCTCGCGTCGTAACACCAGCAGCAATGCATGCTGCGTGTCTTCAGTGCAGCGATAGTGCTACGACCAGAAAATCGTACTGCTCCTCCACACTAAATAGCGTTGCACGCTCAGGTGAAGCAGTGCCTCAACAACCTGTCGGAAGCTTACACACACCTCTCTCCCATGATGAAACTTATGGGGACAAATCCGAACCAAATCTCAATGAAGAAGCTGGTGATGAAGCTGGTAATGGCAGACCCAAACCAATGCTTCAAGTTGCCGATGATGTGAAGTCACCTGCCATGATCAACAGCATGTGTGACAAAGAAGACCAGCCAACAGATAATGCAGCAGCAGCTGTGGCTGCAAACACAGTGATCTGTGAGCGTGGCAATATGAAGCAGACCTGCTCAGCATCTGGCTGCCAGCAACAGTGCTGCCGCGACTGTGCACTTGATGCAACCGATCATCAGTATGATGACTTCATCTTCTGCAGCGATGATTATTGCTGTGGGGAGACCATGTACTGCGGAGACCACAATCACCTGCTCAAGGCTTGTTGCCAATGTGACGAAGCCATGTGTGATGAAGACACACAACGGTGCCCATGTTGTGAAGAGACATTGTGTGAACGCTGCTCCAATTCAGGGACGCATGAGTTGGAGTGTCGAGCTGGTCAGTGGAATGGTCACACTATCAGCAACAGTGACAAAGCCTTCCTAGCTCAGCAGTTGTGGCAAGAGGGCTTGCTTGATGAGATATTGTGAGACTGCTGATGAGCTCAAGGCTTGCAATGTTGACAGCTGTAAAGCGGATGCAGATGTGTCATCAGCAAGACTTGCCTTGCCAGCTTTTGGAAAACGCAGAATCAGTTCCTCAATACAGCAGCATCAAGAACATGTGCATATGCACAGCTTGGACGCAGCCTGGCGTTAACGCGTACACAACTATGCCGATCAAGCAACAGTTGTTGCATATGCTGGTAATCATATGATGCAATCCTGTGGTAGACTTATCTCAATTTTGTGTAATGGTGACTGTTGACAGTGCTTTAGTCACATTCATAAATGGCCTTTATTGCACCCGGGTGGATGCTAGGCTAAGAGCCCAAGACTAGCACTTTATCAAGTCTTAGAGAGAACTATGTAGTGTTCATGCGCACAGGCGATGAGCTGCCTTTACAGTCGGACAGGTCCACAGTTACAAGGCTGCAGACACGTTACAGGTGCAGTGTCCCAATATGGTTTGGACAATACTTTCGGCGTGTAATTCTTTCTAAATACAAGATGCAAACGATCATGATCATGAAGACCTCTGCAGGGGCCTATCAAAGCTTTGGCAAGTCGCCTCAGGTTTCGTCCCTGAAGTTGGAAAGGGAGTTTTGCTTAGTAACTACTGATCATTGACAGCTGTTGAGTTGTCAGGCCTTGCCAGTATGTTGCTTCTTGCGAAATTGAGAGCCAATATAGCCAATTGTTGCAACAGAATGAGTCTTAGGTCACAGAAGCACAAACGATGCATGACACATACCGGTACACCCTTTTGCATGCCTAGCTACAGAAAGATCATATATGACGTTCCCCTTTTCAGCAAGACAGAGTGCAGCCATTCCCTCAAAACTAAAGATCAGCACTGTGACATGACCTGCCACCTGACATTTCTTCAAACGACCTATGTTGTTTGTTGTTTTTACTGTTGTTTTTACTCATGTTCTATAGTTCTCTTGGTACCTTATGGCAGCCGGGGACCTGTGCACCACTGGTGTTGATATACCGTGCTGGCTTTAGTGTGTGCTGTACAGCATCATTTATTTAAAGCAGATGCACGTATTGCCCCCAACATAGTGCCTCAATAGTGTTGTCTGCACGCAACTTGGCAACTTTGTCTGACATTGCCTCTGCGTCTTTTCAGGTCTAGGGTGAGCAGAACTTGCCTCGACAAAGGTGAGGCAGCTGAGTCACCAAGGCAGCACTGGCAGAAACAAGTGAAGTGCTTTGACTCTGTCTGCAGATCTATGGACATCTTGATCCACAGAAGTTTCAATCC
>JAABUK010002997.1_pt1 | contig 29247 bp, 27 predicted proteins | sample 5559141 | NCBI WGS metagenome assembly JAABUK01 (sample SAMN10711869, study PRJNA513367) | rock metagenome | isolation source: Antarctica rocks | place: Antarctica: Victoria Land, Pudding Butte nord | collected 2016-01-03
GTCAAGTCCCCAGTGATTCTCCTGGTTTTCAAGGCAATTCAGACCAAAATGAGCAGATCGAGAATGGGTATTTCGGAAATACCCTGGAATTCAAAGGGATTTCAACCGGACAGTAGTGATCGTGGTGAGATAATTTGCTCGCCTGCGTCGGAGGGCCGAACCGGCGCGGCTGTTGGACCGCCGATCTTGACTTCATGCCTCCGGACAGCTGCATCGAGCCCCGCCGACTCGGTCGGGCCTGACATTGCTCCTACGATCCTCCGGGGCATAATAGGTAGAGAAGCCGCGCAGCCTCGTCCTCGTCCTGCCTTTCGCGGATATCGCAGGTCCCTGGCCGAATTCATCCTATTGTCACTCGCCATCATGCCTCGTCCTCGACAGCCAGGATCTCCCGACGGACGTACCGCCGGAAATCCTCGACGTCCGTGAAACACCGGAAGCCCGCCTGGCTGGCGACGGACAAGGTCTCGGCGGTCTCGTTGAGCAGTACGGCCACCGGCTGACTCAGCTCCTCCTGAAGCCCGCTCGGCCAGGCGAGATCGAACACGGCCTTCTGCTCGCCGGTATCCGCGTCGGCGAGGTCGTAGGCCAGGACACCGCGCGGTAAGCCTTGCCCGTCGACCCAGTCGTTCAGCCCTTCGAGGGCCGCCTCCTCGGCCTCGCTCGTGATGCCGCCCTTGGCCGTGGTCGCGTGACACATCGCGGCGGCCGGGCCTTCGAGCCAACGCGTCTCGCCGTGGAGCAACTCCTCCATCCGTCGGTTGGCCTCCGTGGCGAGCAGCGACTTGCGTGCTTCGAGGAAGTCGCGGTAGTTCTCGACCCGCCAGAGCGCCGGGTCGGTCGGTATCCACTGCGAGGCTATCCGGGAATGAATCTTTGATGGGGCAATGGTTTACGCGGCATGGATGATGGTTGATGGGAAAGGGATTTCCGGGATTTTCCAGGACGTCCCGATCCCATTCGGCCCATCATATCAGCCATAAGCCATTTGCCATTTCTGCTTTTTTTTCCCGGATAGCCTCTGCGATGCCAGGGCGCCGGGATGGGCCGCCGACCTGGACTCGGTCGCCCAGACGAGCAGGCCTCCGACCGGGTGCCGCCGGTAGAGCGAGTCGAAGAGGCCCCTGACCTGGTCGCGGTTCCAGACGTAGCCGCGCTGGAACTCTGGCAAGGCCATGTGACCGCTGTCGATATGGTCGAGGATCGTCGAGATCTTCATGGCTCTGCCTCACGTAAGGCCTTGGTGCCCGTGTCCGGCATTCGAGTCGCGTTCCCCAATCCGTGCCGCTTGCCTGAAGGCCCATTTTCCGGTTGCGGTCCTTGGCCAGCCGGGCCGCGAGTTCGCTTGTGCGGTTACCCTTCTTCTGAACCGCATTTCCGGGAGCGGACCGAGGCACCCACGAGAAGGTCCGTGACACTCAGCTCCAGCCCACCTTTCGTCCAGCCCCGGCCGAGCGGCGGGCCGCATCGAGGATCTCGGTGACGATCAGGTTGTTTTTCAATGCAGAGAGGCCCGACGGCCTGATCTCGCCCCGGACGACGGCGGCGAAATAGCGCAGGAAGTCGTCCCCCGGCGGCGACAGCGGCGGCGCCTGTCGCGCCTCCTCCGGCTTCCCATCGAGGCGGACCCGCAAGCCCTTCTGGCCCACCGTCAGGGCCTGCCCGGTGCGGCCGTAGACCTCCATGTCCTTGCGGTCGAACGGCCAGTTCCACGACGCCTGCACGATCGCCTGGGCGCCTGGGTATTCCAGGATGATCGTCGCCTCGTCGTCGACTTTGGGATAGACCTCGGGCTTGAGCCGCTGGGTCACGGCGGTCACCGAGGTCGGCCGCGTGTCGTCCATGAGCCAGGTCATGAGGTTGGCCCCGTAGCAGCCGAAGTCGAAGAGGGCCCCGGCGCCGTTGCGGTCCGGGTCGGTGAGCCAGTCGAGGAACTCGGGCTGGACGCCGATCTCCTTCGGGCCCCGGTGGCCGGCGTGGACCACCACCTTGCGGATCTCGCCCAGGGCCTTCGCCTCCCTGGCCAGGGCGTAGGCGGCGTGATTGGCCGGATACCAGGTCGTCTCGTAGTTCACCAGCACGGGGATGCCGCCCTCGGCGGCCGCACGCTCGATGGCGCGGGCCGGCTCGACCCCGACGGCCAGCGGCTTCTCCATCATCACGGGGATCTTCCGCCGGGCGCAGGCGACGACGACGGCCGGGTGGTCGGCGGTGCTGGTGAAGGCGACCACGGCCTCTGGTTTGGCCCGGTCCAGCATCTCGTCGATCGAGCGATGGACCGTCGCCGGGTCGAGCCGGGCCTGCTTGATGTAGCGGGCAGCGACCTCGGGGTCCGGCTCGGAGATGCCGACCAGCTCGACGTCCTTGCTGTCGCGGTAGCGGGCCAGGAAGCCCCCGGCGTGGCCGTGGACGAGGCCCGCCATGCCCAGCCGCAAGGGGGGCGGGGCCGCCCCCGAGAGCGTCCCGGCGGCCACGGCCCCAAGGAATGTCCTGCGCCTCATCGGATGATCCCCCCGGTAACTCGGGCCGTGTTCAAGACGTCGGGAGGGCCATCATAACCGACCGAGGCGGGACTGCCACCGGTGTGACTCACTCGTCGCGCCGAGGCGGGAGTCGCCGGTCCCATACCCGAGGCAGACGATACAGGCCCGGTCCAGCTGGAGTCGTCGGCGTGCTCGACGGGAGGCAGGGGAAGGTCGCACGGTGAGCAACCGCAATCACGACTGCCGGGCTGCGCACCAATCATCCTGTCGTCGCTCCGTGCTGGGCGTTACGGAGGGTCGACGATGTGTGGTTGGTCTCCAACGAGGCCAAATCGAGCGGGGGCGTGCGGTTGCTGGGGCGGCCCTTGATGCGGCTGATGACCAGCGATGCCTATCCGGCCGACGAGGCGGCGATCCTGGATGCCTACGGTGCGACGGTCAGGCCGCCCCGCACGGGCAGGCCGGGCCGCCCCGAGGGGGCGTACAAGCCGCCTCCTCCGGGGGTGGCCGATGCCACGGTCGAGGGGGTGCGGAAGAAGGGCCGCGTGGTCGCGATCCTGACCCGGGTGGTCTTGGGGACGATGGCGGCGGTCGCCGCGGAGTTGGCCGGCTCGCGGGTCAGCCGGTCGATCGACACGTCGTTCATCGAGCGACAGGACGCGACGGACCGGCACCACGACGCGAGGAAGTCGCGGAAGACCTACCGATTCTCGAAGGGCTGGCGATTCCACGAGTCGGCCACCTATTTCACGATGTACAGCGACGATTCCTGCTGGCCGGTGCGGACGCTGCGCGAGCCGACCGGCGATGGGCGTTGGCGGAAACAGACCCCGGCGATGGCGGCTGGTCTGGCGGATCATGTCTGGTCGATGACCGAATGGATCAACCGACCGGTCGTGCTCCGGAGTTAGGACACGACCGAAAGCTCGACCCCGAAAAATACGCCGTGCTGGTCGCCTTCAGGGCAAGACGCAAGATCGAGGGTATGGGTGTCATGACGGCCGAGGAGGCCGCCTATTGACTCTCGATCGGAGACCGGGACCATCCGACGATCCCGGCGCTCGCCGCAGACGCCATCGACGGACATGGCCCCGATCCCGGATCGGGGCTATCGATCGGGCCATAACCCGATCGTCACCCGATCTCCCGCATGACCTCCCGTGCCTTGGCCAGGTCCCGCTCGGCGTAGACCTGGGTCACGTCGGCCTTGGCGTGCCCCAGGACGACCTGGGTGGCCTCCAGCCCGAACCGGGCCCGGACCGCCGTGGCGGCGGCGTGGCGGAGCTGGTTCGGCTGCCAGCGGTGGGCCTTCCGCCAGGCATCGAGTCCCGCCTTCAAGTCATCGGCCAGCCGCTTGCCCCTCGCCTTGCGGATGACCGGGTGGGGAAACGCCCGATCGCAGGCCCGCATGATCGCGTTGCGGTAGCTCGCCCGGGCGTCCGTCCGGCCCTCCTGGAGCCCCGTCACGGTGCCGAGGGCCTGGACGACCGACACCGGGATCATCTCGACCGAGGCCGCCCACCTGAACGCCCGACGGATCCGGTTGACCCGGCCATTGACCGACGACCGGGCGAGCCCAGCCCGGACCATCTCGTCGCGGACGGCGCGCAGGCCCAGCGGGCCGAAGTCCCGGGCCAAGGTGGCCCCGTCGAGCTGGCGGAGCGGCCGGAGGGCGACCTTGAGGTTGCCCAGCTCCTCCGATGGCCTCCCATCGGTATGGCGGTAATGGGACTGGGCGAGACGCCAGAAGGCCAGGATCAGACCGGCGACCGTCCGAGAGTCAGACGAAGGGTCGGCCTTGGTCCGCCTGGCAATCATCCACTCGGCGATGAGTCGATGGTATTCCTCCCGACTCTCCGGGGAATCATATCGGCCGAGATAATGGTCATTACCGTTGAGGGTGACGACGGCAAGATTGCGGGCCTTGTGGAGGCGGTAGGAAGGGATTCGAAGTGACATCGGAGCGCGTTCTCGGCCCCGGACCCGGTGCTATACCGGGTTTCGGAGGGGTCCGGGCCGCGCTCCCCGACGAGGGGAGGTTAGCAGAAATGTTGTCGGCGTAACGATTTAGGGATGAAGCGGGTAGCGGGAATCGAACCCGCATGTCTAGCTTGGGAAGCCAGACAACCACGCCAAGCAAAAACCGCCGAACCCCTTGAGGCTAATGTACTTTATGGCAGATAGCCGCGAATTGCAAGGGGTAGCAATTCGGTACATAATGGTACGAGAAACCACGGTACGGCCGGGCCAATCCGGTATAAAACGGTATGAAGAATCGCGGTGCTATAGGGTGAAGGCGGGATGCCGGGGGCAGGGATAGCATGGCCCCGGGGGGGGGGAGATCCGCGATGCTGGAAAAAGTCGTGAGCGGCGAGCGAACCAGCCCCGCGAGGCTGTCGATCCGGCACGCCTGCCGCGAGCTGGGACGGCCGTCCTTCGTGGTGACCGAGGGGCACGTCCGGCCGTCGGTCGTCGCGGCGTGGGTCGGGTCCGGGCCGCCATCCTCGCGATGGTCAAGGCGAGCGCGAAGGGCAAGGCCCGTTGATGCCGCCACCCGGGGGCTTGGGCCGATTACTCCCAGAGCCGGCCGGCTTCGCGATCCTGGAGGCCGACGACCCCCGTATGGGCTCCCTCGGGCCGCTCTCGCTTGTCTCCTCGCGCCAGGGAGTGGACGCTCCAGAGCCTGGATCAGGGCGGATCCCAGCCCAATCCCGACGGCGACCTATCCGTGACAGACCCTGCTCGCATGGGGCGACGGTCGATGCGGACGCCTTGACCAGCGGGCCCAGGTGCGAAGTTCCACGACCTGGCGGAGCGAATGTGGCAGGCCAGGCGAGATGGACGTTTCGTCATCTCCGCTAGGGCCCAAATCCGGCGAGAAACTTGGCATCCTCACTGGGCACGAGTTATCTATCGCCCCCCGGCCGCCGCAGCGTGGCGCTCTTTCCCCCCGCCCTTTCCGACTCCGGAGAATCTCGGTCGAGGCGAGACGGGCTCCACCCTTCCAGCGTCATCCCCGGACGATCGACCTGGCGACCCCGAAGGGTGGTCAAGTCAGCCGATCCGATCGACGCGTCAACCTCCGGTCCAGCTCCCGTTTCTTCATCGCCGCCTCGACGTCCTCGACGTTCGTCGGCCCGATCGGGGTCTCGTCGAAGATCAGCTTGAGGACCTCACCGGCCGCCTTCAGCTTCACGGCCGCCGGCGCCGACCCGTCGGACAGCACGGACCGCAGGGCCTTGACCGCGTCGGCGGCGAGGAACCGGACCTCCTGGCGGACCGAGTCGACCATCTCCAGGCGGTAGGAGTTGTACGCCGCGATGAACGCCGGGTCGTCAGAGAGCCAGCGGTGGACGGTGGCCCGATCGACATCCGCGGACCTGGCCGCCGCCGTGACGGTCGCACCGCCGAGAAGGGCGGCGAGGACCCGTTCCTGCCCGACGGAGGGCAGGGCCGGGAGTGTTGCATTATGGGGTAAGATGTCGCGTGCCATCGTGTTTGCCTCGGGACGGAGGGGCGGTTGGATCGCGCCGGGTCTGGATGATATCATACACGTCACCATCGACTTGCGTCGAGGGCGGGGGAGACTGGCGGGAGAATCGAGGGTCAGGGCGAGCATCAGATGGCCGGGATAATGTTCGTCCCGAATGGGGGGTCGGGAGGGCGAGAAGCGGGGCATACGCGGGGGTGTCGAACAACGGGGCTCGCACGGCGGGGCGGCGGCTCCTACTATTATCGCAAGGTCCGCCGGGGCGGCCGGGTCGTCTCGGAATACCTCGGGTGCGGCCCATCCGCCACGCTGATGGCGGAGGATGACAGCATCGAGAGGGAGATGCTGGAGGCGTCCCGGGACTACTGGAAGGAGGAACGCGAGCGGCTCGAAGCCGAGGAGGCCGTGGCGGTCGCCCTGTTCGACCGGGTCGAGGCCCTGGCCCGGGAAGCCCTGGAGGCGGCGAGATACCATCGACACAAGCGCGGGGAGTGTAGGAAACGTCGTGGAAAAGGCTGACTCGCCGGGAAAGGTTGACGCGCCGGCCAGGGCCCGTCCCGCCGCACCGACCGACCAGGCCGAGCGGGTCGATGTCATGCAGCGGGCGGCGGCGGGCGACCGCGCGGCGCTCCCGCAGATGCTGGCCATGTTCGACGAGGCGGCATCGCGGTTCGTCGAGGCGTTCGGGAACATGGCAACCCACGTCGAGAATAGTCTCATCTCGGGCGCGGGCGGCAAGGATCTCACGGTCAAGGAGGGGCTGTCGCGCAAGCTCGCCGGGATCCGGAAGGACCTGGCGGGCCCCGACCCCACGCCGATCGAGCGGTTACTGGCCGAGCGGGCGGCCCTCTGCTGGCTGACGGTCTACGAGTACGAGAGGCGATACGCCGATGCGGGCAGCATCCCGATCGTGCAGGCCGATTACCACCAGCGTCGGATCGACGGGGCGCATCGGCGGTTCCTGTCGTAGCTCAGGACGCTGGCGACGGTCCGGAAGCTGGGATTGCCGGCGATCCAGGTCAATATCGCCGAGAATCAGGTCAACGAAACGAATCCCTCAGAATTATGGCGGGAGCGGAAATCCCTCGTCTGCCGAGATTTCAAGAGTCAGGATACTTCGTGGAACAAAGCGATGTACAAAGTGCTCTGACACAACCTCTGCTGCCTGATCCACCGAATGGACGAACGGTGTATCGTGGCGACGTCCTACTTCGGACCTACTGAGGCTCTGATGCAAAGGAACTGGGCTGGGAATATGCACGGAGACGTAGCCGCAGGGCATAATCGGTCAGAGCCAGTACGCGGGCTGCAAACAAGGCAGCTTTGATTGCTCCTTCTCTACCAAATCCCATCAGTGGAATGTTGAGCGACGCCGATCTTATGCTTTTCGGAATGGGCCCCGTCGCGAATCTAACTACCGGGAGAAGGATTTCGCGAATCGACGGAATCAATTCGTCCGTATATGTATAATATGTGCTAACGATGACTACTCCCAACCCTCGGCTCATCGCTTCTTCGATGTATGCCTCGATGTCCTCGCTGCCCGCCTGCAATACCTTTATTTCGTAAGGAATATGTAATTTGTCGAGCACGTTGGCTGCATGCTCCGCCCCCTGAACATCCGAGGCGTTACCACAAACGACGGCCACGAACGGTCGATCTGATTCCGTAGCGTCCATGCCTGCCCTTCACTTATACCTCGTTTGAGGACGTGGAGCGACCAACACTCATCGCAAGAACTCGGTCAACCTGCTGCTTTCGCTTCAAATCGAGCGCCTTCCACGTGTCCGATCCTGGAAGTGAGAGGATAGTCGCCACGAACAGCGCCGCGTTGATCGCGCCGGCGCGGCCGATCGCGAAGGTCGCAACTCCTGAAGGCATTTCGAGATAAGGCTGGACAAACTGGTCGATCGAATCAACTGGCTTGGAGACAATTGGAACTCCGAAGACGGGGGCCAGTGTGGTTCTCGCGATTTTACAAGCGAGATCGATTCCCTTTCCCGAACCCGCGATGAATGCCACGGCGCCCGCTTCTTCTTCTTCCCGAATGACCCTCGACAACGATTCCGCCGATGCTGATTGTCCAACGGCCCTCATCTTGAAGGGAATCGACAGTTCCTCGAATTGCCTCGTCGCGTTCTCCATCAGGCTGAATTCGGACTCGTCCTCGGCGAGAACGGCCACCCAATGTTTTGGGTGACGAATCCTATTATTGACCGGGCATGGGACGTCGCGATGCATATCCTCTCGTTGCTGCCTCAATTTGGCCAGCAGCGGGAGATTCTCTCTTGCGAGTATCGTCGCCGCGAAAATGGCCGCTTGGTCCGCGCCTCTCGATCCCACGCCAACCGTGGCAACCCCGACCTCCGCGGGCATCTGCATGATGGACAAGAAAGCATCTATGCCCCTCAACGGAGTCGCAACGACCGGAACGCCGATCACGGGGACGATTGTCTTCGATGCGGTCATGCCCGGCAGGTGGGCAGCCCCCCCGGCGCCTGCGATGATGAGAGATATTCCCTCATGTTCTGCCTTTTCGGCATATCTGAATAAATGGTCGGGGGTGCGGTGCGCGGAAATCACTCTGTCGGCGTGCTCGATGCCGAGGGCATCAAGCCTTTTTGCAGCGTGATGCATGGTCTTCCAATCGGACTCACTACCCATGATGAGCCCGACAACCGGTCCACGATTCCCGGTCGTTCCAATCCTGGCCACAGTCCCCGACATCACGCCTCCGAACCTCCGAAGCAGGTCGGACCCTCCTTCGGCCCTCTGAGAGCGACGGCAAGCCACCCAACATCGTTGCCTATCTTCCTATGGCCGGAGTTCTTCACCGCTGCCTATTTTCTATGGCCGGAGTTCTTCACCGCATTTCGCTTTCAAGATCTCGTCACCGTTCAGGAATCCCTAATGGTCGTAACAAACCGGCAATTTATGACCGGTGGGCAGTAATCGCGCAGCACTATGCTCTGTCGGAAAACCCAAGAAGCCCTGCCTTGGGAAGCTGGTTTCTCGTGAGAATCGGCTTGCAATCCAGGTTTTCCGACAGAGCCTAGCTCCGTTTCAAGTCCAAGATAACATCCAATCCGGTCAGGGATCAAGTTTTTTCAGCAACCTGAGAAAGGCCACTCTCCGATTACTTCGGCGCAAGTTGTTGTGATTTTGCGAGTTTCGTGCGATTCGAATCTCACCAGGTTCCGGAACACCGTGACCAGGAACAGTTCGACCCGCCCCCCGATGCCCTGCGCCTTGCCCTCACAATTCCCCCCGACGTTCAAGACCTGGACCTCGTCGGCCTCGACCCAGGCCGCGACGTCCGACGGCCGGGTCAGACCCTCGATCACCAGATACACCGGGCGGCCGAGGTCCGCGCAGGCTCGGAGCGTCGTCCGTCCCCCTGGCGAGTCGGAGTCACCGAACCAGACGGTCGCCGAGCTTTCCCGCGCGTTGGCCCGGGTCCGATCGGCGTAGCCGCCTCCCCGGCTGGTCGACCAGGCCGAAGTCGGCGAGCCAGGGGGGCCCGTCCTCCGTCATCCAGTCGAGGGGAGCCCATCCGCCGGTCGGCATCCCAGCGGCGCGGGCGGCGCGGAGTGCCCCCTGATCCGCCCCCGTCTGCCCGCCCGAGACGACCCTTTCCAGCGTGGCCTGTCGTCCCTCCTTGCCCTTCGGCCTACCCGACCGCTATCTTTGTCGGTCCGCCCGGGGATCGCCAGGGAGGGGCCTTGCCATGTGCGGACGCTACACCCTCAGGACGCCGGCCGATGCCCTGGCCGATCACTTCGGCTTGCCCGAGTTCCCAGACCTCGGGCCCCGGAACAACGTCGCCCCGACACAGGCCGTGCCCGTCGTCCGGCCCGGGGGCCCGGGAGGTCGCCAGACGGTGGCGCTCCGCTGGGGGCTCGTCCCCTCGTGGGCCGACGACCCGGCCATCGGTAACAAGCTCATCAACGCCCGTGCCGAGACGGTGGCCGAGAAGCCGGCCTATCGCTCGGCCTTCCGGCAGCGTCGGTGCCTGGTCCCGGCCGATGGGTTCTTCGAGTGAGCTCCATCCAAGGGATGGGGGAAAGGGGAAACCCACGACGAGCGACAAGCCGCCGCGAGGATGAATGCCATCCCCTCCGCCTTGGGTTCGGTCCGTGGCGCTGTCGTCTCGCCTCCTCCTCCCTAATGCCTTCCAATTCAGGTGCAAGAGTCACACCGCCTTCGGCATCTTCGCCGACTCGGCGACGGAGCGGACGATCGGTTGGTTCGGGGCTGTGTCGCTTGCGCTCGCGTCAAAATCGGCTCGGCATACTTCCCCGCCATGTCGGGAGCCCGAACACCGGGCTTGCCCTTCCCGTCAGCATATCACCGAAGGGCGAAGTTTGGGGACCGGGACGGTGGAGACGAATGTCGCCCCGATAGGGAGGGGTAATCATCCCGAAGGTTACCCCTTCGCTCCGTGTATCTCCTGGATATCACGCCCCGGTGCGAATAGGATACCGGGACGTAGAACTCTTCGCGAAGCGGTGGCACGGGACGATCCATGAGCCGCGTCATGGGGCGGGGCGACATGAGTGAGTGGCCATGAAAAATCCGGCGATCCAATCGGCCTTGACCTCGTTCGTCGCCCTACTTGTTGCCGCGGCCTTGACCACCGTGGTTTTCTTTGCTGAACGGTGGGGCGGACGAAATGCGCCCCGTAATGCGGATGAGACCCGTCGAGTCGCCGACGAGGTTGCGGCCGCCCCGCCCGACGACCCCGGGCTCGCCGATCACCTGGCATCCAAGCGGTTCAGTGTGACACCGACCATCGCCCGCTCCGAGGGAGCCGACGGGTTGAGGGTATTGGAACTCTTCGGGGAAGAAGCGGCCGAGATCTTCTCGCGTAATCCCGATTCCTTCCGCAATCTGGTGGCCATCGCGAGGCTTGATAGCGCCCTGCGTGAGTCAATCGCCGGTCCCTGGCGTGACGCAGTATTCCAATGGGCCAGGTCCGGTCACCTCGGTCCTTATCTGGATCACCTCGCTCGGCTGGACATCGACCAGCGCAAGCTATTGGCCGAGACGCCGGGTTGCCTTCCCGTGTTAGGGCGGGGAGCCACGACGGCCGAGGCTATGCTGTCGCGACACGGGAAGCGGGCCTGGCAACTGTTCCTCGTAGTGGACTTCGCGGAGGACGTGGTGGGAGTCGAGCGGGTCGCCAACGCCCTGGAGTTCTACGGCGATCGGATGCTCCGGGTGAACGAGTCGCATGGCCCGGCGCTGGCCTTCCTGTTTGTCCCACCTCGCGAGGATGTTTCGGGGCACATGCCCCGCCTGTTTGCCGAGGCGATCGACCGCCTGGGAATCGAGGACGCTGGGGCCTTGTTTCTGTCAAACTACGACGACCTGGAGCGACTCGTCCTGAGGGACGGTCACTCTACCGATGAGGTCGTCGAGGCGATCCACCTTCTCGCCGGGCAGCCCGAGGAGGTCCGCGCCTTGGCTCCGGACAGCGGGCGGGTCCTGCGGCTCCTGTTGGAGCGGCGGGAGAGGGAGCCAATCGGCGTGGTTATCCTGGAACGGTGCGGACCCGAGGCCGCCGATCTCCTATTCGAGGAAGGAGGATACGCCGGGGATCCCCAGGGGAAGGCAGCCGCGTTGGCCATCCTGGCGCGTCGGGGCTGGCCGGGTCTGGAGTTGCTGCGCACCTACCGAGATGACGGGTCGTGGCACCGCCTGATCCGACGCGCCGAACTCATGGACGGGGAGGCCGAACCCTTGATCGTTCGCCTGGCGGGCAAGCTGGAGCAATCCACCGATCGGCCGGGTGAGATCCAGCGATACCTCGGCATGCCAAGGGACCAGATCGTCGGACTCGACGTCCCGCCCACGTTCGCGGCCCAGGCGCTCGAATGGGTTCCCGGCTACGTGGCGGTCCATACGGCCTATAACTTCGCAAGGGGGTATCGCATCGAGAACTCGGAAGTCGCGTTTGCCCTGTTGGACGGCGTGACGACCGCAACGTTCGTCACCAAGCTCGCGGGGCAGGCGGTCAAGACCGTGGGCCGCAAGGCGGCTCAGGCCGAGGTCCAGACCGCTATCCGCCGGGTCGAGACGCGGGCGGCACAACAGATTGCCGAGAATGAAGGCCGCCAGGGGGTGATAACGCTCCTGACCAGAGTCCCCGGGGCGCTGGCGTCCTCCATGAGAGTACTCCCCAGGGAGTTGCCGAGGATCGACATCACCGCCATCGCCCGGTCGTCCTCGGCCGTGGCCAAGAAGGTCGGCGTGCGGACCTGGGGCAAGCTCGACCGGCGGATCATCATGCGAGGCGACCGAATGGTCGTCATCGACTTGTTCGATCCCAAGGTCGTTTCCCTGATCCGAGGGGAGGTCGGCGAAACCGTCATCGAGGAGATGAAAAAAGCAACGATCGAGGTCATCCATTGGAAAGTTGCGTCCCAGGTCGTGGGCGAGCTTGGCCCTTGCATCATGGAGCGGGTCCATCCAGAATTGCGGATCGGAGTTGACGAGACGCGGCCCTCACCGCCCCGCGTGTCGCCTCCCCCGATTGCCGCCCCCGTCCCGGTTCCCGGAGTTGTCCCCAGGCCCTCGGACGACCACTCTTACACCGTCATCGGTTCGGTCCTGATCGTCGTCTGCCTGGCGATGGCCCTGCCCGGTGTCCGGCTGGCTCTGGCCGGCTGGTTCCTCCCCGGGCCGAGAGGATCGGCCGCCGGCCCCCGACGCTATGAGGAATAAGGCATGCCCATGACCAAGCGATTCTTCGCCTTATTCGGGGCGAGGGCGACCGGGAAGTCAGCCTACCTCGCGGCCCTTTATGGTTCGGGCGGGGGCACGGCGGGCGGGGGTGCCTATCACGTCGCGGCGGGCGATAGCCCCGACGATCCAACCCACTCTTATCTTGGACGAATCGTCCGGAAGCTGAGGTCGGGTCAATGGCCCGACCCGACGGCCTTCGAAAAGCGACCAGAGTTGATGACAATCCATTTCACGATGGGCGACCTGGCCCGCGAGTTGGTCTTGCCCGATGTTGGTGGCGAACTGACAAAACGCGATGGCCAAGATACGCCTGACCTGAAAGCGGAGATCCTGGCCAGCTACCAGGATTATCACGGGTTCCTGATCTTCATCCCGGCCGACGTGACCGACCCCAAGCGCGCGGTGCAATCCAAGTGGGAACTGGATGTCCTGTTGAACGCCCTGCGCGAGCGTGTGTCGGAAGGCCAGACGAAGATCGCCCGGCCGTTCGCGATCCTGGTGACCAAGTGGGACCTGATCGAGCCGGGCCCTCTGGATGAGGGAAGCGAAGCCCGGACCGAGGCATTTTTCGACAAGATCCACCCCGACCAGTCGTCGGGCCTTCGGACCATCTGCGAGAACTTCCGCATCTTCCCCGTCTCGGCCACCGGCCCCCTCGACGCGGGGCGGCCACCGGTGCCGCTCCGGCCGACGAACCTCGGCGAGCCGATCGCCTGGCTGATCGAGACCGCCGAGCGGGTGATGCTCGAACGGGCCATCGCCTCCGTCGAACGGAATCGCGCGAAGCTCTTCCGCATCGACCCGAAAGACGACCGGCGGCGGACCTTCCTGGCGGTCGCGCGCGCGCGACTCGAGAATTTCCTGAAGGATGTCCCCCACGGTCCCCTGGCCGATGAGGCCACGGCCCGGCTCCAGGAACTCCGGGCCATCACCTTCCGACGCCGCAAGCGCCGCGCCGTCATCGCCACCGTGATCTTGGCTTGCGTGGCCTTCGCCGGGTTTGGTCGTCGCGATTATCTCGCCTATCGCAAGGCACACGACCTGCTCGACGGATCCTCGCCCGAGCTTTCGCGTCGCCAGGTCGTCGCTCGCGTGGACGCGGTCGTCCGCGAGTCGGGCGGATCCCGCCCGGTGGGTCATGCCTTGATGTTCTGGCGAAAACTCCGTCGCGATTTGGTATCCTATCGGGCGGAGTTCGAGGCTCGATCGTTCGAGAAACTAGCTCGGCGAAGTCCCCCGGCGGACGCGCAAGAAGCCCGAACGCTCCTGGAGAAGATCAAGGATTACGAAGCGGATTTCCCGGACTCTTCTCGGATCGCGAAAGTGGCGGACCTACGCTTCATCGCGGAGGATGTCGCCCGAACCTGGGCGGAGAACCAGAAACGAGCCCGGATCGACGAAGACCACAAGCGATTACAGGATCATCCGCATGATCCCGGCCTTGCAACGAATCTGCGCGATGAATGCGAGGATTTCCTCAAAGGTCTTCCCAAGTCCTCACACGTCCCGATCGTCCAGACGATCCGGGCCGAGGCCCAGGCCGTCCTTGACACGATGACCTTGGCGAAGAACTACGAGGAACTTCAAGCGAACGTGTCCAGGGCCGCCGAGTCCCCCTTGCGGTGCCATCAACTCTGCGCCGAGTTCCTCCAGAACAACCCGTCACACCCCAGGGCCAAGGAGGTCGCAACCGATCGCGACCGCTTCCTCCGCAAGGCGGACGACCAGGCGTGGGCTGAGGTGGACCGGAACGCCCGGGCTTACCCGACGGATTTTCGGGATCAGATCGGCCGATGCGAAGATTACCAGCACAACGCGCTGTTCACGAACCATCAACAGGAGGCGAATGAATTCAGGAAGCTAGCGATCCGAAAATACGACCGAGCTTCCTATGAGGCCATTTGCGCCAAGGCGAGAAGCGGCGACCACCCCGCGACGCTCCAGGCTGTCCGCAACCTCTGCTCCGAGTACCTCAACGCCCCGATCCCGAGCAAGGCGATGACCAATGTCGTCGAGTCGTGGGCCAAGTGGTTCGACGAATGGGGCAAGGGGCGGGAGTTCCACGTCCGGGTCGTCTCGGTGCGGATCGACCGCGATTCGGCCTGGCATTATCGCACCTGGCTCGCCGATCCCTGGGTCCACGCGAGCGTCCAGGTGGGGGCCCGGACCCACTACACGGGCGACAGGTGGGTCTCCTTGGGCAGCGACGTGCGGGAACTGCCGAACGATCGGCTCGGGCCGTTCACATGGAAGTGGGGCGACCCGGAAGTCGTCGTCTCCCTGGTCTACAAAAATGCCAGCCCGCCGCAATTCTCAGCGAACTTCGATGACAGCGGCCGGTTCAAGGTCCGCAATCTGAACGGTCAGACGAACTTCGACGGCGGCAAGATTGCCGTTCGGCTGGAGTGCCCCGAGGTGCTCCCCCCGAGCCTGCCCCCCTACAAGGATTGAGCGATGGCCAGCCCTCACAAAATTCTGGTTCGCACCTGGCTTCCCGGTAAGGGCTGCGTCCACCTGCGATCGACCGCGATGAGCCAGGCGGAGGCCCGGGACCTGCTCGACGCGGCCCGTGATATAATTGGGATGGCCCAAGAATCGGGGCGAATTGAGGAGGTCCCCCTCGAAAAAGGTCGCGCCTTCGTGAAGGCCCGCCGCTCGCCCGACCCCGACCAGCCGAACCGCACGGCGCCGGGGTTCGTCCTCGTCTCCATCCCCGATCCCGAAGCCTTCCTTCGGGACGCCGGTGCCCGCGAGTTCGACGAATTGCTCCGCTTCGTGGCGAGCCAGGCGCTCGACGCCGTCCCGCCCGCCGAGCAGGCGAGCGACCTCGGACGCCGGGACTGGAAGGTGTTGGACCTCGGCGGGCCGGCTGCTCCCTCGAAGAGCAAGGCCCGGCCGCCTGAGTGGACCCGAAGGCTTCTTGGCGCGATGGCCGTGAGCCTTTTCCTTGCGGCTTCCTTCGGTATCTTCTTGCACCTTCGGAAGACCGCCCCGAAGGCTGACGGTGCGCCCCCCGCGCGAACGAACCTAGAGGACGTCGACCAGGAGAGGGAGAATTGGGAGCTTGCGAAGCAGCAGATACAAGATCTCCTCAAGGAAGATTGGGCGGTAAAACTCCTCGGCGAGATAACGACGGAACAAGCAAGCAATCACGAACTCGTGAACCGGTTTACTCGGTTGTTTAAGCAGCCCAACCTCCAAGATAGATTGAATGGTGATTCCCTCAAATATTACGATCTAAAGCATCCTCACGAACATCCCTTCGTCGCATTCTTGAATCGTTTCCCAAAAGACATGCCTGTCAAATTCCTAAACGAGACGGAACCCTCGCCGACCGAAGCGATGAATTACTTGAGAACGTTAGGCAGCGAGATGGACGCTTTTGAAATTCATCTCGATCTTAAAAACATTGAAAAATTATCACAAAACGTTAGACGGAATCTTGACTATCGCATATTTTTCGATCATTGGATGCGGCTTACTCGATCCGATAAAAATATCAACGGTTTGTGGGATTTAGGCAAGGAAGATAAAGGTCGCGAATTTCAATGGTTGGTGCCAATTAGAGATTTAATCAAAAGTTGCTATCCGAAGTCGTGACTTACAGCGGTTCGCACCCGTATTGCACATAACGGATCGTCGAAAGCCCTGAATTCTAGGCTGAAAATCGTCAGTGGGTATAATCGAGGATGGATGTTGCAGCAAACGGAACGCAGGGTGGAACTTACGGAGAATCCTCTGGATTCGACTTGGAGAATGGGCTCTCCTGACGTGGGCGTTTCGCAGCCTGAAATTCGGCTGACATCATTCGTCGGTCGCACCCTGAAAACAGTACATTCAGCCGCATCACCTTTCGTCCAGTGTACAAACTCGGTGATTCGTAGAGACGGTCGCCCATGTTGTCCAAGAAGTGCGATCGATGGACAGTGGACAGGACAGGGTAAAGTGCCTCATCTCTTCCGCCTGGCCGACGGCGGCCCATTCGCCTTCGCCGGGCTCTGGGAGCGGTGGTTCAGGGGGGGAGACTCGGTCGAGTCGTGCGCCCTACTGACGACCACGCCGAACGAGCTGGTCGGCTCGGTCCACGACCGGATGTCGGTGATGCTCGGTCCGGGCGAATATGGCCGATGGCTCGACCCGGAGGCCCGGCTGGCGGACCTGGCCGGGTTGCTCCGGCCGTTCCCGGCCGGGCTGATGGTGGGTTACGCGGTGGGCCGGTGGGTGAACGACCCGAAAGCATGACGACCTGCGATGCGTCGAGCCGGTGTTGTGAGCCGCGTTGAGCCGGTCGGGGGCGGGAGCGACGCGAGCCGGGTCCAGCGAGGGTGACCAATCGTAAGATCACGAAACGCCGAGACGGGCCGGGCTCGCTGCTTCGACAGGTTTGGCATGTTGGCGAAAGTCCCGTTTTAGTGGTCAAAGCTGGGACGGTACGCATCGGGATCTTCATCGAATGAGTTCAGTTCAGATCGTCCTCGCTGCACCCCGCCCGGACTTGGAGAGCTTGCCCCTAACTTACCAGTAGGCTGAGCTGGTGGCGGAGGGAAAGGTGAATAACCAACCGCTTTCCACATGGCCTGTTCAAACGAGCTGGCAATTGACCGGAACTCTTCAAGGGAGGGCTCAGAGCCAAAAAGCTCGACATGAACACGGCGAATCAGCACGTTCGCGCCCGGTCCACCATTACGGGTGAATCGCTTGACGAGCAAATTAATAAGCTCTGGTGTATTCATATTTCATCTCGCTGCCCAGCAACTCAGCCCAGCGGACCCGACCACGGGCCAACTAGCCACGAGAACGGAAAATGCGTGGCCCGTCGTCGGGTCCGCTGCAGCGCGAGGTTAACCATCCCGTCCGCTGCGCGGACCCACCGCCGAAAGGAACTGGGGGCGGGGTCCGAGCGGTGCGATACTCGGGACGGAGCCTCCGGTGTCGTTGGCCGTTCTCGCCCTGGTGCCTCGTGCCCGAAGGTTAGCCTGGCCGCCACGGCTTGCGTTCACCGCGCTGGCGGCACGCCGAGAGGCGTGACCCCGTTTTTGAGAGACTGCCCCTATTCGACGCCCGTGGCCACCGGCGGCTCCTCGACACTCCACCCCCATTTTGGAGACCGCCATGGCCGACCGCAAGCGCAAAGCCGCCGGGGCCGGTGACTCCGGTGACTCATCCAAGGCCCGCGAGATCCCCGTGGTCCAGCCCGATGCCGCCGGCATCGACATCGGGTCGGCCGAGCACTGGGTCGCCGTCGCCCCCGGCCGCGACCCCCAGCCCGTCCGACGCTTCGCCGCCTTCACCGCCGACCTGAACCGGATGGCCGACTGGCTGGGGGGCTCGGCGTTCGGACCATCGCCATGGAGGCCACCGGGGTCTACTGGATCCCCCTCTTCGAGCTCCTGGAGTCGCGCGGCTTCGAGGTCCTCCTGGTCGACCCCCGCCAGACCAAGGCCGTCAAGGGCCGGCCCAAGACCGACCGGCTCGACTGCCAGTGGATCCAGCGACTGCATGCCTGCGGCCTGCTGGCCGGCTCGTTCCGGCCCGGAGACGAGGTCGTCGTCCTCCGCGGCTACCTCCGCCAGCGGCAGATGCTCGTCCGCTCCGCCTCGCGGCACGTCCAGCACCTGCAGAAGGCCCTGGAGCAGATGAACGTCAAGCTCACCGAGGTCGTCGCCGACGTGACCGGTAAGACCGGCCTGGACATCATCCGCGCCATCCTGGCCGGCGAGCGTGACCCGGCCGAGCTGGCCAAGCTCCGCAACGTCCACTGCAAGGTCGGCGAGGCGGGCCTGGCCCAGGCCCTCCAGGGCAACTGGCGTCAGGAGCACCTCTTCGAGCTGAAGCAGGCGCTGGACCTCTGGGAGCACTACCTGGGCCTGATCCGCGAGTGCGACGGCGAGATCGAGCGCTATCTGAGGGACCTGCCCGGGAAGGACGGCGTCGCGGCCCTGCCGGCCCGTCCGAAGGCCCGAAAGCTCAAGCCGCACGAGCCGGCCTACGACGCCCGGGGCCTGGTACACCGGGCCTGCGGCGTGGACTTGACGGCGATCGAGGGGATCGACCAGGCGACGGCGTTGGTGCTGCTGGGCGAGGTCGGCCCGGACCTGGCGAGGTTCCCCACGGCCAAGAAGTTCTCCGCCTGGCTGGGGCTCTGCCCGCAGCCCCGGCAGAGCGGCGGCGGGCTGCAATCGAGCCGGGTCCGCCCCGGTATCAACCGGGCGGCCCAGGCGTTGCGGCTGGCCGCCAGGAGCCTGCACCACTCCAGGAGCGCCCTGGGCGCGTTCTATCGTCGGATGAAGTCGAGGCTGGGGGGCCCGAAGGCGATCGTGGCGACGGCCCACAAGCTGGCGAGGCTGGTCTACGCGATGCTGACGAAGGGGCAGGCCTACGTGGCGCAGGCCATGGAGGAGTACGAGAGATCGTTCGAGGCCCGACGCCTGATCGGGCTGTCTCGCCAGGCGGAGTCGCTGGGTTATCGCCTGGAGCCCCTGCCGGCCGGCTGAGCGGCCCGGGTTCGCGGCCGTGAGCACCGACGGCTAGCGAGTGGCCGTCGCAATACGAGTTTGAGCCTCTCATTCTCGGGGTTTTCGACAGAAATTCCCCTCGAAGAATGTGGTCCTCGTGTAAGAATTCCCTCGGCACAGCCGATTGCCCGCTCCCGAGCGAGGAATTCTTCGAGGCCCGCTCCCATGCGAATCGCCTTCGATCCCCAACTCCGCCTCGACTGCACCCCCGTCCTCGACGTTCGGCTCAACACCGCCTGCCGGGACGAGATCATCCCCATCCTCACCGCCTTGCAGCACATCTACGCACGGCCCGCCTTGCGGGATTCCCTGCTCGAGGCCGTCGCCCAGGATGTCAATGGGGCCAGCAGCGCCGACCGCGGCCGTCCGGGGATGCACTACTGGTCGATCCTCGTCCTTGGGGCCGTCCGGCTCGGGTGTAATCTCAACTACGACCGGCTCCAGAACCTGGCCGAGGAGCATCGTTCCCTGCGACTGATCATGGGCCTCGGCGGCTGGTGCGACGAGCCGACGTTCGACTGGAGATGCCTCCGCGACAACATCGCCCTGCTGTCACCCGACACCATCGAGCGGCTCAACCACCTGATCGTGGCAGAGGGGCATCGGCTCGTCCCCGAGGCGGCCGAGACGGTCCGGGGCGACTCGTTCGTCGTCGCCGCCGACATCCACTATCCCACCGACTCCGGCCTCATCGGCGACGGCCTCCGCACCATCGTGGCGACGGCGCGGCGTCTGGCGGGCCTCCTGGGTGTAGGCGGCTGGCGTCAGCACAGGCATCTGCTCCGCGCCGTGAAGAAGCACCTTCGCACCATCAACCGGATCGCCGCGGGCAAGGGTCGCGACTTCCGGAAGCGGATTCAGGACGCCTACCGTGTCCTCTTCGACGCGTCCGATCGGGTCATCGCCCGGGCGACGGAGTTGCTCGATCCCGCCCTGATCTCGGTCGGCCTCGGTTCCGCGATGGGAGCGGTGGAGAAGCTCAAGACCAAGTTACTCGACTTCGTGAACCTGACGATTCATGCCTGTGATCAGGCGCGGAGACGCGTGCTCGCGGAGGAACAGGTCGCTAACGACGAGAAGCTCTTCAGCGTGTTCGAGCCCGAGACGCAGTTGATCAAGCGTGGCAAGGTCCCCCAACCGGTCGAGTTCGGCCACCGTGTCCTGATCATCGAGGACGGTGCCGGCTTCGTGTGTCACTACGCGATCCTGCCCCGCGGGGCCGAGGACCGCGAGGTGCTGGTGGGAGAGATGAAGCAGGTGCAGCGACGGCTGGACGGGCGGATCCGCCGTGCCTCGTTCGATCGCGGCTTTCATTCCCCCGAGAATCAGCGTGAACTGGCCGAGTTGGTCGCGCGGCCGTGCTTGCCCGTGACGGGTCGCATCCAGGCCGAGCGTCAGGAGCGCGAGGCCACGGTGGAATTCCGTCGGGCACGGCGGCGGCATCCGGGGATCGAGTCGGCGATCGGCGCGCTGCAATCGGGGAACGGGCAGGCTCGGTGCCGGGATCGGACCTTCGGCGGTTACTGTCGGTATGTGGGGCTGGGGGTCCTGGGTCGGAATCTTCATGTGTTGGGCAAGCTGCTGATCGCGCGCGGGGACCCGCAGTGTGTGGCGGGCCAGTCGCGGCGCGGACGCGAGGCCGCCTGAGGCGCGGAGCGGACCGCAGTTCAGATGGGACCACGACGTTCTCGCCGTGGTACGGGGCGGGTGCGCACCGGGGTCGGCCGATTCGGTGATTTGGCCGGTGGAATCGGTCGTGAATCAGTGGAAACCCGGCTCGAACATATCAGGGATTGGGTAAGTCACCGATGATCAGCGTGCAGTCCCGAAGAAATGGGCACTTTCCCGACGGCCACTAGCGAGGGGCAGTCACGAACGCCGATCCGTGGATCAATCCGGCCCGCCCGGGGAAGGGGTCAGCTCGCGCCGGAGTCTGCCGAGTGACTCACGTCAACGGGACGGCAACGCCCAGCGGGGAAGACAGTTCCTTAAGAGGCTCTGAATGGCGGGATCAAGCTTTGGCGGGTTCATCTCCGTGCTTCGCAAACGCCAACGCAAGTTGCTCTGCCAATTTACCTTCGGCCACGAACGAAAATCCGTCGGCGAGGTAAACATTCATGATGGCTTTGCCTCGCTCACCGGTGGGATTGACCACGTCAGCGCGGCAGACGGTATCTAGGTTGATGTAACGTGCTCCGCTCGGTGTTCCGGAAGCGTCAACAAGCTCGACGGTGATGAAGCGTGCCAAGGGAATCTCCCGAGGGAATCCTAACTTTGATTTGGGCGCATGAAACGATGCTTTTAATCACTTCGATTCGGGCGTCTAATTCCGGCGGATTTTGCCATCATGCCGTGGAACCGGCCTTTAGGCAATGGCCCGGCGGATTATGCGGCCCGACGCCTCAATCGAAGCGTCGGGCAGGCTCGCTGGGACACGTTCAACCCGACACCAACTCGGCCATCTTCTCGGTCAGCGTCCAGAGTGCCCGGTTGAGCCTCACATCCTCCCCGACACTCCCGATCGCCCGCGTCCGGATCCGGCGGCCGGTCGTCCCGCTCACCCCGCTGATGCCGCCCTTCATCACGTTCTCCTGCACGACGTTCGCGGTCGTCCAGAGATCCGTCTTGCGGTCCTCCGCCCGTCGGGGGCTCAGGAGCTGGCGGGGCTCGACCTTGACCGTCGCGTCCCGGACCTCGGCCACGGCCGACGCGAACGCCTCGCGCTGGGGGGCGGTCAGCTCGATCGCCTTCCAACCCTCGATCTTCTCCAGGGTCCGGGGGGCGTCCTCGATCACTTGATCCGTCACGTCGATGATGCGCTGCTGGAAGTCCCGGGCGCCCGCATGCCTGACGCTGACCGAGCCGAAGTCGGCCGACTGGACGGTCAGCCCGTTCGAGCAGACGAGGCGGAAGATCCCGGACATGAACCTGTAGGCCGACGTCCCGTCGTGGCTGTTGGTGACCACGAGTTCGGGGACCTCGACCCAACGGCGGCCCCCAGGTAGCTGTCATGGCGGAACCGGATGAGATGCTTGGTGAAGTCCCCCTTGCCCTCGATCCGGCTCCGGGACTGCGCCGCCCGGACCGGCCGGAACGCGCGGTCGGCCAGCATCCCGACGACTTCGATGGTCGGGATCATCCGGTAACGGTCGGACATGGCGCCCCACGGGGTGGCGGCGAAGATGGACGGGGCGATCCGGCGGAGCTGGTCGGCGGTCAGGATCGCGGAAGGGGCGGTTAAGGTCGTCATGGTCGGTGGCTCCTGGTGAAGTAGGTTGGGGAGGAATGGGCCGGGATCGTCCGGCCCCGGTCGCGTCCGTCAGTCAATTAACCCGACCGCCCGAGCGGCCCGGATGTGCTTGCAACCCTTCGCGTCGAGCCCATCCCGACGCCATACATAATCCCCACAGGTGCATTCCGCCCCGTAGGCGTGCCGCGCGACGTCGTGGGACTCGCCGTCCCGCCTGGTGAGCCGGAACGCCCGGATCCCGCCGAAGTCGGCCGGCAGCGGCCGGACCCGGTAGTTGTCGCCGTTGATGGTCAGGGTCAGCCGGCAGACCCCGCCCGGGGCCCGGCTTGCCGCCCTGTTCGCGTTCGCCCTGGTCGCCTCGCCCGTCTTCGTCATCGTGGCCATCGCTGGACCCCCCGTCTCGCGGTGAGTGGAGGGGGGGGGCAACCGATGCCCACCCCCGGCCCGGATGGCTCAGAAGGCGTAGCAGCCCAGGCAGGCCCGATCCATCGCGGCGGACTCTTCGGCCATCGCGTCCCAATCGGCGTCGGTCGGCTCGGAGTCTTCGCCGTTGAACAGGGCGGAGGCCGCGGCGTCGTCGGCCGGGGACGGGATGAAGTCGGGGCCGGCGGTCGGCCGGTATTCGTCGGCCTCGGGGGCGTCGGCGGGGAGGTCGAAGTTGACGGCGGCGGGGGTGGCGGTCAGGATAGACATCGAAGCTCCTGGTAACAGCAGGGGTTTCACCGGGCCGGGGGCGTCTGAACCACGCTCCCGGCTCACTTCGTTTCCGGGTCACATGACCCGATAGCCTTATTGTAGCAGATTAGTTTTTGTGGTCAATAACTCAATCAGTTATTTTGTCGATTGACTCGGATTCCTCGTTGGATAAGATTGAAAGGCGGAAATCTGGTAAACTTTTCACGGATTCGACCCGTCGGGGGACGATCATGTCGATGGTTTTGAGAGAGCCTCGAAACATGGGCAGGCCGAAGAAACCGGTCGATACCGTCTCGATCCGTATCGACGCGGACGCCCAGCAACTCGCCCGCCAGGCGTGTAGCTACTCGGGGGAGTCGATCGTCGATTACATCTCGCGCATCGTCCGCGAGCAGGCCGGAAAGGACGCCCGAGAAGGCGCCGAGAGATTCCTTCGCGAGTCGAAGAAGGCCGAAGGGAAGGGAGGCCGCAACTGATGACCTTCGAGGCCGCGATGGAAGAGGTGGAGATCGAGGCCGCTTGCCGGACGATGGGCATCTCCCTGCACGAGACCGACCTCGTCATCACGACCCACCAATCGCTCGGCAACAATCTCCTCAAGACGGTCCTGGCGCACGGCGGCGACTACTTCGCCTACGTCCTGATCAAGCTCGACATCATCCGGGAGGTCGAGGGGAGTCACGATGGCTGAGGCGAGGAGCCGCACATCGCGACCCTCGATCAGGTCCTCAACTTCGCCTCGGATCGGGACATCAGGATCGTCGACCGCCAACCGCGCCGGTGCCCGTCCGTCCTGCTCGATGGGCCTGCGATCGCAGGCCCACCACCCGCCGCGCCTACGGCCGCGACCTCGACGACTTGGCCCGCTTCCTCGGACAGTCCGACCGCCGCTCCGGCGTTGAGGCCCAGCCGGCCGGCCAGCGTCACCGACGACGGTCGGACGAAGACCGGAGGCCGACCTCCTCCAAACCACGAGGCATCATCGCCGCGGCCATCCCCACCCGGAAGGCGGGCCCGACCGGGAGCCGTGGGAGGAGCGGACCGGGCCGGGCGGGAAATGGACCTGGCCCGGGAATGGCCGGGGGGGCGGCGGTGTGTGGACCATCGGGATCCCCACTTGCCGGCCGTTCTCGGCCATCCACACCCCCAGCGCCACCGCCAGGACTAGGTCGTCGTGCTGGCCTTCCCGCCAGGCGCCGAACTGCTCGTTCGCGTCCAGGCTAATTTTGACCTGGAAATTGATCAGTTCCTTCTTGAGCAACTCCGCCAGCTCAAGGCCCGGCACGACCTTGAGCCGGCCGGTCTGCAGCGCCGCCTGCACCGTGCTCACCAGCAGCTTCTTGGCCACCCAGAAGCTGCCGCCGTCGCGTCGCCAGGCGTCCCCCCCCGTGATCGTCAGCGGGTTCACGATCGCGGCCATCCTCGCCCGCAGGAACAGGTCGGCGACCGGGCGACCGACCCCGGTCGCGTCGACCACGAGCCGGGGACGCCCGCCCGGGGACGCCAGCTCGGGCCGGGCCATCAACGCCGCGACGTCCTCCACGATCACCGGGTAAGGCGTGCCCAACGGGTAACGGTGGAGGTGGCGGACGTCCAGTCGCCCGCCCGCCGGGAGGGGGGCGGGCGCCGGCAGGGCGGCCCGGGGACGGGTGCCGGGGGACAAGACGGACGAGGGCGGGGGCGATGATGGGGCGGTCGGGCCGGCCGCCGGGGCGGCCTCCGATCGCTCGATCACCGCCAGCGCCGAAGGGTCCGACGACTGGCCCAGGTCCAGGCCCACGAAGAACTCGCCCATCGCGCTATGCTCCGAAGAGGGGGGCCGCGTCCGACGAGAATGCGTTGAGGACCGATTCGGTCGAGAAGACCTGGCCGACCGACTCCTCGAACGAACACAGATATTCCTGCGCGAACATCCTCGGCCCGAGCCGGGCCCGCTCCGAGGTGAGGAACGCCGGCGAGATCCGCGGGCATCGGTCGGCCGTCACCCGGACCCGCTCCCAGTCGAGGGCCGGGTCGTGCCAGGCCTCGGCGAAGAAGCCGCGGAGCCCGCATGGCGTCGACAGGTAGATCAACCGGCCGTCGGGGACCGTCGCCAGCATCGGGGAGATCGCGGCCTGCATGGCGTCGGAGACCCGGGACGCCTCGTCCACCAGGATCAACCGGGGGGCCGAGAAGCCGCGGAGGTTCTCCGGCTCGCCGGGCAGGCTCACGATCCGCGAGCCGTTGGCCAGCGTCAGCGTCCGGGCCTGGTCCTGCACCGCCGCGACCGGGCGGGCGAGGGCGTCGTAGAACGCGACCAGCTTGCGGAACAGCTCGTCGCTCTGGCGCTGGGTCCGGCTCACCAGCAGGATCAATGAATCATCCCGCGTGATCGCCTCGCCGCAGGCCAGGGCCGCGCAGGTCGTGCTCTTGCCCGCCTGCCGGTGGACATTGAGCAGGACCCGCCGGGCCGGGGATCGGAGCAGGGCCGCCTGCCACGGGTCGGGCTCGAAGCCGGCGTCTTGCATCAGGGTGGCCGGGTCGAGCGACCAGGCCAGCGCGGTCAGGGCGTCGAGCATCTCGGGTCCTCGGGCGGGCCGGCGTCCCGGACGGCCCGCAGCTCGGCCGCGACCGCGAACCGGGCCTCGGGGAACCGGGCGAGGGCGGCCAGGATGACCACCTGCAACCGGCCGACGTCGCCCCCCAGCGGCCCGCCGTCGGGCCCGGACACCTCGACGGCCTGCATGGGCTTGCCGACCGCGTAATCCAGGACCACGCGGGCCGCCGCGATGTCCCCCTCCAGGGCCGCCCGGAGCATGACCCGGTACACCCCCTCGACGTGCCGGGGCTCGACGGCGTCGAGCAGGACCTTGCGGAGCTCGCCCATCCGTCGATTGTTCGGGTTGCCCCGGGCCAGGTGGTTGCCGCGGGCGAACCGGCCCCCCTCGGCCCGGCCGTCAGAACCGTCGTTTACGGCGTCGTCCACCATCGCCATACCCCTGGGGATGCCCGGGAAGGCCCCTGGCTTGCTCCGGGACGCTCTTACGCCGCCCCGGACGTCAATCCTATCAGAAGGCCGTCGGGATCTCGCCGGCGGGGCAGAGGGGCGTTCCCGAGCGATACGGGCCCGGGATCACGACGCGACCTCGGGCCATCCCCGCCGATACGCCCGGTCGACGGCTCATCCCAGTCATCCCGCTTGCGTGCGGGCCGACCGACGGGTTATTCAATCCTATACCGATCGCATGCCAGGATTCGACCCATTTCGCCGAACACAGGGCGTCGGCGCAGGCCGAATACGAGGCGCCGGGGCAGGTCCTGGCGGCGGCCGGGGATGCCTGGCGGGCGGCGGCCTGGTTTCTCGAACGCCGGTTCCCCGAGCGGTGGGGGAGGGGTCGGCGCTGACGACTTGATCGGAGCGGCGACTGAACCCGGAGGCGGGCGTCGAGATCGCGTGACCGCGACAGGTCCCAAGCCAAGCCTAGGCGCCGCCCGGCCCTTCGACGGCCTCCTCGATAGCCAGCCCTCGCAAGGCTTCGTAGAGACCGGCCGGCCCGAGGAGCACGTCCTTGATCCCGCTGCGAACGGCCTCGGAGTCCAACGCCTGCGTGCTCATCGCGGTATGGGCCTCAAGAGCCCCGATGATCGCGTTCATGAGTTCGGCCTGGAGATCCGGCGAGTTGGCGAACTGCTCCTTGGTATTGTTGGTCGCCTGCTGCTTGAGCTTCTCCGACTCCAAGAGCTTCCCCATGATCACGTTGTTGACGTAAACCAGCTTGTCCTGGTCGGTCAAATCGCCCTCGAAGAGATCGTTCACCCGCTCGATGATCTCTCTCAGGAGGGCCTTCTGCTTCTCCTGAACGTTCCCGCCGCCGATCTCGGCCAGCGGTTCCAGCCTGGGATTCTCACCCGGGCCGAGGGGCAGGGTGCGCTTGCCCTGGCTCTTCAGGTTGTGGTGGGTCAGCACCACCCTGGAAAGGTCGATCCCTTCCCGCTCTCGGCCGAACACGAGCAACCGGAGCACTTGCCTGTAGAAGATCGACCGCTTCTCGATCTCCGTGTTGCCGTAGTCGAAGATCTGCGAAAGGAAGGTGTAAACACGTTGGAATGCGGCCATGTCGGAATGAAAGAGTAGCAATGCGTTCAACTCGTTCTGAGCCGTCGCGATGGCGGGCTTGTCCTTCCGATCCGTGGCGAGCTTCAGGGCCTCTTGCGCCGCCTTGAACCTTTTTTGTAGGCGGTCCACGACCGGTTCGACGGCCGCCGCCAGTTCGCTCTGTCGGGCGTTCGGCTTCAATTCCACGGCCACGACGCGATCGACCTCGAAATCGTCATAGTGACCGGCGGCGTCCAGCTTCGCTCGCAGGTTGTAAACGAGATTCGGGTCGGTGACGTTCGCCAGCTCCGCCGTGGCGTGATAGGTCTTGAACGCCTGGAGGACTTCGTCGGGCTCGTTCACGAAGTCCAGGACATAGGTCGTTTCCTTGCCGGGATGGGCCCGATTCAGGCGAGAGAGCGTTTGCACGGCCTGGATGCCCGCCAGCCGCTTATCGACGTACATCCCACACAACAGGGGCTGATCGAAGCCGGTCTGGAACTTGTTCGCCGCCAGGAGGATCTGGTATTCGTCGGTGTCGAAGGCTTTCCGGATATCGCGGCCCCGCAGGTTGGGGTTCAGCGCCTGGCTGGTCTCGGTGAAGGGGTCGGGGCCGGATTCCAGATCCTTGACCTCGCCCGAGAACGCCACGAGGGCGCCGATCCCGTAGCCGCGTTCCTTGATGTACTTGACGAGCGCGAGCTGCCAGCGGACCGCCTCCTGTCGGCTGCCCACCACCACCATCGCCTTGGCCTTCCCGCCGAGGAGCGGGGCGACGTCCTGGCGGAAGTGCTCGACGACCACCTGGACCTTCTGGGAGATGTTGTAGGGATGGAGCCGGACCCATCCCATGATCCCCTTCATCGCCGCGCTGCGTTCGACCTCCGTCTCGTCGTAGTCCTTGCCGTCGTGGGCCAGCCGGAAGGCCATCTTGTAAGTGGTGTAATTCTGGAGCACGTCGAGGATGAATTTCTCCTCGATGGCCTGCCTCATCGAATAGATGTGGAACGGCGTGGGGAGGTTGTCCGGTCCGGCCGGCCGGGTCGGATCGGGCCGGGTGCCGAACAGCTCCATCGTCTTCGACTTGGGCGTCGCGGTGAACGCCACATAACTGATCCCCCGATCGTCGGCACGCGCGGCCATCTGAGCCGCGAGCAGGTCTTCGGAGCTGACCTCGCCGCCGTCGCCGAGTTCTTTCAGCTCCTCGGGTGAGAGCACGGCCTTCAACTTGGCCGCCGCTTCGCCGGTCTGCGAGCTGTGGGCCTCGTCGGCGATCACCGCGAAGCGCTTGCCCTGGGTGGCCGCGAGTTCTCGCACGGCTTTCAGGGCGAAGGGGAAGGTTTGGATCGTGCAGACGACTACCTTCTTGTCGCCGGAGAGGGCCGCCGCCAGCTCGCCGCTCTTGCTGCCGCCCTCCCCCTTGATCGTGGCCACCACGCCCGTCGTCCGTTCGAAGCCGAAGATCGCTTCCTGTAGCTGGGTGTCGATCACGTTCCGGTCGGACACCACCAGGACGGAATCGAACAACTTCCTGTTCTCGGCGTCGTGCAGGTCGGCCAGGAAGTGGGCCGTCCAGGCGATGGAGTTGGTCTTGCCCGAGCCGGCGGAATGCTGGATCAGGTACTTCCCCCCCGGCCCATCGGCCAGCGCGGCGGCTTGCAGCTTCCGGGTCGCGTCGAGCTGGTGATAGCGGGGGAAGATGACCCGCTCGATCTGCTTCTTCTTGTCCTTCTCGGCCACCAGATACCGGCCGAGGATTTCGAGCCAGCTTTGCCGCTCCCAGACCTGTTCCCAGAGATAGGCGGTCCGATGCCCGCCGCTCGGGTTCATCGGGTTACCGGCCCCGCCGTGGTCGCCCCGATTGAACGGCAGGAACACGGAGTTGGTGCCGTCTAGTTCTACAGCCGCAGACAAATTCGCGACCCCTTGGTAGAATAGACGAGTAGCGATTACAACACGCGAGAATCGGCCGACGTCTCGTTCGTCAACCT
>JAABUK010002998.1_pt1 | contig 29235 bp, 31 predicted proteins | sample 5559141 | NCBI WGS metagenome assembly JAABUK01 (sample SAMN10711869, study PRJNA513367) | rock metagenome | isolation source: Antarctica rocks | place: Antarctica: Victoria Land, Pudding Butte nord | collected 2016-01-03
CACGCCATGGGCTGTGTATCAGAGATGGATCTTGATTGCCCTGCTTTCATCAGCCGTAAGTGACAAGAAACCACGCTCGGGAGGTATGGTAGGTAGTTCCTTGGGGACGTTATCATGTTCAAGACTCTATAAGGGACCAAGTTTCCACCAGCTTCTTCCAAAGCTCTGTCTTCTCCATGGTGAAGAATAGGCCGACAATAGATGGCAACATCCTCAAGCTCGGTGAGCAATGTGCTGTCAACGGCCAATGCGATTGGTCTGTGGTTTAAATTCTCGCCCGCATCCGAGTTGTAACCCAATGTGATTGTGATGGGCTAAGAATGTTCGTTCAAGATTTAGCGTGTGCAGGATCGTTGGGAAACCTTGGCACTGAACACGCAAAATTTCCCCCCCATTTCTGTATGAATTTTTTAACTTATTGACTGTGCTGTCTTCTATAACTGGTTTTGATCTTAAGGATAGATTCAATAGGGTTATCTATTACTTTAGTTTAATGATTCAAGACTTTATAAACTTATATTACTAGGGAAGTTGACTGCTACCAACGGAATACGCAGACTTCCATTCAGAAATGGGGGGGGGAATTTGCGTGTTCAGTGCCAAGGTTTCCCAACGATCCTGCACACGCTAAATGTAATGGATGCATGGGCATCGAGTCCGATAGAAAGATAAGCAGATGCTGAGCTAGGAATTGGTAGTTAGGGTCGGTCAAATCTAGGAAGATGACGATGGGTTTTATAGACATTGCCAAAGACCTCAAGTGCTCCCTTACTGCTGATGTGGATTATGGAGTTGCGGGTGCGAAGCGGCTTACTGACAGTATTTCGGTGGAATTCGTAAATCGTTGAGCTTGCCTGAAGGATCGAATCGATGTTCGCGCCTCCAGATGCTTTCAATTTCTTCCCATCGAATCTTCATGCTCGACAGAAGCTGCCATGTTTGCTGAGGGTATCAGGGGGCAGGCGTTACGACGCAGTCAGCATGCCGGTGTATCCTCTTAGACAGTCAGCAGACTTCTCCCCACTCAAGTATCATTCCAAGTACCGTATGTTGTATGTTGTAGACGGACTCCGAATAACAAATTGCAAAGCCATTTTCTGTGCCCAATCTGAGCGCACTGATCGACTTCCGCGCCGAGTAGAAGGGGTCTAGATCAGGCGTGTACCTAGACCAGGCGCAGCCCTATAGGGCGCTAGGGCTTCTAGAATAACTTTCATATTATAAAGAGTAAAATACCGTTACTTTACGTTTTAAACCTCCTATCATATAGGAATATTATCTATCGGCTAGGAGCAGGCATAGAGGCCGACGTAGTAGTAAACAATGTAAGGTAGTCGTACTTTACTTAATTAGTTAAATGAATAGGTAAAGATAGTAAAAATAAATAGTGCGCCTGACCTAGGTATACGCCTGATCTAGGTGAACCCTTCTAAGCGTCGTATCTTGGCCAGGTCTTCGTTGAACTTGACTCTAGATGACTGAGGGCTGGAAATCAAGGGTGCATTAGATCCTACCAGTACTAGTAATATATACCTTATAAATAAGGATCTCTGTTAATTTATAATAATCAAATCTTAAGCTCCTTATACTTTATCTCAAAGTCCATGCGCTTCGGAGCCATTTCAGGGCTGTCAAGGAAGCGCTGGCTCATGTCATACACCAGCTCTCTCACTTCCTCCTCCTCCGAGCTCCCTGAGGAAAGAAGGGTAATCCGATGAAACAATTCAATAGCTCAATTATGTATAATACTCTGTTCGAACACTCCACACGCTCAAATGCAAGATGCACATTACCTTCCAGCCTCCGCCCTCGACACCAACCTCTTCATCCGCGTCCATTCCTCGTTCCTGACGCTCTCTCCTGCTAGCTCACTCTCGACCTCGAACACAGTCACCACACCAGCTGCACCTCCAACGCCCAATCTTCTGCCCTCCCTCTCCTCCCAAGTCACCTTTTGCAGACTCTTGGCCGCATAGCCTCCGTGGATGCTGCGGCTCACCTCCGGCGTAATGCTTGTGACTGGAATTTCCGTGTCAACAGTCAGATCCCAGACTTCGACGTTGCCCGCTCCGTCTACGGACGAGAAAACGCCAGGCTTGTGTGGCGACCAGCGGGCATCATATACAAGGTCCTCGCGAGACATATCCAGAACTGGCTCCGCAATCTGCTCATTGTTCGCAGTAGGGTTGAGTATCGAAGACGTGGTTGATGTGGCTACAGAAGTTGACGATGGAGCCCGAGTCTTCCAAAGTTTCACCGTCCAATCCAGGGCGCTCGAAAGAACCAAGTCACCGAGGTCTACAGGGCCACGAGCTGGATGGAAGTCAAGACTCATGACTGGAGCAGCGTGGCTTTTGTATCGTAGCCGATTGTCGACGCCGGCCTTGGCACCTGCGCGGTCGTATCTGTGGCAGGGGTAGATAGTGCCTTCTTCGGTACCAACGAGAAAGGAGGTTGGGTCTGAGGAGGGAAAGGACATGCAGGTTGGGCTAAGGTCTTCTGTTTTGCTAGGTGGTGGTGTGGTCAGTTCAAGATACTCTTGGGGTAAACTTAGCATGTCAACGGTCCAACCGCAAACGACTCCGTCTGTAGAGCATGAGATGATATTATTGGCGTTCTGGGTCCCTACGAGCGAAATTGAGTAGATGGGTTGGGTATGACCCCCGGTTGAAGCTCCAGTAAGAGGTGTCTTCTGCACCGGCAGAGGCGTCCTTGAGCGAGTGTCCCAGAGTAGGACCTGTCCGCTGTATGAGCCGCCAACGATGATCGAGGGGTGAAAGGGAGAGAATTTAGCCGTCAAGATGTCTGATGTATTGTGAAACGTGTACTCCGGTCGTGAGTGGAGATGCATATTCCATATCTGGAGCAGGCCTGAAGGGTCTTGTGGAGCGGATGGATTTTTGGTGTACGATGCTAAGAGAAGTTCGGGAAACTGTTTTGCCTTAGCATATCCATTCCAATCAGGGGAAGCAACATCTGACCTTTTGGGAAAAGTGCAGGTCGCTGATCATGCGCTTCTTGCTCCACCGTTCGTCGTAGAACTGCGCAATCTGTTTTATTCGTCTGCCTTTCTTGCCTGTCGAGCTGCCGTAGCCTTCGTCTTCATCCTCGTCAACTCCATCTGCGCCATCCAGAGCATAGTTGGCCAGCACATCATAGTCCTGGTCCAAAGCTTTTTCGATAACCTTACTAGACCTTTCTACAAAGTCAAGAAACTCTTCTGAGGCGGTTACAGCATGAAGCTCGTCTTCGGTTAGTCCTCGAGCCTGATGTTTGGATGGTCCTGCCGGTGTTGGTCGATTTATGCCGAGGTCTTTGACCGCGTTCAATTCCTCTTCGATCTCTCGCCTCAGGTTCTGTCGAAGTTCTTCCTCTTTCTCTCGCTCCCTTCGACTCAACCGCTTTGCTTTAGGTGATCGCCCGTGAGATGGCGATTGGTCCCGCTCAGAGTCCGAAAAGTGGCCCGATGACCTACGCCGCCGTTGCGGAGACCACGGCTCTGAGGTTTGAACTCCCTTTTCATATGTCTCAACCTTGATTTTTGGCTTTGTTGAAGCTGGTGGAGCCTCGTGGGTGGTCGTAGCGGAAGTAGTGGCCTCTGTCTGTGTCCCTGCTGAAACTGTTTGTACAGGCGCTCGGTTCCCACTTGATGCACGCTCGTAGGTTTCCGTCCCGACCCCTCCAGTACCAAATGTAGAGCTTGGACGACTCTTTCGAGCAGCTGGTGAAGATGTACCAGCACTGCGTGATCCAGGTCTATCTCCCACTAAGGTCTCAATGAAGCTATCGAGCTCTTTTCGGTCGGTCGCTCGTGCAGGTGTAGAGACTCTACCCTGATAGCGGTGAGCTTAAACCTACCAACCCCATTTTTATACGGACAAGATACCTCTGAAGGCTCTCCTGCAAGTGATTCTCGTTTCCCAGACTCTTTCTGCCTCTGCTCTCGCTCTTCCCGCTGCCGTCTAAGCTCTGCAAGCTTGGCCTTTTTGGCTAGGATCTCGTCCTTTCGCTGCATTATGACGAAGTCGAATTTCTATCTCTTTCCGTAGGCGGCGAGCATTTTACAGCACGTCCGAGTGGTATGTGAAAGCACTAGTACAGGACTCGAGATTCTTCACCAAGCCACCCTGCATTGAAGAACGAGCCTCCCAGCATACCGAGCACGGGGAGAGCCGAAAAGTCTGATATAGGCCAATTGGTTTTGTCGTACCCCAATGGTGAAAATGATCTCTTTTCTGTGCAGACGCGCGAGGAAAATCACGGGTAAAAGTTACCCCGAAGCGAAGAGCTCCTCGCATGAAGCTCAAATCTTTCGACGCTGCTCATAAAAAGCCATTGATCACTGCATAAATTCATCGACGCCCTTTGCTGGCCAGCGCTTGTGATACCTTTGCTGCGCCTTTGACATAAATCCCATACCAAATCCCAGCGACCCGCAATGGCCTCGTCAGGCGTGAATGTAAGCCCCGCCCTTTGTCCGCACACCCTGGCTCCTCCCTCTATAGAGTACCGAGAACTGTTGTTATCCCCTTCACAGTTGCATAACCCTGTCCTCTATCCTCAACGCGCTCTTGGACTACGACGTCAGAAACTGGATTGACATTCCTTCCCTTACAGGTCCTCCGCTACTCCGCCCTCCTCGCCGGCATCGCCTACGGTTTCTCCCACCAAGCCTCCATCACCGCCAAGTCAAAGTTGAACCATATCGAAGCCGAGACCAAGCACCACGAGAGCTTGATACGAAAGGGAAAGGCGGAGTGGGCGAAGAAGACGGCGCCGCCGGAGGGTGGTGAGTTGAACTCTCTCTTTGGTCTTGGTGAATGAGGTTGGGGACCATGGACTGGTGGGGATATGGCTACTCTTGGACGGTTCTCAATGGCAAAGTCGGTGTCATGTTAGATGGCTTGGTGAGGGAACTGGCATGATTGCAAGCTGTCAAAGTGCTTGCGCTGTGGGAATGAGGGCTGGAATTGAGAGGGGAAGGATGCAGCTGACCACATGCAATAGTTATCACGGATCCCGCAAATCCAATGTTCGACCTGGAATCGTTAGTCGCAAAGGTAGCTGATGGCTCGGTGCAAGTCTGAGAGATTCTGGGAGGGTACTAAGGGGACGATGATGCGAGCCCCATGTATATAGCGAAGGATAGTGTATCAACATTATAGACGTGTGAGACCGTGTTCCAATTAAAGTCCGTTTAAATGTTTGTTTCGTGCGATCGAAAGTCAAATGACAAGAACAACTTTTGCTCGGTATAATACAATCAAAAACAGTCCTGAATACCAGATGTTCATAGACAATTGATACACAAGAGCACGCCCTTGGGCTTGACCCCGCCCAAACATCGCTAAGAGAATCCATTATATGAGTACATTAACTGTCATTTATGTTATTTGGCATGCTTCAGCCCGGGTGAGGATTCACAGCCAGCCGTTCGTTGCTGTCTGCTTTTTCTGCTTCCTCCACCCTTGTTCAGGTTCGCCTCCGCGATACCCATGGACGAAATAGGTCCGCTTATTTAGCGAAGTGTAAATCATATCCCAGCCACTTCCGTGCGTTGACCTGGTCAGGTTCCAATCCAGGCTTTCCGTAAGTCAGTGGAAGGAAGAACCACCATCCGCCAATCACGAGCGCTAAGATAACACCACTAGCAGCCCAAAGTGCCAACATACTCTGGCGATCTTTCGCTGGCATAACCACTCGCTTTCCTCCCCTGTCCTTGTTCTTACTTGGTGTTTTGGATTGTGTTTGTTGGGCGACATTCTCCTCGAGGCCGACAGGATCGAGATTAAAGATGAATTCTAGCAAAGCGCCGGTGACGAGAGCGGAGGCAAGATGACCAGGGAGGTAGTGATGCAGGAAAAGTTGGCGGCCCATAAGGTAGAAAGGCAGGTAGTGGGCGGCCCAGCAGAGGAAGAAGAAGCCGGTGCTATTGTAGAGGCGGGACCGAGTACCTAGGCCCCAGACTCAGACTAGATATGATTTTAGGGTGGTTGATAAGTAATACTTACGCTCATCCAAACTGTCGATACCGCGTCGCTGCGAGAGCTGGTCGGCGCCAACGATACCAGCGAAGACAGCTAAAAGGCTGCTCGCTATCCACCACCCCACTGGGTTGCCCAGGAAGTAAATTTGCTGCTTGGTATCGTTCTGAGTCCAAAAGCTGACACCGCGTAACAGGAAAGGCCACTGAATCGGCTGGCTTGCGTACGGGTGGCTGCTCGTCAAGGCATTATTGTGATAAAAGATTGCCCTTTGGAGCTCGAAATATTTCTTGAGGAAGGGTACATGCTTGACCTTCTTCTCCTCCTTGATAAGACGCGGGCTGTCTGCGGGTATTGATGGGATCTCGTCCACGTACCAGATATTGCTTGACTGCTGAATATTCTTATTACCATTTATTTCTGCTTGTTTGTAAGCCCAATCGGGCAGCGGTGAAGTGTGAGTCCACATGGCGACTCTGGTCGGAGCGTGGATAAGCTTGAAGTGGCCAGAGAAGCTCTTGAGCTGTTGCCTCCCCTTGGCGTTCTCGATCTTGATTTCAAACAGTGTGTCGTTGAAGCGATCTCCATTGGCCTCGGCGAGCGGGACTGTCGTGAACTCTTGATTTGTAGGATAGTATGGTGAGGCGACATCGTGGGACAACAGGAAGCTATCGGTAATTATATGTCGAAGCTTCACGAAGTCTCCGGTGTAAACGGTTTGGCCTGGCGATTGATTTTGAGGGTCGAATTCCTGGGCAGGAAGAATCTGCCAGTAATTGTTTGTATCATTGAAAGGGTATCCCGTGACTTGCTGGCCCTGGCTGGAGACTCGTCCGTCATCGTAACGAAGAGGGTACCTGTCTGCATGACTGTGGAGGTAGGTCTTGGTTTCTTTGTGCCGGATAGAGATGGAATCATAGTAGTCAACGGCGGTAGATTGTGCGCTCATCATGTTGTCGCTCAAAGTCTCCTGGAAAGCAGGAGTCATGAAGTCATCTCCGGGTCCGGACCTTGAAAGTATAGCAAAATGAACTTGGAACCAGAAAAGATAGATCAGGAATGGCACCACAATCAGACCAACCGCACGAGCTGCAAAATGCTTGCAAAATTCCGGCAGACTCAAAGCTCCTTGCTTCCTATTGACATCCAGCAGACCCCAGAGATCGAGAGCCACGGCAGACCCAACGGTGAAGAAACTGAAGACACCAACGTATTTTGTGGATATCACACAGCTTAGAGCGACACCCGTAAGCAGTAGCCACTTCCACCATTTCCTGGAGAAAGGCTCGTGCCGCATCTTGTAAAACCTAACGTAGCAGAGAATGCTGGTAGACATAGCGTAGACCAAGGTCGCATCCAGCAAAATCAATCGAGTCTGGCCAATGTGAGCGTTGTCGAAGAGTACGAGGCATGCAGAAATGATGCAAGCCGGTAGAGTATAGCTTGACTCCCACATGATCAGGAATACCGTAGGTACAGTGAGAGAGCCGAGAAGAGCTGGCATGGCGCGGAAAGCGACGTAGGGCACTTTGTTGGTGATGTACGAGTCTCCGATGTTGTCAAAGTGAAAATGCCCATCGTATCCCACGAACCAGCCCATGAGGGCGAAGAGTAGCTTTCCGAAAGGAGGGTGGACGTCGAAGAAATAGGTTCGTTGCAGATAATACGATGCAAACTGTAGCACCTCATGTCAGTCCTATTCCTTTAAAGGTCCAAACGTCCGTAGCAGCTTGGGGCCTGCTGTAGGGATACTTGTCATCTACCTTGCCAAAATGGACCTCATCAAAGACGACCTCATTGGGATGCCCGATGCCCCAGAATCTTGTAATGAACGCCAGAAGTGTTATGACTGCAAGGGCAAGCTTGTAGTCCCATTCGGAGGTGACTGCCTCGGGCAGCTTGGTATCCTTGGTTATGCCATTGAGATCGCCGTCTCGATTTTGAGGCGCAGGTTGTGGGCTTTTCTTCTCTTTTTGCCCAGGTCGCTGCCGGACTTGAGGGGAGGACATGGTGTGTGGTGTGGTGGTAAGGCCCGATTCTGATGTTCCCTCCATTAGCGAGGAGCTTCAAAGAACGCAGGAGGACCAAAGCCTTGGGTATGAGACACTTACATTGCATAGTCCTCTTGGGTTGGAGCGGGAACATATCAGCCCTCAAGGAAGTCACTTATTGGAAGTCACTTCTTTCAGAGTGTGATAAGGAGCTCCTGGGAGAAAGTAGTGTTAAGATTCGTGTCCATTTGCCAAGACAACTTCCAAGCTTAATCCCAGCCTCACAGGGCTGTCGTAGAATAGATCCCCCTAGCCTCACCGAGCCTCCCTCGCTCCAATGATACGATATATGGCACAACAGTGTTCAGATTCACCTCCTAATATCCAAACCCACAAGGAACCAACCATTGCCAAGCCAACCTGCAAGATGGAAGCATGGCGCCAGTATCAATTAGGAGCAGTCGCACGCGCAGTAGCCGTGCGAACGGTCCATCATACTTCACTTTGCGTCATGCAACACGGAGCTCAGGAGCTACATTTCAAGAGCTACTCAACATCGAAGCAAAAACCTCGTATGATGATAAAGTGATAGCTTATCTTGACAAACAGGACTGTTCGGGCGGCAACCCGCATGATATTCAACGGAAGGCGCCCCAGCTTTGCCAGAAATAGTCGAGGTGCATATCGATAGTCGGTTAGTGACAGACGGGACTGGTCGATTTGCAACATATGCACATGTGTGTGCTAATCTTCCGATGTGCTTCGTCACAGGGCGTCGAGCATTCTCGAAGCTGAGCTCTGTATCGTGGTTCCTTCATCAGGCTTAGCTATGCGGTACCTTTCCAATGAATTCAGGCATCTTTGCAAGGCCAGCTGCTCTGTCTGGGAGATTATCAGATGTCCCCTTTGGCAATGTCTTGAATGAGCGGCTCCTCATCCGTCATTGACTTTCGCCTGTGCCCATGTCTTACTCGGCCTCTGTCGTACCGAGTGTCTTTTAAGTAGCCTTGTCCCGCCCCCGAATGCCAGGCTGGACGTCCGTCTTGAACATATCTCAATCACTTATAGAGCCATGGCTGCTCAGTCGCCCGAGCAGAAGAATACTTTACTTCGCCAACCGAGCCTATCTATCTCTGACGCTTCTTTTGATTCGAATTCTACATTCGTTGCGTCCCCATCTTCACCAACCAGTCATCGACCAGGTTATCGCCGTGTATCATCGGTCTTTGGGGTAGACAACCCGCAACCCGCGAGTAGTAAGGGTCGCCCGTCTGGTGATGAAGGCCAAGGATTGGGAATCTCAAATCTTGGTAGTCAGGAGAGAGTCTCCGTCACTAGACTTCCGGCAGGGAGCAAAGAGTCACCGAGCATCCCTGGCTCCGCCGACCCTCTTCTATCACCGACATCCCCTGTACTTGGTCGTCAAATCAATCGTAATGGCGAACCCCATCACGAGAGGGCAGAGGATGATGGTTCCGCCAATATTGCCGCCCCAAGTCCATACCTCCCTTTTACCGTGGATTCCGAGAGCCAGCACCTTCACAAAAGCTTTCCATCGAGCACCGGTAATGACAGAATATTTGCATGCAAAGCAGTTAAGCCACTGGCCAATGGCCGTAGCAATTGGCTAGCCATCACCATACTGATCCTGTCGATATATTCGACTGTTTTCTCATGCATCTGGTTTGCCATCGCCATTACAAAGCCATGGTATGGCCATACAATCACAACCGCCGGGGGGATGACGCCGCAAACTGCATCTGTACTTTGCACAGCCTTCGCCAAGTCCATTGAGTTGTCTTTCGTGACAGTCTTTGTGACTCTTCTTGGTCAGATCCTTTCCCACAGGGCGTTGGGGGAGCGGAAGAGTATCACAATTGCCGAGATGTCCATGCGATCTTGGGTCATGCAACCAGGGACCTTAATTACTCACTGGGAATCGGTGCGTTATGCCGCAGTCACTTATCTAGGGGCAACTGCTTTGTTGGCTGCACTCGTGGTATGTAATACTCAGAGTACCCGCTCCCGCTGCAGGCAGTGGTCTCTAACTCGAAGGATAGGCAATGTTTTACACTACAGCCTCCGATGCCCTAGTTGCACCAAAATTGAAGTTTGGCAAAGCTGAAGAACATTTGATGTGGGGCAAAGTTGCTACATCCTTTGCCAACATGTATACTATAACCTCCCGATGCAGTACCCCAATTCCAGCAAAGGGCCCTCGGAGCGATCCTCAATACTCCGCTTCAACCTGTATCGAGCTCGAGCACTCTGGCGAGGCCTACCACAACTACATGCAATACCTGAACACGTGGCAAGATGTTATTAATATGGGGACTGGCTCTGCGAGTTTGACAGAAAGGCCGAACCCCGTAGCGGTGAGTGTTGAACCTTCCGTCTCTAGAGCTTGGTTTAATAGAGACATGTGTAGATGCTTTACGACAATACGACCGTGAAAGGAAGCTGGATAAACGTGCAAAACAATAGCATGACACAACTCTCCACAAATTACAAACGAATAGTCAACAATGTCACAATGGCCATGCCTCATTCTGGCGTCTTCAAAGCTGCAAGAGATCCGCGTAATGGTATCGTACAGCCACAGGATCTCAGTGTAAGTCCACTTATCGCATATTGTCAACAATGGTATGTCACTTATACCGCCATGTGACAGGGACTCGGCGAGTACTTTATACAGGCCTCGGTGCCTTCTCCAGTGGTCAACGTCCTATGCGCAGAGCTGTCCATCGCGGATCTAACACCCATGGTCTACATCAAATGGCCAGGATGGAGCGGTACGGTACCTAATACCACTACTTGGCCGCACGGCTTTGATCTAACACTCGATCCTTCGCTGAGAAAGACAAATGTCGACGACTTATTTGGGTTTGATGATGTCGAAGTCCACCCCATCTTCCCAAAACTACCTGTCGCGTACAACACCATCTTTAACAACTCCATGGGTTACGGGCCACAAGCAGTCTATCTATTAGCTACGTCCGCTACCAGCACGTATACATTATGCTCCATCAGGACCGGTCTGACCCCCAATTGCTCGACCAAGTACCACTCCAGTGGGAGTGGGGGATCTTTGAATTCGACTTGCGAAGATCCAAACGACCGTTTCACGTATAGCAAGTCCGACCCAGATGCGCCTGTTGGTATGTGGAACGGAGATTGGACAAGTGTCGCTACAGATTGGGGAATGGCCTTGAGTTTGAACGCCGGCATCACCGACGGAAACGCCGCCAACGCCCGCCTCTTGACTCAGCTAATTCCAACAAAGACGTCGCTCGACACCTCCATGCCGTCAATCTCCGAGGCGCTTGCAGTTCTCGCGGGCAACACACTCCTCCTATCTTCGCTCGATTCTCCTTTCATACATCACTGGAACTACTCTTCCACCGTCAATACTCTAGAAGACCCGCAGTACCAAGCCTTCAACGCCAGTATCCAGACCGCAACATATCAATCAGGCGGAACCCAGCGTTGGCAGGGCATTTTCTACGTAGTTCTGCTGCTCGTCTTTGCAGTCAACGTCTGCTGTCTCGCATATTTCCTCATCAGCGGCGGCCTCGTGACCGACTTCATCGAGCCGCAGAACCTATTTTGCCTGTCCCTTCTCTCACCGCCAAACGACGTCTTGGAAGGCACCTGTGCGAGCGGACCGGACAAGGAGCATTACCGCACCAAGTGGAACATTAAGCTGGATAGAGAGCGGGAACACCTGTGGCTGGATGGCAGAAGCGGAAGTAGCGCGAAAAGGGGACTGATGCACAAGTACAAGAGAAGTAATACGTCGCAGCAGACTGACGAGTACGAGATGGAAGGGAGTCCTGTAGCGAGAATGTACGGCAAGGTGAGGCAGAAGAGGACAAGCATGCTCTGAAATTCTGGAATCTTCTCCACCTGGGTGCGGAATAGGTCTATCCACCCGATGGCTCTAGGCGAAAACCCATGACCGCAGAGTCCAAGCAACCGACCTTGGTATTCGGGGTCTTCATGCAGCAGAATCGAGACTTTAAAGACTTATCGAAAAATGACTGCACGAGGATGGATGTAGGCCATGATGAGAAAAGTGAGCTACCCCCTAGCGCAATGAAAATATCAAGGGTAGGTAGCCTTCAAAGATGTCCGTCTTGAAACCCATGTTTCTTGAATTCAGCTCTCTTGGTGAACAAAGTCTGGCTTTTCAAGTCGGTGGTATAACCATCGCCGCTGTTACTGCAGAGTATGAATTGTATCTTCCGAGCGTCATGATTGAAGCGTGATCAGGGTATATAATATCCTCCATCTTATGTTTCTCATTCTGTTGGTGTTTACACTATAAATCTGTTTCCATCATTACCGCTAATGTGTGACCCCTTCGCCGAGGAAGAATGGCTCAGAGATGTGACCGTTCTCCACCCTTCCAGACAACCATCTCTGCAAGACGTCATGCTCTTCTTACAATCTCTAGCCTTCCTACACATCGCCCTTTGAATGCACAGCATCAGCGCCGCCGCGCCACAATCCAGCCGTAGGCATATTAGACAATCCAACCATTAATTCGACAATTCTTCAACCGCTAATTCGACACACACGTATTCAAGCGCAGACAGTCCTCGAGTGTCCCAGATGGTGCACCACTAATCGGATGTCCAGCACCCCCCGCGAAATGCCACACGGTCGCCCCTTGCGAGGTAGTCCACCCGGCGGTCTCGTACATATTTTTCATCCTCCAAACGGCAGAGTTAAACCCCCTAAGGCAAAATCTCCATCAGCGAACCATGGCGATCGCACATCACAAAGGGGAGCAAAACATACGTCGCCGCAACGGTAAGCTGCCACAGAAACCAAGGCTCGACTCGAAACCGCGTCATGTCGATCGTCACACCCGGATCCGTACAGTTGTTGAAAGTGACATCGACAACGTGTTGCGCTTCGTCGGTGACGTTGGCTGCGCCGGCGTTCCACGCGAGCGAGCAGCTCACCGGTTTTGAGCCGGGCCATTGGCCTGCGATGGTGAAATTCCACGGTTCGGGGTTCGTGCCTTGGATGCCGCTCCAGGGCTGGCTGACGTCGGCGCTCAGGATGAGGTAGCTGGCTGGGGTGGGGATGGCCGAGGCGGGAGCGGGGGCGGCGGCGGGTACGATGGCGGTGAGGCAGGCGAGGAGTGCGAGGAGGGCTGTTGGGGGGAACATTGGGGTGGCAAAGATTTGTTCGGGGTATCGAAAGACAGTGGAAGTCAAACCATGTTCGAGCGTCGGGTGTTTGATTTTCCCAATCGTTCGAGGATGACGTTTCTCATATACAGGAGCACGCATGCCGCGCATCTTCAGGTACAATAATATGAGATTTCACGGATTGGGGTGACATGTTTGGGCCGGTGTCGAAAGTGTAGATCCTGGTTTCACCGTCCCTAGTGTTTGGCTCGTGCACTTAGTGCGACAGCCGCATGAGGATGTTGAAGTTTCGAATTCTTCTTGATGGGGAGGTCTCCACGTAGACTAGGCGGAGTTGGATCACTCCTGAATGGGAAATTCGATATCCACGCCAGTGCAGGTACCCGCTTCTTCTTATGCGAGCCGCTGCAACCTCGATTTGATTGGATGGTTTCACCCGCGTATGAGAGCAGCTATATTCGGAACTTTTCTTAGCCATAAGTTGTGGTCTTCTTTGTTTCCATGGCCTGGACCCTGACTTTCGGGCTGGTGACTGACTTCATGGCTTATTTCTGTGGTGGTCAGACCACGTACCGAGCCAAGGTCCTGAGAATATGTTGTATCAAAGCTGTCTACCTCATGAGTTGAGGAGATTGGACTCCGTTGTATCCGATACGCCACCGCTTGCTCCAAACAATGATCCCACAAGACAGAGTATGGACATTTCTATTGCGCTCACGAGGAAGGCCAGTGGGTATGTTGATAGTAATATTCAAAACGACGAGTTTGTAGGGTACCCCACTGCACTCGAGCTCGACGTATTGAAGTCTATAGTCCAAGTTCAGTTCGTACAAAAGCGAAACGTCCTGGTCGGCGGCTCAAAGAGGCTCCGGCGGATCAGCAGTGGCGCTGCGCTGACGAACGAGCGTAAGTTTCGAGGGTGTTTCCCGTGGACGACCAAAGTCTGTTTCTTCCCATTTGTTGGTTGTGATTTAGAAACAGAACGTTTCGAGCTCGTTCCCAACCTCCCGCCCATCCAGATGATGAGCATCGTGAGCCAGGGTTGTGTAGAAGGCGTCATAAAATGCATAGAAGCAGGTTGCAAAGATATATCTCAAAAGCCTCAGAAGGTCGCGGACTGTGCCATCTGGGATTTGCCCTGAGCAATATCAATTGAGAACCATGTAAGGAACAGAGCGGCCTCAAGAGCCAGGAAATCTGTCCCATCTGCTGGAGATAATGATGCCTAGCAACGGCTAAACCTACCTAGTTGAACCACCAATCAACTAAACCTATAGAAGCTAGTCTGCCCAGCTATCGAACCTTCCCTCTTTAGACTCGAGCCCTACTGTTGACTTGCATCCGGTGAATGGAAGCAGAGCTCTTAAAAGGTTGCCTCCTCCTGGACGCAAATATCGAAACGCGTTACTCTTATGACAAGGCGTAGCCAATTCGCCATCATTGTTGTTGTGGTTATCATTTGGTCACTCCAGATCATGGCGGCACTTGTTCGGGTTGCAACTTCAGCCGCATACTTCTTCACCCATGTCTTTGATGCCCACGTGCTGATAGACGAACAGAAAAGAAGTGTTTCATTGACCCATGTTGCATCTTTGGTGATTAGTTGTAGAGAAATGATAATGGCTTCCGCCGATGGGCTCCTGGTCACAAATCTCTCCTCCGGGCACTTGAGGTACTGTTGTAGCGCAGGTCCATGGCCAATAAGTTGCTAAGCAACTATCAGCGCACATTGGACGAAGCTGCTCGAGAACACTTTACCAAGGAAGGAGCCTTCTACCTCGACATATGACCCGTGAGCGGCCTTTTTCTCATAGTGGTGTCGCCCCATATGGCAACACAGGTCCACGCCAACCCCGCCACGTCTATGCAGAGAGCAAAGCTCTTGCCTTCCTTCTTAGGCCCTATTCGCGGCGGCCCAAGCATGTTCGATTTGCCCCAGCAAAAGTGGAGACCGTGGCGTGCGATATTCAGCAAGTGTTTCAGCGCTGATCACGTTGTGTCACTCTTACCTGGCCTGTTTGACCATACCTGAGTCTACTGCGGTACACTACGAGCTCTCGCTCAACACCATACCATATTCTATCAAGAATCCATGACCTTACTATTCACTGTCAACATCATCGGAAGGACAATATCATGGGTTGTGTGCCAGGTTTCTCTCGCCGGGATCCAGTGTCTCATGTCATAAGAAAAGGCCCTTTAGGTGCTCAGAGAGGCCACGATACTTTAGCGGATTGCATATTGAGTCAGATTCGGTGCCATCAGGTCAACGCTAAGACAAACCCTTGGAATCACCCGAACGTTGCATCCTATGCTGTGAACTGGCTGAATGGTCGAAACTTGGACAAAGGTATTGGGAACGAGCTCGACAAGAGATGCGACGAGTACAAGCCCGAACCGGACGGGAGAAGGACCAACTCAGTCATCGACCTTAGTTTTGGACGCCTATTCCCCCAAGGACGCAAAATCAGGCCCGAAAAGCTCGACCCCGAATTGCGGGCATTGGCCGTCAGTCAGATTCACTTCTTTGTATTCGTATTCCACGACTCTACCAGTAGCACGATATGCTACATCCTCCATCTCTTGGCAACCAATCCCAACGCACTTATCAAAGTCCGCGTCGAGCACGACAGGTTTCTTGGTACGGACTTGTCCGGCAGTCCCCTTTATAATCAAAGAGCAGGCCCATCTCACCAACGATTTCACATACACATACACATACACATACACATACACTACCGCAGTCATCAAAGAAGCACCGCGCCTTGTCCCTGTATAAAGCGCCAACCGTGCAGGTAACCCAAGCGCCCACCTTCTCGACGATCAAGGCAACTGTTGCCTCATGAACGACCGTGCGGCGATCTTCATAATCCACTCAGAAAAGCATCGAGCACCAGCCGATAGGAATGGATGCGACGGGTCATTTCCAGAGCGTTGGCTCGCCGAGTGTACCGATGAGCTCCAATCAACCAAATGTGCCTTCCTGGCTTTTGAACCTAAGGTCTCGAAATCGTGTTATGGCAGGGCTATTGTGATGGCCGAACTGCCGGTGATAATGGCCTGCATAGTACTGCAATTCGACTTCACGCCCGCATACGAACGAGTAGGATCGGCTTCATGCTGGAGGCGGCCTGCGGCCCTACAGCGGCGAGCGGGGCATATCAGATCGAGGAAAGGCGCGCCTCATCCGATGGATCATTATACGTGCAGAGTCATTCTTCGAGGGAAACCGAAAAGTTTTCCGAGGCGTGGATGCGTCGTTGCTCTGAATGAATTAAACCCCCATATTTTCTTATATGCTGGCAGGAGATGTCAGCCAGAACGTCTTCCGCACGGACGCGAAAAGCCGTGTAGAAGACCTAGATCATCCTAGAACTTTGGAGCAAAAAGAGAAGCTACTCGAATCGGAATATTCCCTCCCTCGATCCTACCAAGCCATCAGCCAGCCGAATCCCACGTCAAATTAAAGACACTCTATAACCCAAAACGCCTCAGCCCTCACGAAAACGACAAGAGAACTAAACAGCAAGGGATAAACGCAAGACCGATCTCCTTCGCCACTACGACACGAGCCAACCACCACAAAAACCAACACTTCCTTAAAAAAGAACCCCCGCGCCTGACATCCCGCGTCGGAGTCAAACCCATCTCAAACAGCACCAGCACAGCAAATAACAAGGTCCTATATCACTAGCACACTTATATGTATCGTATCAATCATCCACACCTTCACCTGGAAAATAGCCCCGCGCAGTACAGTACCAATGACAGCGCTCACATATCTGACACCCGAACATGCAATCTGTCGAATTCCCCCTCAATAATATCCCAGAAAAAAAACAGCAAAGACTCATCTGAATAAAGAAGATGTTGACAAGCCCCGCGTTACCCGTGATGTGACTGAGAAGGAAGAGGAGGCTAAGGAGGTAGATGGATGGGAAAGGTAGTGGTTGGATTTGAGCACGAGCTCGCATTGTCATTAGGCTTGCTTGGATAGGCAGGTCTCGGACATGGTAGTCGTTTGTTCAGGGGTCAAAGGCATTCAGCTTGAGCTTGCTGAAGAATAAACATGTGGCTGCGTGAAATAATTCAAAGATGTGGAAGGATGACGGCTGGGAGATCTGGCGGTGGGGTTTTTGGGTGATTACTGTGATTTTATGTAAGGTTGCTATGATTTGGGTCTTTCATGCTGCGCTGCTGGCTTCAAGCTACTCGTTGGGTATCAGGGATACCGACAATCGAGATGCGTAAAGTAGAAGCGTGACTGATATGCATGAGCGGCAGATGTCTGGTTACAATCAATGTCCGGGCAATACTATGCTGGTGTGGCATACAAAACGCACCGATTATCCCGTTCCCGATGGTCGAAAACATCTCTTGCTATGGCGTTGGGCGTCGACGAAAACTCCAAGCTGTGTCACTCGTCCCCATCCATCATACTCAAAGTATCCAGCTCCGTCCGAATCATCCGATCAAATTCTGCTTGCTCGATGCCACTACTTCGGGCTAGGCGAAATAAGCTCTTGATGCTCGTGCTGATATGATGCGTGACCGCTGACTCTGTCATCGATTGGGACTCGGCAGTCTCCTCGAGCTTTGAAATCGTCGACGATCGCGTCCTTGGCGATGATGCAGATGGCTGACTTATGCCGACATGGATAGCTTCGGAGGAAGAGCCGTTGGGAGGTCTAGACCGTTGAGACGGTTGATGCGTTGCCGATGTCACAGCGTTTCCCTTCAAAGTTGACTCTCCAAACGCTTGCCGATCTTCTGAGGGGTCATCATTGTCCATTTCCGGCTGGACTTGAGCGTAACGTGCGTAGTAGTCTGCTTCGGAGGTGCTCCTAGCTCGTCCGTTGGCCTCGAGAGTTGGGGTATGGTTTGGAGCAAACGCTGGAGACTTTGCTGAAGGTGTCCTTCCTGGGGTGTTATCGTATTGAGCCCAGTAGTCATCATCATCTTCCGTTGACCTTTCCGCGGTTAGGAACCCATTATTGGATCCTTGACTAACTGAGTGATCCTCGCCCTCAAGTAATGCATCATCCATCATGTTTGATTTGTATTTCTCGTCCGCATGACCAATATTCGGCAGCCAAGTATTCGTGGTACTGTCGGTACCACCCTCGACAGGCCTGACCTCTGATACGCGCCATCCACTCCCGCCACCCTCTTGGTCGCCTTCGCACCAAAGATATACGACCAATATGCCAAGATCTGGAACAATTATCCTCGCTTGTAGTGTCTCCTCGTCCAAGCGCCTGTACATGACGTCCTCCACATCACCAAAGTCAATCTCACCAGAGACGGGATGTAGTTCGAATGCATCGCTCTCGGAGACTATGTGCACTAACCTCTCAGCTGGTTCCGTCTCCCAGCAAAGAAGGGGCAGCCATGAATCTGTTGACGAAGATGCAGTGGCGGCGAGGAGTTGGACGCGTTGTCGAAGAATCGGGCTCAAGAGAGGTAGGAGGGCTGGGGGAGGTCGAGGAGAAGCGAAGGCCGTGGGTAGACATGCGAGGAGTGGTGGGAGAAGGTTCCGATAGTCAGGGGAAGGAAAGTATTGCACCATGTTGGAAGGGTACTCAAGACAAAAGCGTTACTGGTCTGACTGTAGTCTTCTTCCGTTGGGTAGAGAGGTAATGGGAAGGAGGGCGGCTGAATGCCGGGTCTCAGTTGGACAAGAATTTGGTAGCAACTGAGGGGGTTGCTGTCGTGTAAACATAAAATTTCCCAATCAAGTCCCCATCTGGATTTCGAAGTCGGTCCGATCCTTTGGATCCTCCTTACAGACTCCCTTCATCCGACGGGGGCTGTCCCCGGACGCCTTGAGAAGCGCCTTCCCGGTTGGCCCCACAGCAATGGCATGTAGGCTTCTCCGCTGCCCAAAGAAAGCCATCCACATGGACTGCATGCCAATCGAAGACTTGAGGCGTGGCAAGTAGTTGGCATGGCAATTGTTTCATTGTTCCTTATCATTCCGCGATCACCCCTCGCCTATCTAATCTTGGCTCGCGGGGATACCCGGCGCTAAATCCAGGCTAGACTGAGAGGTATCATAAAGGTAACATTCATAACATATTCTCCATCCACCAGGCGCGCTTTCATCAAGGCCTACATGTCTCCCACTCCTCCCTCGCAGGGAGGAGCGAGGTTGGATTCAGATGAGGAAGGTATGACCAACCGAGCTTAATTATAGAAGCATTCTACATCCGAACACTCTCTCGTCTAAAGTCGACTGTATCAAAGTACAAGTATCCTTAGCAATTCTGTGACTGCGGTCAAAAGTAGAACCACATTATGTCAAGCGAATCCGATGCACTCGTCCCCGAAAGGCCCCGAGGAGCAGCAACACCAGACAGTGCCTACGGTGACGATGTTGATGAAAGGCTCAGATGCGAGAAGCGAGTCCGGTTGAAGGTCGACTTGAGACTCTGCACCATAGCAGGCTTACTCTGCAGTCTCAATCTGTTAGATAGTGGCATCATCTCAAGTGCATCGGTCACCAGCATGCAGAAAGACCTCGGACTAGATCAGGGAAACCGATATTCCCTCTCCATCCTGATCTTCACCGTCGCAAGTGTTTGCTTCCAACTACCGGCCGTGATCGCAGTGCGCCTTCTGGGACCCCGGATGTTCTTTGCCGCCGTTACCTTTGCTTTCGGCTTGGTCACACTTTGCACGGCATTCATTCATACTTGGAAGGAAATGATCATTATGCGTGTCCTTCTGGGTTCCTTCATGAGTGGAATATACCCAGGACTGTTCCTGCTCATCTCCACCTGGTACCGACGAGAAGAGCTCCAGCTTCGATTCGCTTTCTTGCAATGTGGGGAGGTAGTTATACTCGCCACTGGCGGCATCGTCAATTTCGGACTTAACAATCTTGATGGTCGGGGCGGCTTGAGAGGATGGCAGTGGATGTATGTCGTTCAAGGGCTGTGTGCCTGTATTATAGGCATAGCGACGTACTGGTGGATCGTGGACTTCCCGGAGCAGTCCGACAATAGCTTCTGTTTCTTGGACGAGGCAGAGGGAAAGCTGGCTGTCGCACGTATTCAGCGAGACCGCGGAGATGTATTGCCAACCCCGTTCTCGTGGTCCGAGATCTTGAAGCACTTCCTGGATCCAAAGGTCTACGGATTCGCTGCAACTTTCTTCCTGTTGAACCTTGTGTCTACAGCTCTCTCGTACTTTCTGCCAATAATGTAAGCTAAGGTATCACTGATTCTGACAGTATTAACATTGCGTTCAGCCTCCAAAGCGGTATGGGGTTTTCTACCAACAAAGCAATACTGCTATCGGCTCCGGTACACATATTGAACCGAAAAATGCTCCCAAATAACGCTGACCCCGATTTAGCCGTATTATTATGCCGTTATCCCAGTTTTAATTTCATCTCGCATTGGTGACAGTGAGCAAGGGCACCCTACACGGATAATTAGGATGCTGATGTAACAAAGAATATCAGCTGCGTGGTCCCGTCATTTCCTTCAACTCATTATGCCTGATTGCAGGCTTCGGCATGCTTGGATTTTCCAAGCAGGTCACAGTCAGATACATTGGGACATACCTTGCCACTGGGGCATATATCTCCAATTGGGCTGCTCTCAACAGCTATCAAGCCAGCAACATAACAGGGTAAGCCACAAATTACCGTCTCAAACCTATCATAGCTCATTAGCTTTTAGCCAGTGGAAACGTGTCGTGACAGCAGCTGCCATAACAGCATGCAATGGACTTGGCGGTGTTGCTGGTAGCTTCATAGTTCGTCAGAAAGAAGCGCCCCGCTACCTCACAGCAATTTGGGTGTCAATCGGGTAGACCATCACGCTGCTTCTGGAGGGTCAGAGGCTGACGGCAAGATTAGGTCGCACATCATCATCATAGCTATCGTTATAGCATTCTCAACGCACTTCTTCTATGCCAATCGGAAACAAAGTAAAGGGAAGAAAGTCATCGAGTGCACTGTAAGCATAGTCCACGGTGAACACAAAACTGAATTTGATGGGCTGATAGCCGCGACAGGAAGGGTTTCGATATACATATTGAGAGTTTGAAGACAACGTAGAACTGGACATTCCTTACACCATACTCAATGTGCATTTGAACAGCGGAGGAAAGTACCGAAATCGGGGAGAGGCTAGTACTCGCTGTATAAGCCTCGTAAGTAGAGCTCATGACGATAGCGTTCAGAGATGTGTGCCTGTAAAGCGAACCCCAACAGCCCACAAATGGGGGCGATATCAAGGATTAGAAAAGCAATACATTGATCTGCGTCGCCCTGGAATGTGCACCTTGAGATGGATGTATGCTCGAAGGACATGGGTTCATATAGAGGACGCGAATGAAATTGTTGTACTCGGACCTGCACCTGGCCTGTGTCACACCTCGCTCGCTAAAAGTGTATACGCTCGTAGTTCATGAAGCCTGGGGACTTCTGGGGAGTATCTCTCCCTTTGTGTCCGGGCCTGGTGAAATCTTCCAATTATCCCCCCCCCTGTTCGAGTTTGATGACTCGAAGTCTACGAAGTCATGGCAGTGGCATGGTCACGACGTGCCGGTTTCTTTCTGTCCGGCGTAATGGCTTAAGCCTATCATACCACGCTCATATGTTCGAATCATTGGTATGTGGACTAGGCCTGACCATGTTGATGGTGGTGTGGTCGGTGGATGAAGGTAAGCGAGGGTAAGCAGGGAGCGAGAAATTTTAGTTGACGGTCCTATCCTTATGATCTTGCTGTCGTGCACGTATATCCTGACTTGCAGTTTGGTCTGACCCCATGTTTACTAGCAGACGACTGTACCATCCCTTCTCGTGTTGGTGCAGATGATGATGGCTCGGAGGTAGCCACACAATGCCACTAACCAAGCAATAGCTCACTAAGGCCCTGTTGCTGCCGAGTCGAAAGGTTCAGCATCCACAGCGAGACAATAGCTTCCACGCCTCTGCACGATGGTCTTCCTTTCTATATGCACTGCGCTCTACGACTATGCTCCGCAAGGCGACAACGAGCTTGAGTTACATGAGGGGGAGATAGTCTATGTTCTTGAGAAAAGCTCTGAAGACGATTGGTGGAAGGCAAAGAAAAGGGCACCCAGCGAGGATGAGGAAGAGCCTGTGGGCCTGATCCCCAACAACTATGTCGAAGAGGTCAGTGATCTGATGCTGCCTTAATTTTAAACACAACACTCAGAACGCGTCCGCTCCTGGTGTCTAAATCTTAGGTGTACGAGGGAGGTGCTAACAGCTGTCGCGTAGGCCCATCCGACTCATTATGCAAAAGCACTATATGATTATGCTCGGCAGACTGACGAGGAGTTATCATTTTCGGAAGAGGCCATGCTCTCTGTCTATGATACCGAAGATCCAGAATGGACATTGGTGGGATTGGATGGTGAATACGGCTTTGCGCCTGCAAATTATATTGAAATTACAGGCAAAGCTGAGCAGACATCTCCACGAGCGGCACGTTCACCCCAGAGTCCGATGCAAGAATCAGAGCCGGAGCAGCCACCAGCCCAATCTGCCCGAGCTTCACCAGGTCCAGCAGCTGCGATTGCGGGCATAATGCATAAGAAGTCACCCTCTTCGGGCTCGCCGCCCGCTAATCTTGCACTACCACCTCGAAGACCTCAACTCACCCCAGAGGATTCCGATGAAGAAAAACCTGCTCCATCACTACCTCAGCGACCACCTTCTCAGCAACTCTCTCCACCTCCCACACAATACGCTTCGCCTCGAACGCCGGATTCTCCAGGGGTCACAGCCTCGTCACCGCATAATCGCGCTGTTAGTCAAAAGTATGACGGCGATCAGCCTCAGGCAAATGCTGGTGGATATCATCTGTACAACATCAACGAGGTGGTGTCTGCGATGGGTAAGAACAAGAAACTGCCTACCACACTGGGCCTTAACCTGGCCACTGGTGTTATCATGATTGCTCCAGAAAAGTCACGGGACGGACCTCAGATGGAATGGACGGCTGAAAAGCTTACCCACTATTCGATCGAAGGAAAACACGTCTTCATGGAGCTTGTGAGACCAAGCAAGAGCATTGACTTCCACGCGGGTGCAAAAGACACTGCTCATGAAATTGTAGGGGCACTCGGCGAGTTGGCAGGCGCTTCGAGGGCGGAAGGTCTACGAGAAATAATTGATGCGGGTTCAAGTGGGGGTGGATTAAGGAAGGGCAAAATACTTTACGATTTTATGGCGCAGGGCGATGACGAGGTCACCGTTACGATCGGCGATGAAGTTGCCGTTCTGGATGATACTAAGAGTGAAGAGTGGTGGATGGTTCGGCGATTGAAGAACAGCAAGCAAGGAGTGGTTCCCAGCAGCTATGTCGAGATTACGGGTATCCTGCCTCCCCCTCGAACCAGCTCCGGGATCAACGCTGGGAAGTCGACTGTGGAGCAAAACAGACTTGAAGAAAAGGAGTTGACAAAAGAAGCGGCGAGAAACTTAAAGGCGCAGGATGCGAAGGGCTCTGAGGTAGGCCCAGGCTTGAAGCTCCCCACTAGGGGTAGCAGCATAGCACGTGGGGACAATAGTAACCAAAGATCACAGCGAAGCAAAAAAGAAAGCAAACATGGACGGTCGTCGTCTGCGTCGAAGTCTAGTAAGCACCAGTTTCTCTGTTCTTTGAATCTCCCACTGATGATGGCTATAGAGCCAGACATGGCGAAGACAAGGACTTGGACCGATCGATCAGGAACATTCAAAGTTGAAGCACAATTCATTGGATTAAAGGACGGAAAGATACATTTGCATAAACTTAATGGGGTCAAGATTGCAGTCCCTGTTGTCAAGATGGCTATCGAAGACCTTGAATACGTTGAGAAAGTCACTGGGATATCCCTGGATGATGACAAGCCGTTGTCAGACATCCGGCGGCGGAGCACACAGACGGCCAAAGACAACGATCGCAAGAAGTCACAGGCAGCTCCTGCTTCTTCGAAGCCTGGCGCAACAATTGAGCAGGCAAAGAGCGGTCCGCCTAAACCTGAAAGGCCAGAATATGACTGGTTTGACTTCTTTCTGAAAGCCGGGGTCAGCCCCTACCAATGTGAACGATACGCCTTCAATTTCAACAAGGATTCCATGGATGAAAACGTTCTTGGGGACATCACGCCAACAGTTCTACGAACACTAGGTCTGAAAGAAGGTGACGTTCTTCGAGTGATGAAGTACCTAGATACCAAATTTGGTCGCACAGGTACGTTCGTAGGCTAATCACACCAGGCTTGTTGTGCTGACAATTAAGGGGGTGTGACGTCGCCAGATAATGCAGCTGGGGGGCTCTTCTCCGGACCTGGTGGCGCCTTAAGGAATAATACTCGCAAGGGAAGACCTGCGCCTGCAGTCCAAAGTGATGATGTCGTGGATGCTAGCAAGTTCAACCAGAAAGGATCGGGCGAGGACAAAGCGTCTGATCGAGTAGAGAAGCCCCTGACCCAGGCCCCAGCACCACCCAGGAAAGACACCAGTGGTTTTGACGACGATGCATGGGATGTCAAACCCTCAAAACAACCAGCGCAACAACCTACACAGAGCCCAGCAGCAGCGCCACTACCACCACCACCAGCTAGCGCCCCTCAACAATCTGCCCTGACTGGATCACTCATAGACCTTTCTCTGTTATCGGAGCCCTTGCAACCTGAAAGGGCGCAACCAGATCCGGCAATACAATCTCAACAAACGCAACCACAGCCGCCTACCCAGGCCCCTCCATTGCAGCAGTCGCAGCAGTCGCAACCACCACAATTGCAGCTGCAGCCTATGCAACAGCAGCCTACGGGCGCCAATCCGTCGTTCTTTTCTCAACTTGGGCCGCAATCTATAGGTCAGCATTCCCAGCAGCAGAGCACTGGTCAGCCTCAGCCTCAGCAGCCGCAGCAGCCGCCAGGGTACGGGCTCTCGCAGAATCTTCAGAATCAACAACAGCCTCAGCAGACAGGTCCTCCCCGGCAGAGACCGCAAGCCCCCCCGCAGTCTCAGAGCGTTCAACAAAGCACACTAATGCCACCGCCGCCTACTAGACCTCTATCAGCACCTCAAACCCAACCGCAGACCAGTAGCTTTGGTCCGCCGCCCTTGCAGCCACAATTGACCGGCTTTCCACCTCAGGGCCAATTCCAGAGCCAGATCGCACCACCCGGTCAGAGTCTGAACGACTTGACCCAGCAAAGGTTTCAGCAACAGCAATACAATCAACAGCAACAACAAATGGCCCAGCAGCAATTACCACCGCAACAGACTGGTTTTCTTCAACAGCCTGCAGGCTTCAATCAGTTCACTAACGGCATAATGCCACGACCAACTGGCTTTGGGCCACAATTTAATCAAATGACGCCACAGCAATCAGGGTCACAGGCAATGCAAAACCCGTATGTCATCGGCCAGCAGGCAGGAAGCCCATTTGCGGATCCGAGAGGTCAGCCGCAAGCTGGCGGCTTCCAGCCATTGCAACCGCAGAACACTGGCTTCCAAGCGCAATACCAGCAGCCGCAGCAGACTGGTATCAATTCCATGCTGCCTCCAGCTTTGCAACCTCAGCCGACTGGGGTCAATGGATTTTCAAGACCGGGGTTTGGTCAAGCCCCTCCTCCAGTACCTCCAATGCCGCCAATGTCTCAACAACAGCCGGCCGCTGCGCCGTTGCAACCCCAGAAGACCGGCCCAGCCCCCCCTGTTAGATTTGGTACTCCAGCAGCGAATAAATTGGTGCCCCAGCGGACAGGGAGGGCAAACCTAGCATCAGCCAGTAAGCATTTTCCGAGCGCAAACTTGTACTCATGCTAACGTATTGTAGCTCCTTCGAATCCCTTTGGCTTCTGATCAAGGAAATTGTGGGTCATTATCCTGGTGATTACTGGGCAGGGCTCGCATATCTGGGCTAATGAAGGCAGAGAAGTCATGGAGCGTTGTATGTAGTAGATGCGTCATCAGCGATATCAATGAAGTTGAGGATCAGCGTCCTCTCGTCGTTTGGCTCATACAATGCTTTGCCCCCTACCATTGTGCTAGTTAAGAGGTCGATTCGGCAATTATCCGGTGAGATCTGCCGAACCCTCCGAAGTCCTTAGCCGCCATCTGCCGAGGCAAGCGAGGGTGTAATAGGGGGATAAATGAGTTAGCGCCCTAGGTATACTTATATAACTAATACCTTAGCGTATTACTTCTTAATATAGGAGTTAGTAGAATTATTCTAGGCTCCTATTCCGCGTACACCCTATCCTTGTAGGCGTATACCCCTATTCCCTTCCGCGTACACCCCTCCCTATTTAGGTTCGTACTTGGGGGACTACCTCCGGGGTACAACTTTAGGTTTGGCCCGGGGGTTACTTCCGGGGGGTCACTTCTAGGGGTGACTTCCGGGGGGCGACTTCCGGGGTGAGATTTCCGGCGTATGACTTCCGGGGGGTAACCTTAGGTTTTCGCCTAGGGGACTACTTCCGGGGGTTAATCTTAGGCGCGTATCCGGGGGACTACTTCCAGGGTATAAAACTAGGTTTTACGCCTGGGAGGTTATCCTACTAAAAGGTCGCTAAGCCGAGTATAGGGATTACTATGCCTAATAGGGAGGGGGTATACGCGGAAGGGAACGGGGGTATACGCCTACAGGGATAGGGTGTACGCGGAATAGGAGCCCCATTCTAATGAATTAGTATATATCTTTACTACCTATTAGTAAGTAGACTTGATTAGTAAATAGAAGAGTACAAACTTTTAGATACCTATTATAACGAGGCTATAGAGGATGAATATAGATTTAGTAGCGAAGTTTCTCAATTAAAGATCTACAGTCGGCGGCCGAGAAGAGAGTGCAATTCTCAAGGGTAGTGAAGATGGCAGAGACATCGATGGTAAGCATCAACCGCTGATCAACTTCATCTGGGATAGGTCACTTGGTAACAGGCTTGCCTACAGTTGGCGTTGAAATCAATCGCGGTCTATAGTTTCTGCTGCAAGCAAGTGTTTACATGCGTTTTGTCGCCTGCAGGGTTCCAAGCGTAATTTCTTCTGCTTTACCTCGTACCATACCTACAGTCCCACCTTTAACAAGCTTTTCATGCTGAACAGGAATGCGTTCTACAATGGGGTAGGAGATTTCTTGACTGTAGTGATCTTGCATTCCTCAAACCAATTCACGCTTCTCCTTGAAGTCGGGCAGGTCTTCTCATCTCAAAGTTCATGCTTGCCTTCAGACGAAGAACCCTTTATTTCTCCCCAACGCTTCAGCCCGGCACTCAACTTTTGGATCAAATCCTTATTCTGCGCTTCCTCCTCAAAACTGACGCTCTCCGTCTTCCAATCCAGCCACGACTCCGCTCGTGCTCCCTCCTCTGCATCCAACAAACCCGCACTCACATCAATGACACCGGGCCTGCTGTCAGAATGCCAAAACACCGTAGCGCCACATTTACTGCAGAACTCGCGATAGACTCCTTCAGAGCTATCGTAGCGTTTCAGGGTGCCGGCGCTGAAGTCGAGAGGTTTTCCATCGAGCTGCGAAATTTTGGTTTTGGGTACGAAAGCCCACGTTTGGATGTCGAAGCCCGATGCGAGGCGGCAGTCATTGCAGGCGCATGTGCCGCCCAGATACTTGGTGCCGTTTTCGCGAAGCCACCATGCTGCGTCACCAGGTGCAGTTGTATTGGCATAAGATTCATCCGGGCGTGTAATCTTGAAACTTACACCCTTGCAATGACAATGAGCGTGCGACTCTTGATCTTTGTCAGAGCTTGCTTTTTTCGAATCACCTTTCCGCCCAGCATCCACCTTCTTACTGACTTCTGAAAACCCCTCCCACGCATCCACCCCAGGGACCCAATCGCTCAATCCGCCATCTTTAGTATCCGCCACAAAAATATGATAGTCCAACCGGAGCACCCCGTCGGCTTTTTCAAGAAGTCCAGTGCAAATTTCTTTTTTCGCATCCGTATCCTCGAGGTAGACATTAGCGCCGCAGTTTTTACAGAAGAAGCGGGAGAGAGCCTCGGAAGCTTTGTAGCATTCGAGGGGGCCTTTGACTTCGAATTCTGTGCCGGTGGGCAAACTGGCGTTGGTGATGCATAGTTGGCCGGATTGATGACGGCAGGTGTAGCAGTGGCAGAGGGTGAGGGATAAGGGCAAGGAGTGCGGGCGGGCTTTGAAGGAGCCGGTCACTTGCCGGCAGAAGCAGGAGAAGTGTATAGTTTGGATGTCTTTGGATTCGGACATGATGGGTACGGTATAGGGGTTTTGTAAGGGATGGATCGGCCTGTGCTTTTGTATATATACCAGACTGCGTTGCTATGAGTCATATCTGAAGTAGCCTCAGCACTCATATCTCTTTCGCTGGGGGGCTACTATGGCCTAGCCTCCGCTCGTCACTCGCTACGGGGGCTAATTGAAAGCAAGCATCAATGACGTAGTCCTACGTAGAACGCGCCTTCTAGGATATAAGTACTAAGACTATATCTAAAGTAAAGATATAAAGTAACTCTATAATTCGAATTATAAGTACTATATCTATAAATATCATTTGTAGATAAGACTCTACTAGAGCGCTTATTACGCTACGGAATAGGATAGAGCGGGGTAGGTAGGTATCCTTAGAACCCGCCTTAATATTAGAGCGGGTACCCGCCCTACTTAAAGGGGAGTAAAGCGGGTATTTACTCTAGGTAATAATAAGTACTTATCTATTTATTAATAAGTAAGGCCTTATTTAAAACCTAGAATTTATCTTAATCTTTATCTTAACTCCTTTTTAATAGGGGAGGAAAGAGATATATAACTTTCTATTATTAAGTTAGCTAATATAATAAAATATAATTAATATTAATATTTTTAAAAATACTTATAAAAATATTAAATATAATAGTAAGTATTTATTTATTTATTAATAAGAGAGATTTTATTCTAAATTTTTATATAAATTTTTAAGAAATCTTTAGAAAATAATTTTAATCTTTATCTTAATCCTACTTTAAGAGGTATTTAAATAAGATAAAGCCTCTTTCTTTTATAAAGTTTAATATTATAAAATATAAAATATAAATTTTATTAAAGATTATAAATCTAATTTATATATTATAATAAAATTAAAT
>JAABUK010002999.1_pt1 | contig 29234 bp, 26 predicted proteins | sample 5559141 | NCBI WGS metagenome assembly JAABUK01 (sample SAMN10711869, study PRJNA513367) | rock metagenome | isolation source: Antarctica rocks | place: Antarctica: Victoria Land, Pudding Butte nord | collected 2016-01-03
TGGTCCACGTCCGCAGCTTGGGAGCCTCGCCCTCGATGGCGGTCTTGGCCGTTCGCAGGAAGTTGGACACCGTGACGCCAGGGACCTCCACGGGGTACTGCATGGCGAGGAACATGCCGGCCCGGGCGCGCTGATCCACGCTCATGGACAGGACGTCGAGGCCGTCCAGGGTGACCGTGCCGCCGGTGATCTTGTATCGCGGGTGGCCGGCGATGCTGTAGGCCAGGGTCGACTTGCCCGAGCCGTTAGGTCCCATCAGCGCGTGGGTCTCGCCAGCCCGAACGGTGAGGTCGACCCCGCGCAGGATCTCCTTAGTGCCTCCTTCGACATCGACCGTCACGTGCAGGTCGCGGATCTCCAGGGTTGCCATGCGCTGCTCAGCTCTCTCTCATCGGTGGTGCGGGCGCCGCCGGTGATTCCGACGTCGTCGGTGTTGTCACGGAGACCAGGACGTCGTCGCCGACGACCTTCACGGGGTACACCTCGACCGGAGTGATCGCCGGCAAGCCGGTCGGTCTCCCGGTGCGCAGGTCGAATCGGGAGCCGTGCAGCCAGCATTCGATCGTGGTGTCGTCCACCTCGCCCTCGGACAGTGCCACGTCGGCGTGGCTGCAGCGGTCCTCGATGGCGTGGACCGCTCCGTGCTCGTCACGGACGACGGCCACCGGCTGGCCGTCGACCTTGACCGCCAGGGCGCCGACCTCGGGCAGCTCACTGAGTGCACAGGCGCGGGTGAACATCTCGCTCATGCCGACAGCTCCGCGGGCAGCTCCGTCGACAGGTCCGCCGGCACCGGGTCCGCGGCGGCCGTCGACAGGGACAGCTCGGCGTCGATCGCCGCCATCAGCCGGTCCTGCACGTCGGGCACGCCGATCTTGGCGATGACGGCGGCGAAGAAACCGCGCACGACCAGGCGGCGCGCCTCGTCCTCGCTGATGCCGCGCGACTGAAGGTAGAACAGCTGCTCGTCGTCGAATCGCCCTGTCGCAGAGGCATGCCCGGCACCGACGATCTCGCCGGTCTCGATCTCGAGGTTGGGCACCGAGTCTGCGCGCGCGCCGTCGGTCAGGATCAGGTTGCGGTTGAGTTCGTAGGTGCTGGTGCCCTCGGCGGAGGCCCGGATCAGCACGTCGCCGACCCACACCGTGTGCGCGGTGTCGCCTTGCAGGGCGCCCTTGTACTCCACGTTGCTGGTGCACTGCGGCGGCTCGTGGTCCACGAATAGCCGGTGCTCCTGGTGCTGGCCGGCATCGGCGAAGTAGACGCCGAGGCACTCGGCCGAGCCGCCCGGACCGGCGTACCGGATGTTGGTGCTGAGCCGAACCACGCTGCCGCCGAGGGTGACGGCGACGTGCTTGAACCGGGCGTCACGGCCCACGAGAGCATCATGCTGGCCGAGGTGTACGGCGTCGGCGTCCCAGCCCTGCACGCTGACCACCGTCAGATCGGCGCCCTCGCCGACGAGGACCTCGACGTTGCCGGTGTGCACACCGGTGCCGACATGATCGAGCACGATGATGGCCTTGGCGTGGTGACCGGCCTCCAGCACGAGATGGCCGTTGCTGCGCAGCCCCGGCGCTGCGCGCACGATGACCCGCACCGGCTGGGTCAGCTCCGCCTCGTCCGGGATGGTGACATGGACTGCCTGCTGGGTTCCAGCGCTCGCCAGTGCGGCGGCGCGGTCCGCGGGCACCAGGGCACTGCCACGCGGGGCCTGGCCAGGCCGTAGCGTCGAGATGATCGCGTCCGGCGCCTGCACGTCGTAGGACGCCTGGCCGTCCTCCGTCGAGCTCTCCTGCAACGCTCCCTGCAGCCAATCGACCGGCGTGAAGCGCCAGTCCTCCTCGCGGCCCGAGGGCATCGGGAACGCGCCAACGTCGAAGGACCGGGTGCGCTCGGCCCGTGACTGGTCGGGGACGAACGCCGCGGCCGAGTCGGTGTGCGGCTGCTGAGCGGTGGCGGCGACTGCGGTCACTTAGCCGACCGCTCCTTCCATCTGGAGTTCGATCAGGCGGTTGAGCTCGAGGGCGTACTCCATCGGCAGCTCGCGTGCGATGGGCTCGATGAACCCGCGCACGATCATGGCCATGGCCTCTTCCTCGGTCATGCCGCGGGACATCAGGTAGAACAGCTGGTCGTCGCCGATCTTGGAGACCGTGGCCTCGTGACCCATCTGTACGTCGTCCTCCCGGACGTCGACGTACGGGTAGGTGTCCGACCGGCTGATCGTGTCGACCAGGAGGGCGTCACAGCGCACCGTGGACTTGCTGTGGTGAGCGCCGTCGAGGATCTGGACCAGGCCGCGGTACGACGTGCGCCCGCCACCACGCGCCACCGACTTGGAGACGATCGAGGACGAGGTGTGCGGCGCCGCGTGGACCATTTTGGCTCCGGCGTCCTGGTGCTGGCCCTCGCCCGCGAAGGCGATCGACAGGGTCTCGCCCTTGGAGTGCTCGCCGAGCAGGAACACGGCCGGGTACTTCATCGTGACCTTGGACCCGATGTTGCCGTCGACCCACTCCATCGTCGCTCCCTCGGCGCAGGTGGCGCGCTTGGTGACGAGGTTGTAGACGTTGTTGGACCAGTTCTGGATGGTCGTGTAGCGCACCCGTGCGTTCTTCTTGACGACTATCTCGACGACCGCGGAGTGCAGCGAGTCGGACTTGTAGATCGGTGCGGTGCAGCCCTCGACGTAATGCACGTACGAGCCCTCGTCGGCGATGATCAGCGTCCGCTCGAACTGGCCCATGTTCTCGGTGTTGATTCGGAAGTACGCCTGCAGTGGGATGTCGACCTTGACCCCAGGCGGGACGTAGATGAACGAACCGCCCGACCAGACTGCTGTGTTCAACGCGGCAAACTTGTTGTCACCGGCGGGGATCACCGAGGTGAAGTACTCGCGGAAGAGGTCCTCGTGCTCGCGCAGCCCCGTGTCGGTGTCGACGAAGATGACGCCCTTCTCCTCCAGGTCCTCGCGGATCTGGTGGTAGACGACCTCGGACTCGTATTGCGCCGCGACCCCGGCGACCAGCCGCTGCTTCTCCGCCTCGGGGATGCCGAGCCGGTCGTAGGTGTTCTTGATGTCCTCCGGAAGCTCCTCCCAGCTGGTGGCCTGCTTCTCGGTCGACTTGACGAAGTACTTGATGTTCTGGAAGTCGATGCCGGTCAAGTCCGAGCCCCACGTGGGCATCGGCTTCTTGCCGAACAGCCGCAGGGACTTCAGCCGCAGGTCGTTCATCCACTTCGGCTCGTTCTTGCGCGCCGAGATGTCCTTGACGACGTCGTCGCTGAGGCCCCGCCGAGCGGTGGCGCCGGCGGAATCGCTGTCGGCCCAGCCGTACTCGTAGGTCCCGAGGCCTTGGATGCCGGGGTTCAGCTGCTCAATGTGCGAGAGAGCGGGGGCGTCGCTCGCCGCGGGAGCGGCCGGCGTGGTCGTGGGAGCGGTCATCGTGAGGCCCTTTCGGATGGGGTTTGCGTCGCTGCGGCTAGCGGTGTCGGAACGAAGGTGGTGCAGACGTGCTCGCCGTGGGCGAGGGTAGCCAGACGCTGCACGTGGACACCGAGCAGGCGCGAGAAGGCCTCGGTCTCGGCGTCGCAGAACTGGGGGAACTCGGTGGCCACCCGCTGCATGGGGCAGTGGCCCTGGCAGAGCTGGACACCGGTCAGGGCGGGTGCGACCGAGGCGCCGACCGGTCGCGTGGACGCGGCGAAGCCGTCGGCGCTCAGCGCCTCGGCCAGGACCGCCGTCCGGGTCGACACGTCCGTGCCAGCCTTGCTCAGCTGAACCGCGTACCGGCTCTCGAGGTCACCCACTCGTTCACGGGCGAAGGCGGCGACGGCGTCCGGCCCGGCGACCTGGTCGAGGTAACGCAGGGCCGAGGTCGCCACGTCGTCGTAGTCGTTGCCGAGCCGTCGGTGGCCAGCGTCGGTCAGGACGTATGCGCGGGCCGGCCGTCCCCGTCCGCGGCCGGCGGATGTGGTCTCTCGCTCCTGCACCGTGCCCTGCACAGCGAGGGCGTCGAGGTGGCGGCGGACGGCAGCCGGGGTGATCCCCAGGCGCTCAGCGATCGCCGCTGCAGCCAGCGGACCGTGCTCGGAGACGATCCGGCAGACCCGGTCGCGGGTGCGCGCATCTCGGGCGTCGACCGGAGCCGGCGTCGCGTGGGGCATTGGCGTCCCGGGTAGCACCGTCACATCAGCCATAAACACCACATCATTGTGACGTTATTCCGTTCCCCGCTCTAGCAAGGGTCGCCTTACCCCGGTGCGCGCAGCGGCCCGACCTAGAGTCGGTGCCATGAACAGCCCGGTGACCAGCGCCGTGGTGCTCAGCGAGGTTGTGCGGCAGTTCGGCTCCGCCCGGGCGCTGGACGCGATGTCCTGGGCGGCGCAGCCGGCCCAGGTCACGACGATTCTCGGCCCGAACGGAGCGGGCAAGACCACGGCCATCGCCTGCGCCGAAGGCCTGCAGCGGCCGGACGGCGGCTCGGTCCGCGTGCTCGGTGCCGACCCCTGGCGCGCGGGCGCCGACCACCGCGCGCGCGTTGGGGTGATGCTGCAGGACGGCGGCCTGCCCGGGGGCAGCAAGCCAGTGCGGCTACTGCGCACCCTGGCGGCCCTGTACGCGGTGTCCAGAACCGCCGGCACGCCCCACACCTCCGGAACCGCCGGCGGCGCCGTTGCCGCCAATGTCCGGGTCGACGAGCTCGTCCAGCGCCTGGGGATCGACGCCTTCGCGAGCACTACCATCCGCCGGCTCTCCGGTGGCCAGAAACAACGGGTCGCACTGGCCGCAGCGCTGGTCGGAGCTCCGGACGTCGCCTTCCTCGACGAGCCGACTGCCGGGCTGGACCCGCACGCCCGACTCGAGGTCTGGGATCTCGTGCGCGAGACCAGCCGCGGGGGTTGCGCGGTCGTCGTCACGACCCACTCCTTCGAGGAGGCCGAGCGGCTGGCGGACCACGTCGTGATCGTCGACCGCGGGAGGGTCGTGGCGGACGGCACCCTCGCCGAGGTCACGGCGAACCAGACGCTGGAGCACGTCTTCTTCGAGCGCACCCGGACGGCGTCGTGACCGGCCGCCAGGACGGATCAGCGCGCTCGCGGGCGCTTCCTCCTTCGCGACCGCCGTCCTCGCCTGCGTCACCGGGGGCTGCCTCACTAGGGGCCGCGTCACCGGGGGCCGCGTCGTCGAGGGCTGCGTCGCCGAGGCGCCGCGTCCTCACGCAGGCCAAATTCGAGGTGGGCACCCTGCTGCGCAACGGCGAGCAGCTCCTGGTGGCGCTCGTCCTCCCGACGCTCGCTCTGCTCGGCCTCGTGCTCGCGCATGTGCCGTCGCTCGGTGCGGGACGACGCGTCGATGTGGCCGTCCCCGGCGTCCTCGCCCTGGCCATCGTCTCCACCGCCTTCACGGGCCAGGCGATCGCCACCGGCTTCGACCGGCGCTACGGCGTGCTCCGCCTGCTCGGAGTCAGCCCGCTCGGACGTACCGGGCTCGTGCTGGCCAAGGCCGTCGCGGTGCTCGCTGTCGAACTGCTGCAGGCAGTGCTCGTCGGCGCCGTCGGCTTGTTGCTCGGCTGGCATCCCAATTGGGTAGGGACCCTACCTGCTTTGCTGGCCGGTGTGCTGGGGACTTGGGCTTTCGTGGGACTGGCTCTGCTGCTCGCGGGGTCGCTGCGCGCCGAGGGCGTATTAGCCGTCGCCAACCTGCTCTGGGTGATCCTGCTCGGGCTCGGCGGCCTGATCGTCCCAGCGGGACAGCTGTCCAGCGGGCTCGGGTCCGTGGCGAAGTGGCTTCCATCCGGCGCTCTCGGCGACTCCCTCCGGGCGGCGTTCCTGCACGGCCGAGCCGCCGGCATACCTCTGTTGGTGCTTGCCCTCTGGGGTGCCGGAGCAACGGCGTTGACCGCCCGAACGTTCCGATGGGACGGGTAGGGCGTGTCCGCTGAGGCTCGGGCGGATCGGATGCCCAGGACCGGAGAGCGAGGCGTCGGCCGGCACCAATCAACCGCTACCGCGGCCGGCACCAATCAACCGCTACCGCGGCCGGCACCAATCAACCGCTACCGCGGCCGGCACGGTCCGCCAGGTAATCGATCGCGAACGCGTAGCCCTGCGGTCCGCACCCGACGATGACAGCTGCGGCGATGTCGCTGAGATACGAGCGGTGCCGGAAGGGCTCGCGCGCGTGCACGTTGCTCAGGTGCACCTCCACGATGGGAGCGGCGACGGCGGCGAGGGCATCGCGCACGGCGACCGATGTATGCGTGAACGCGCCAGCATTGACGACGTACCCGACCGAGCTCTGCCGTAGTTCCTGCACCGCATCGACGAGCACGCCTTCGTGATTGGTCTGCCGGAAGTCGACATCGTGGCCATGCGTAGCGGCGACGCCACGGCAGAGCGCCTCGATCTCGGCCAGCGTCGCGGATCCGTAGATCTGCGGCTCGCGCTCCCCCAACAAATTGAGGTTCGGCCCGTTGAGCACGGCGATGGTCGCGATGGCACGGCCTTTCTCGGCGGCGGCTGATCCCCAGTTATACCTCGGCCCTAGTACCCGGCGCCTTACCCGGCCCGCCATGTATGAGCTGCCGCCGAACCTGAGCAACCGCCCGTGCGGCCGCTCGAGTCAGCGCCGTACCCTTCTTGCGTGCTGACCGTCGACGATCTCCGACGGCCCGCGACGCAGCCCCGGTGGCTTCGCCGGGTCGCACTGCTCAATCTCGTCGTGCAGGTCGGCGTGGTCGTCACCGGTGGCCTGGTCCGGCTCACCGGATCGGGATTGGGTTGCCCGACGTGGCCGCAGTGCGTTCCCGGTTCGTTCAGACCGGTCGCGCACCAAGCGCAAGGGGTGCACAAGCTAATCGAGTTCGGCAACCGGACTCTGGCGGGGCTGCTGACCGTGGTGGCGGTCGCCGTGGTCCTTGCCGTATGGCGTTGGGCCCCCGGCCGCCCGGCACTGCGGTCTCTCTCGTTCCTGCCGCTGCTCGGTGTGCTGGCCCAGGCCCTGCTTGGAGGAGTCACCGTCCTGACCAAGCTCAACCCCGTGTCGGTAGCCGCTCACTTCCTGCTTTCTATGGTTCTGGTGACGGCGTCGACGCTGCTTGTCCATCGGGTCCGGGAAGGCGACGGACAGCCGCTGCCGGTCGTTCGGAGCGACATACGGCGCCTTGCCCTTGTCACCACCAGCCTCGGTGCCCTCGTGCTCGTGCTCGGCACAATCGTGACAGGCTCCGGTCCGCACTCCGGAGATGCGGCGAACCCGACCCGGTTCGGCTTCGACCCCCGGTCAGTCGCGTGGCTGCACGCCGACGCGGTGATGCTCTTCGTCGGGCTCGTCCTCGCGACGCTCGTCGCGGTTCGGGTATCCGACACGCCTTCAGCTGTGCAGCGAGCGTGGGTGGTGGTGCTCGGAGTGACCCTGCTCCAGGGCGTCATCGGATACACCCAGTACTACACCGGGCTGCCGGAGGCGGTCGTCGCACTGCACATGCTCGGCGCCAGTCTGGTGGTCGTCGCGCTGACCCGCGGCCTGCTCGCCCTGCGCCTGCGCTGAGCTTCCCGGCGGGCGCTCAACCGCACCGAAACGCTGCCGCTCCACGCCCGGGCCCTTCATGTCCCAAAGACACCTTTGGACGTCGCTTTAAGGTGTGTCTTTGGGACGTGAAAGCGGCGGCGAGGGCAGGGTGCCGACACGGCTGGCCGGGCTGGACGGCCTGGTCGGGCTGGACGGCCTGGTCGGGCAGCAGTAGCCGTCTGAGTCGGCTGACCGCGACGTCGGGCTGCACGAGGATGTCGGCAGCGGTAAGGATCACCAAGCGCCAACCGTCGTCGGCGAGAATTTCCCTTCGCCCGATGTCGTTGCGCCACTGCCGCGCATTCGTGCGGTGATGGTCGCCGTCGTACTCCGCAGCCACCCGGCGGGAACGCCACACGAAGTCGGGGGTCGCCAGCCACTGCCCTTCGACACCGTGCCGGATCTCCGCGTTGAGCTCCGGCTCCGGGAGGCCGCCTCGGGCGAAGAGCAGCCGCGCCCGCGTCTCCATCGGCGATGCGCTGCGCCCGCGGATCAGCATCCTGGCCGCCGGCAACGACGAGGCACCGCGCCACAGGAGGCGACGCCGGATCGCTGCATCCAGGTCTTCCGGGTTGAGGCCGCGTTCGCAGTGCAGCAAGTGGTCCCCGATAACAACCAGATCGTCAACGGACACGAGCCCCGAGAGGTCGCACCACGTGTCAGCGGCCGTGACGACCGGTACGCCGACATGGCGCACCACGCGGCGTCGTTCGAGCCCGCGATGAGCCCGTACGCCTCGGCGTCGAAGGGGCGTGTGGGCGCTCGTACGCATGATGTCGAGTGGGTCTGCACTCGACCAGGGTGTAGGCAGCGGCAGATCCCACACGCGCGCGGCACTCTGATGCGAGACCACAACGTCTGGCGGGAGGGCAACCAGCGTGCCGATCACCTGGTCGAGCAATGTGGCCACCGGCCGATCGCTCCTGGCGCCGTAGGTGGGCCGCGCCAGGGCGCGGTGCTCCAGTCGCTTGCGGCTCACTCCCTCCAGGGCCGCCTGGGCGGGCGTGAAGGGGGAATCGGCCAAGAGGGCCGGCAGGTCCATCCGCGCTCGCATACCGGGAGCATCGCCAACCGACCGACGTGGTCAGTCAAGTTATCCACAGCCGAGGTCCGGACGACCCTGGCCAGGACGCTCATGTCCCAAAGACACACCTTTCAACGCCTCGCAAAGGTGTGTCTTTGGGACATGAAGCTCGCGAGGGCGAAAGCGCACGCTGACCTCGCGAGGGCGAAAACGCAGGCAGGGTCAGAAGGGCAGCCGGATGTGCACCAGCGGGTCGATGGCCACGGCGAGGAACAGGAAGCTCAGGTAGGTGATCGAGAAGTGGAACAGCCGCATCGGCTTCAGCACCGCGTCCGGCGAACCCGCCCGTGCCCGTGCCAGCAGCCGGTAGGCCTCCCGCACGAACAGCGTGCCGGCGGCCACGGCCACGGCCAGGTAGACCAACCCCATCCCGGCCACGGGGACCAACGCCAGCGAGGTCAGCACCATCGCCGCGCTGTACGCAAGGACCTGGCGCGTCACGGCGAGGTCCGGCGCGACGACGGGGAGCATCGGCACCCCGGCGGCGGCGTAGTCCTCGCGGAACCGCATCGACAGCGGCCAATAGTGCGGCGGCGTCCAGAAGAAGATGACCAGGAACAGCACGACCGCCGGCCATTGCACCGACCCCGTGACCGCCGACCAGCCGATCAGCACCGGCATGCATCCGGCGGCACCGCCCCACACGATGTTCTGCGGCGTCCGCCGCTTGAGCAGCAGCGTGTAGACCAGCACGTAGAACGCGACAGCGCCGAGGGACAGAGCGGCGGCGAGCCAGTTGACCAGGAGGCCGAGCCACAGGACCGACGCGACGCCCAACACCATGCCGAAGGCGAGCGCGGAGCCCGGACGGATCGCCCCCGTGACCAGAGGCCGGCTCTCGGTGCGGTGCATGAGCTGGTCGATATCTCGGTCGAGATAGCAGTTGAGCGTGTTGGCAGCCCCGGCCGAGAGCGTCCCGCCGACGAGCGTCGCGAGAACCAGCCACAGCGAGGGCATCCCGCGCTGGGCCAGGATCATGGTGGGCACCGTGGTCGCCAGGAGCAGCTCGATGATCCGCGGCTTGGTGAGGGCCAGATAACCGGCCAACGTATGCCGCGTCGTCCGCAGGCCGCCGGTCAGTCGCGCACCGGCAGTGCTCGACTCAACCGGGCGAACGGGGGCGGCGGTCACGATCGGCGAGTCTAACCGCCCCAGATACAGGCAAGGCAGTCGACTCGATGCGACGCAGTGACGCGCCCGGCGATACGCTCAAGTGCCGTGTTCGCGTCCGGTGTCCGTGCCGGAGGTCTGGTGCCACAATCGGCCCTCCTTCGGTGACGGCGCTGCGAGAAGGAGTCGAAGCCCAGTGACCGATCAGAGATCCCCGTCCGAATCGTCTGACCCGACGCAGGACCTTGACCAAGCGACTCCCGCGCCAGGCGCATCCAGCGGCACCACCAGCAGCAGCGCGGTGAGCGGACGCGACCCGTCGCTCGCGGCACCGCGGGCGAGCGCGGCGGGATGGACCGACCTGGACGAGCGTGCGGTCGACACGGTGCGTGTTCTCGCCGCCGACGCTGTCCAGAAGACGGGCAACGGCCACCCCGGGACGGCCATGAGCCTGGCGCCGGCGGCCTACCTGCTCTTTCAGAACGTCATGACGCACGACCCCAGCGACTCGCACTGGCTGGGCCGCGACCGGTTCGTCCTCTCCTGCGGCCACTCCAGCCTCACGCAGTACATCCAGCTGTACCTCTCCGGCTACGGGCTGGAGCTCGAGGACCTCGAGGCCCTGCGCACGTGGGGCTCGAAGACCCCCGGCCACCCGGAGGTGCACCACACCAACGGCGTCGAGATCACCACCGGCCCGCTTGGTTCCGGTCTCGCCTCCGCGGTCGGTATGGCGTTCGCCCAGCGCCGCCAGCGCGGGCTGCTCGACCCTGACGCGGCTCCGGGCGAGAGCCCCTTCGACCACCACATCTACGTGCTGGCCTCCGACGGCGACATCATGGAGGCCGTCTCCGGTGAGGCCAGCTCGCTGGCCGGGCACCAGGAACTCGGCGCGCTGACCGTCATCTACGACCAGAACCGCATCTCGATCGAGGACGACACGACGATCTCGTTCTCCGAGGACGTCGCCAAGCGCTACGAGGCCTACGGCTGGGACGTCCGCACCGTCGACTGGCGCGGCTCCGCCGAACACGGGGGCCGCTACACCGAGGACGTCGACGCGCTGCTCGAAGCGATCGAGGCCGGCAAGACGGTGCTCGACAAGCCGTCGATGATCGTCCTGCGCACGATCATCGCGTGGCCCGCGCCGAGCAAGCAGGACACAGGCAAGTCCCACGGCTCGGCGTTGGGCGCGGACGAGGTCGCCGCCACCAAAAAGCTGCTCGGCTTCGACCCGGAGCAGAACTTCGTCGTCGAGGACACCGTCCTGGCTCACGCGCGCAAGGTCGTCGACCGCGGTCAGCAGGCACACGCGCAGTGGCAGCAGCGGTATGACGCCTGGAAGGCAGAACACCCCGACCGCGCCACCCTGCTCGACCGGCTGATCAAGCGGGAGCTGCCCGAGGGCCTCGCGGACGCCATACCGGTATTTCCGGCTGACCCCAAGGGGATCGCCACGCGGGCGGCTTCGGGCAAGATCCTGACCGCCATCGCCGATGTGATGCCCGAACTGTGGGGCGGATCGGCCGACCTGGCCGAGTCCAACAACACGACGATGATCGGCGAGCCCAGCTTCATCCCTTCGGGCAAGCAGACCAAGGAGTGGGAGGGAGGACCCTACGGGCGCACGCTGCACTTCGGTATCCGCGAGTTCGCAATGGGTCTGATCCTCAACGGGATCGCGCTGGAGGGACTGACCCGCCCGTACGGCGGGGCGTTCCTGGTGTTCAGCGACTACATGCGTGCTTCTGTCCGGCTCGCCTCCATCCAGCAGCAGCCGGTCACCTTCGTCTGGACCCACGACTCGGTCGGTCTCGGCGAGGACGGACCCACCCACCAGCCGATCGAACACCTGGCGGCGCTCCGGGTCATACCGGGCCTGGACGTCGTCCGACCCGCCGACGCCAACGAGACCTCCGTCGCCTGGCACACGATCCTGAAGAACATCGACCGGCCGGCCGGGCTGATCCTCAGCCGGCAGAACCTGCCGATCGTGGACCGGGAGAGCGGCGAGTTCTCACCCGCCGCGGGCGTGGCCAGGGGCGCCTACGTGCTGGCCGAAGCGTCCGGCGGCACGCCGGATGTCATCCTCATTGCCACCGGTTCGGAGGTCGCCCTCGCGGTCGCGGCGCGGACCACCCTCGAAGGCGAGGGTGTTCACGCGCGCGTGGTCTCGATGCCGTGCCGGGAGTGGTTCGAGGCGCAGGACCAGGCCTACCGCGACGAGGTGCTCCCGCCGGCCGTGAAGGCCCGGGTCAGCGTCGAGGCGGGCGTTCCGTTCGGGTGGCGCGACTTCGTCGGAGACGCCGGCCGGATCATCGGCATCGACCACTTCGGTGCCTCCGCGGACGGCGCCCTGCTGTTCGAGAAGTTCGGCTTCACCGCACAGGCCGTCGTGAACGCCGCCAAGGAATCCCTCGGCTCCATCCGTGAAGTTCAGGCCACCCAGAAGACCCAGGCTGCCCCAGGAGGCAACTGACATGACGGACAACCTCAAGGCCCTCAGCGACGCAGGCGTGTCGATCTGGCTCGACGACCTCTCCCGCGACCGGATCATCTCAGGCAACTTGCAGGAGGTGCTGGACACCAAGCACGTCGTCGGTGTCACCACCAACCCGACGATCTTCGCCTCCGCCGTATCCAACGGCGATGCCTACAACGCCCAGGTGAAGGACCTGGCGGAGGCCGGCAAAGCCGTCGACGACGCGGTGTTCGCGCTGACCACGGACGACGTGCGCAACGCCTGCGACATCCTGATGTCGGCGTACGACTCCACCAAGGGCCGGGACGGACGGGTCTCGATCGAGGTCGACCCGCGGCTGGCGCACGACTCGGACAAGACCACCGACGTCGCCAAGGCGTTGCGGGACACCGTCGACCGGCCCAACGTGATGATCAAGATCCCGGCGACGGTCGAAGGCCTGCCATCGGTCTCGCACGTGCTCAGCGAGGGCATCAGCGTCAACGTCACGCTGATCTTCTCCCTCGACCGCTACCGGGGCGTCATGAACGCCTACCTGACTGGGCTGGAGCAGGCCAAGCAGAACGGCGAGGACCTCTCGCTCATCCACTCGGTCGCCTCGTTCTTCGTCTCCCGCGTGGACACCGAGATCGACAAGCGGCTCGACGCCATCGGCACCGACGAAGCCAAAGCACTCAAGGGCAAGGCCGGCATCGCCAATGCGCGGCTCGCCTACCAGGCGTTCGAGGAGGTCTTCTCCACCCCGCGGTGGGCAAATCTCGCCGGCGAGGGCGCCAACAAGCAGCGCCCGCTCTGGGCGTCCACGGGAGTCAAGGACCCTGCCTACCGCGACACGATGTACGTCGACCAGCTGGTCGCCGCGGACATCGTCAACACCATGCCGGAGAAGACCCTGGACGCCGTGGCCGACCACGGTGAGATCACCGGCGACACCATCACCAGCACCTACGACGAGGCCCGCACGCTCCTGGATTCGCTGGAGCGGCTCGGCGTCTCCTACTCCGAGGTCGTCGAACTGCTCGAGGTCGAGGGCGTCGACAAGTTCGAGAAGTCCTGGGCCGAGCTGCTGGACGACGTGTCCGAGGAGTTGAGCAAGGCCAAGGGCGACGACGCGTACGTCGAGGAAGGCAAGTGAGCCCAGCCCGCATCCTTGCGGGAGCCAACCCGCTGCGCGACCCGCGCGACAAGCGGCTCCCCCGGATCGCGGGCCCCTGCGGCTTGGTGTTGTTCGGCGTCACCGGTGACCTGGCGCGCAAGAAGCTCATGCCGGCGATCTACGACTTGTCTAACCGCGGGTTGCTGCCGCCGGGCTTCAGCCTCGTCGGGTTTGCCCGGCGGGACTGGGCCGACCAGGACTTCGGCAAGGTGGTCTACGAAGCCGTCAAGCAGCATTCCCGCACGCCGTTCCGCGAGACCGTGTGGCAGAACCTGGCCGAGGGTTTCCGGTTCGTGCCGGGCACCTTCGACGACGAGGCATCGTTCGACCTGCTCGCGGAAACCGTGCGCGCGCTGGAGCAGGAGCGGGGCACCGGCGGGAACCACGCGTTCTACCTCTCCATCCCCCCGAGCGCCTTCTCGGTGGTCTGCGAGCAACTGGAGCGCTCGGGGTTGTCCACCGCCCCGCCGGGAACATGGCGCCGGGTGGTCATCGAAAAGCCGTTCGGGCACGACCTGAAGTCGGCGCGGGAGCTCAACAGCATCGTCGAGCGCGTCTTCCCGCCCGACTCGGTATTCCGCATCGACCACTACCTCGGCAAAGAGACCGTCCAGAACCTGCTGGCCATGCGGTTCGCCAACCAGATGTTCGAGCCGATCTGGAACGCCAACTTCGTCGACCACGTGCAGATCACGATGGCCGAGGACATCGGCATCGCCGGCCGCGCCGGCTACTACGACGGCATCGGCGCCGCCCGCGACGTGATCCAGAATCACCTACTGCAGCTGCTGGCGCTGACCGCGATGGAGGAACCGGTCTCTTTCAGCGCCCGGGACCTGCGCAGCGAGAAGGAGAAGGTGCTGTCCGCGGTCCGGCTGCCCAAGGACCTGGCCAAGTCCACGGCACGGGGCCAGTACGCGCCGGGCTGGCAGGGCGGCGAGCACGTCGTCGGCTACCTCGACGAGGAGGGGATCGCCAAGAACTCGAAAACTGAGACCTACGCGGCGGTCACGCTTGAGATCGATACCCGCCGTTGGGCCGGAGTGCCGTTCTACCTGCGCACCGGCAAGCGGCTCGGCAAGCGGGTCACCGAGATCGCGGTGGTGTTCAAGCGGGCGCCGCACCTGCCGTTCACCGACACGGCCACCGAGGAGCTCGGCCAGAACGCCATCGTGGTGCGCGTGCAGCCGGACGAGGGGATCACGATGCGGTTCGGCTCGAAGGTGCCCGGCACGGCCATGGAGGTGCGCGACGTGACGATGGACTTCGGCTACGGCAACGCCTTCACCGAGTCCAGCCCCGAGGCCTACGAGCGCCTGATCCTCGACGTCCTGCTGGGCGACCCGCCGCTGTTTCCCAGGCACGAGGAGGTCGAGCTGTCCTGGAACATCCTCGATCCCGTCGAGGCGTTCTGGGCCAAGCAGAAACGGCCGGAGTCCTACGCCTCTGGCGGCTGGGGACCAGCCGGCGCGGAGGCGATGATGCAGCGCGACGGCCGCACCTGGCGGATGCCGTGATCGTCGACCTCCCGGCCACCACCACCTCGGCACTGTCCAAGACGTTGGTCAGGCTCCGCAACGACACCGGCGCCATGGCTCTCGGGCGCGTGCTGACCCTCATCATCGTCGTTGACGAGCGCGAGGCCGACGAGGCGACCGAGGCCGCGAACAACGCCAGCCGCCAACACCCTTGCCGGATCATCGTGGTCGTCCAGGGCAACCGGCGCGGCTCCAGCCGCCTCGACGGGCAGATCCGGGTCGGGGGCGACGCAGGAGCCAGCGAAGTGGTCGTGCTCCGCCTGTACGGCGCGCTGGCCGGTCAGGGTGACAGCGTCATCGTGCCCCTGCTGCTGCCGGATTCCCCCGTCGTCGTCTGGTGGCCGAAGACCGCACCGGCGGACGGCGCGGCCGACCCGATCGGCCGGATGGCGCAGCGCCGGGTCACCGACGCCGCAGAGGCGCGGAATCCGCACCTGGAACTCCGGCGCCGCGCAGCCACCTACCACCCCGGCGACACCGACCTGTCGTGGAGCCGGATCACCTTGTGGCGTGGTCTGCTCGCCGCGGCGGTCGACCAGCCGCCGTACGAGCCGGTCCTCTCGGCCACGGTCAGTGGCGGTGCAGACTCGCCGTCGACCGACCTGCTCGCCGCGTGGCTGGCCCAGACGCTGCGCTGCCCCGTCACCAAGGCACGCACCCGCAAGGGCACGGGGATGATCAGCGTCCGGCTCGAGCGGCGCAGCGGCAACATCGACCTGGTCCGCCCGGACGGGGCGGTCGCCACCCTGACCCAGTTCGGCCAGCCGGTCCGCCGGATCGCCATGCCCCGCCGGGCGACCGCCGACTGTCTTGCCGACGAGCTGCGACGGCTGGACCCGGACGAGGTCTACGCCGAGGCGCTGACCCGTGGCCTGGTGCGCGTCGGCGAGCGCCGGAGCAAGCCCGAGGGGCAAGCGATCGCCCAAGGGGAGGCGCCCTCGACCAAGGACGCCGCCCGGGAGGCCCGCCGGATCGCTCGGGCGCACTCGAAGATGAAGAGCAGCGCCATGGTCAAGGCCGATCACCCCGACGACGGCTCGGTATCCTCTGCGGTGGTGAAGAAGGCTGCGGCCCGCAAGCTCGCCGCCGTGCGCTCGGACGCCGAACCGGCCCGCGAGGCAAGGCCGCGCGCGTGACACACGGCGCCAGCGGTCCGAGCGACTCGGACAGCGACCCGGACAGCGGCTCGAAAAAAGGGCCGGGCGCCGGCCCGAGTGTCGTAGTCCACCGGGACAAGCAGCTGCTCGCCGACGCCACCGCTGCACGGCTGGTCACGGCGGTGGTAGACGCCCAGTCCGCTCGGGGCAAGGCCGACGTCGTGCTCACCGGGGGGTCCATGGGGTCGGCGGTCCTCGCTTCGCTGGCCGCCGCGCCGGCCCGGGACGCCATCGACTGGGCCTGCGTCTCGCTCTGGTGGGGTGACGAACGTTTCCTGCCCTCCGGAGATCCCGAACGCAACGAGACGCAGGCCCGAGCGGCGTTGCTCGACAGCGTGCCGCTGGACCCGGCGCTGGTGCACCCGATGGCGGCCTCGGACGGCGACTATGGCGACGTCGACTCCGCCGCTGCCGCGTATTCGCGGGAGCTCGCCGAGGCGGCCGGCCCCGGCCGCGAGGTGCCCCCGTTCGACGTCCTGATGCTCGGTGTCGGGCCGGACTGCCACATCGCCTCGCTGTTCCCGGAGCACCCGGCGCTGCACGAACAACACGGACCAACCGTAGGGGTCCACGGCTCACCGAAGCCGCCGCCGCTGCGCGTGTCTTTGACCTTCGCGGCGCTGCGTGCCGCGACCGAGGTGTGGTTCCTTGTCTCCGGTGCGGACAAGGCGGGGGCGGTCGGCCTAGCGCTGTCGGGAGCTGGCGAACTGCAAGCCCCTGCAGGAGCGGTTCAGGGTCTGCGCTCGACGCTGTGGCTGATCGACGGCCCCGCAGCTGAACACGTACCCGGGGAGTACCGCCCGCAGAGCAGGTGACCCGGCGAGGCGGCTCGGGCTGCCCGCCGGTCGCGCTGAACCGCGCGTTTGACTACTGGATGAGCCCGCGACGGCGCAGGGTGGACAACGCCTCGTCGAGGATGGCCTGGCCGTCGGCGTCGCTGCGTCGCTCCTTCACGTAGGCCAGGTGAGTCTTGTACGGCTCGACGCGGGGGGCTGCCGGCGGGTTGGCCTCGTCCCGCCCGGCAGGCAGGCCACAGCGCGGGCAGTCCCAGATCTCGGGGACCGTCATACCGAGCTCTTGCGCGAAGCTCGGCCGGTTCTCGTGGCCGTTGACACACCAGTAGGAGATGTAGAGACGCGGGGCGGCGTCACCGCGCTCGGCCTCACCCATCGGTCCCGCGCCGACCCTGCTGCCTCGGATCGCGTTGCCACTAGCCATCGAACCGCTCCTTGATGTCGATGCGTGCCGCCCGTTAGGCGCTGTGCCGTGCCGCTCCGCGTGCTGCCCGTCAGGCGAACCGCTCGAGCAAACCCAGGCCAACCACGCAGGTGAACCACACCAGCGCGACGGCGATGGTGAACCGGTCGAGGTTGCGCTCGGCGATCGAGGATCCGCCCAGCGTGCTCGACATCCCGCCGCCGAACATGTCCGACATGCCGCCGCCCTTGCCCTTATGCAGCAGGATCAGCAAAGTGAGGAACAGGCCACCGAGGACCAGGAGGACCTCCAGCCCGATCTTCACTGCCGTCATGCCGGTGGTCCTCTCTCGGTGGAAGCGAGCCTGGCGCCGCAGTCCGGCCAGGCGCCCTTGCCGGCACCCGCCGTTGCCGGGTACAGCCTACGTCGGCTCACCCGCCGGTGACGTGCTCGCGATATCGGCAGATGGCGGCGAACTCCGCTGGGTCGATCGAGGCGCCTCCAACCAGGGCACCGTCCACGTCCGGCTCGGCCATCAGGGCGGCGATCGTGCCGGCCTTGACCGACCCGCCGTACAGGATGCGGATGCCGTCCGCGGTGTCGCCGGAATACAGCTCTGCCAGGCGGGTCCGGATCGCCGCGCAGACCTCCTGGGCATCTGCCGGGGTAGCCACCTCGCCCGTGCCGACCGCCCAGACCGGCTCGTAGGCGACGACGATCGAGCGCACCTGCTCGACCGGGACCCCTGAGCCGCCGGATTCCACCTCGGCGAGGACGGCGTCGATCTGCCCGACGACGTGCTGCACGTGATTCTGCTCTCGGCGGACGTCCAGGCTCTCCCCCACGCACAGGATCGGCGTGAGCCCGTGCCGGTAGGCGGCGCGCACCTTGCTGGCCACGACCTGGTCGGTCTCGCCGTGGTACTGGCGCCGCTCGCTGTGGCCGACCGTGACGTAGGAGCAACCGAGCTTGGCCAGGAACGCGCCGGAGATCTCGCCGGTGTAGGCGCCGGCGTCGTGGGTCGACAGGTCCTGGGCGCCGTGGACCAGCGAGAGCCGGTCGCCGTCGATGAGGGTCTGGACGCTGCGCAGGTCGGTGAAGGGCGGCAGCACCGCGACCTCGACCGCGGCATAGTCGTGCCGGGCGTCCTGGAGCAGCCAGTCCAGCTTCTGCACCAGGTGGGTGCCCTGGAGGTGGTCGAGGTTCATCTTCCAGTTGCCCGCGATGAGCGGCGTGCGCCCCGACCCGGGCGGGCTCGTCGTCGGCGCCATCAGCTTTCCAGCACCGTCAGGCCGGGGAGGGACTTGCCCTCAAGGTACTCGAGGCTGGCACCACCCCCGGTCGAGATGTGGCCGAATTGCTCGTCGGCGAACCCGAGCTGGCGCACCGCCGCGGCCGAATCGCCGCCGCCGACCACGGTCAGCGCACCACCGGCGGTCAGGGCGACCAGGGCTGCGGCCAGCTCACGGGTGCCGGCGGCGAACGGTGCCATCTCGAAGGCGCCCATCGGTCCGTTCCAGAAGACGGTACGGGCGTCCGCAAGCTTTCTGGCGAACAGCGACGCCGACTCGGGCCCGATGTCCAGCCCGATCCGGTCGGCGGGTATGCGGTCCGCGGGCACCACCTCGTGCTCGGCGTCAGCGGAGAACGCCGTGGCGGCGACGATGTCGACCGGGAGGACGATCTCGACACCGCGCGAGTCGGCGTCGGCCAGGTAGCCCTTGACCGCGTCCAACTGGTCGGCCTCGAGAAGGCTCTTGCCGACCTCGAGGCCCTGCGCCGCGAGGAAGGTGAACACCATGCCACCGCCGATCAACAGCCGGTCCGCGGTCTGCAGCAGGTTGGCGATGACGGCGAGCTTGTCGCTGACCTTGGCACCGCCGAGCACCACGGCGTACGGACGCTCGGGTTCGACGGTGAGCCGCCGCAATACCTGCACCTCGGCCTCGACGAGCGTGCCGCTCGCGTGCGGCAGGCGCTTGGCGATGTCGTAGACCGAGGCCTGCTTGCGGTGCACCACGCCGAAGCCGTCGCTGACGAAGACGTCCGCCAGCCCCGCCAGCTGGTCGGCGAAGGCGCCGCGCTCGGCGTCGTCCTTGGCCGTCTCGCCCGGGTTGAACCGCAGGTTCTCCAGCACGGCGACCTGGCCGCCGACCAGCGCGTCGACCACCGCATGGGCGGACTCACCCACCGTGTCCTGCGCGAAGACGACCGACGTGCTGAGCAGTTCCCCCAGCCGGGCCGCCACGGGAGCGAGGGAGTACCGCGCCTCGGCTGCACCCTTGGGCCGGCCGAGGTGTGCGCACACGACGACGCAAGCCCCCGCCTCGGCCAGCGCCGCGATCGTCGGCACCGACGCGCGTACCCGGCCGTCATCGGTGATCCGGGCGACCCCGCCAGCAAACTCCAGTGGAACGTTGAGGTCGCTTCGGACGAGCACGCGCCTGCCGTGCAGGTCCCCTGCGAGGAGATCCTGAACCGTCGTCATCCGGCGTCAGAGGCTCGTGCCGACGTAGCTGATCAAGTCCGCGAGCCGGTTGGAGTAGCCCCACTCGTTGTCGTACCAGCCGACGACCTTGACCTGATTGCCGAGAACCTTGGTCAGCCCCGAATCGAAGATGCACGAGTGCGGGTCGGTCACGATGTCGGACGACACGATCGCATCCTCGGTGTACTTCAGCAATCCCTTCAGCGGTCCGTCCGCCGCAGCCTGCATGGCTGCGTTGACCTCGGCCACGGTCGTCTCGCGACCGGCCTCGAAGGTCAGGTCGGTGGCCGAACCCGTCGGCACCGGCACCCGGAGGGCGTAGCCGTCGAGCTTGCCCTTGAGCTCCGGCAGCACCAGGCCGATGGCCTTGGCCGCGCCCGTCGAGGTCGGAACGATGTTGATCGCGGCAGCCCGGGCCCGGCGCAGGTCCTTGTGCGGCGCGTCCTGGAGGTTCTGGTCCTGGGTGTAGGCGTGGATCGTGGTCATCAAGCCCTTGACGATGGTGAACTCGTCGTTGAGGGTCTTGGCCATCGGCGCCAGGCAGTTGGTCGTGCACGAGGCGTTGGAGATGATCGCGTGCTGAGCCGGGTCGTAGGACTCGTGGTTGACGCCCATGACGATCGTCACGTCCTCGTTGGACGCGGGCGCGGAGATGACAACCTTCTTCGCCCCGTTGTCCAGGTGCACCTTGGCCTTGGTGCCGTCGGTGAAGAAGCCGGTCGACTCCAGGACCACCTCCACGCCCAAGTCGCCCCAGGGCAGCTTGGCCGGGTCGCGCTCGGCGAAGGCTTTGATCGAGGTGGCGCCGACCGTGATGTCGGACTCGGATGCGGACACCTCCTGGCCGAGGCGGCCAAGGATCGAGTCGTACTTCAGCAAGTGGGCCAGGGTGGCGTTGTCGGTGAGGTCATTGACCGCCACGACCTCGAGGTCTGCACCCGACGCCTGCACGGCGCGGTAGAAGTTACGTCCGATCCGGCCGAAGCCGTTGATACCCACGCGAACAGTCACTGGAACAAGCCTTCCTCGGGGGAGCACATTCTGGGTCGTCGCGCGCACAACGGCGCGCACGCACTCCGTCGTACGTCGGGCACGACCCTAAGGGATACCGGTCGGTAGGCCACCGCCCGTCCACGGTGTGTGGCGGGTACGCGAGTCGCTCACGCCTCGAGCATGTCCTCGCTGAGATTGGCCTCCGTGCCCGGCACGCCGAGGTCGGCCGCCTTCTTGTCGGCCATCGCCAGCAACCGGCGGATCCGCCCTGCCACGGCGTCCTTGGTCATCGGGGGGTCGGCGAGCGCACCGAGCTCCTCCAGGCTGGCCTGCTTGTGCTCCAGCCGCAGGGTGCCCGCCTCGCGCAGGTGCTCGGGGACCTCCTCGCCGAGGATGTGCAGGGCGCGATCGACCCGCGAGCCGGCCGCGACAGCCGCCCGGGCAGAGCGACGCAGGTTGGCGTCGTCGAAGTTGGCGAGCCGGTTGGCAGTAGCACGCACCTCGCGGCGCATCCGCCGCTCCTCCCAGGCCATCACGGCGTCGTGCGCCCCGAGCCGGGTGAGCATCGCGCCGATCGCGTCACCGTCCCGGATGACCACGCGGTCGACGCCGCGCACCTCTCGGGCCTTGGCCTGAATGCCGAGCCGCCGGGCCGCGCCGACCAGCGCCAGCGCCGCTTCGGGGCCGGGGCAGGTGACCTCCATGGCGGAGGACCGGCCCGGCTCGGTCAGTGACCCGTGCGCGAGGAAGGCGCCGCGCCACGCTGCTTCGGCGTCGCACACCGACCCGCTGACCACGCGCGGCGGCAGCCCGCGGACCGGGCGCCCGCGAGAGTCGATCAGGCCGGTCTGGCGAGCCAGCGCCTCGCCGTCCTGGACGACGCGGACGACGTAGCGACTCCCCCGCCGCAGGCCGGCCCCCGCGACGACGATCATCTCGCTCGTATGGCCATAGACCTCGCCGATGTCGCGCCGCAGTCGGCGAGCCGCCATGGCAGTGTCCAGCTCCGCCTCGACTACGATCCGGCCGCCGACGATGTGCAGCCCACCGGCGAAACGCAGCGTCGAGGAGACCTCCGCCTTGCGGCAGCACGACTTGGTCACCTGGAGGCGACTCAGCTCGTCCTTGACCCGTGCTGTCATCGCCATGCGGTCATCCTGCCACCGGATACTGGGTGAGGGGCCGAGTCGGTAGGCGATGCTTCGTCCGGGTTGTCCCTGCATTTCGTCCGCGCCGGCGCCGGGCGGATTTCCCCCGAGGTCAGCCCAGGATGTCGCGGTAGGCCGCGGCCAAACGCAGCGAGTCGTGATGCCCCGGCTGGTCATGTACGGCGACCGGGCTCACCCACAGCTCGGCGCCCATACCGGCGGCGACCCGCCGCAGCAGGGCCTCGTCGGACACGACGGTGGGGTCGGCCAGCACGACGTCAAGGCGCAGGTCGGGTGCGTGGGCCGCGAGTACCTCCAGGTGGTTCTCGGCGGAGAAACCGTGCGTCTCGCCGGTGTGCATCAGCAGGTTGAGGGTGAGGATTCGCCGGGCCCGGGTCTCCAGCAGCGCGTCCCGCAGGTCCGGGACCATCAGGTGCGGCATCACGGAGGTGAACCAGGAGCCGGGACCGAGGACGACCCAGTCGGCCTCGCGTACGGCCGTGACCGCCTCGGCGCAGGCGGGCGGCTTCGAGGGCGAGAGCCGGATGCTCACGACGCGTCCCTCGGTGGTGGCCACGGCGACCTGTCCCCGGACCCGGCTGAGCCTGTCGCCCTTGCCGGCCTCCGCGCCGAGGACCGTGGCCTCGATCTCCAGCGGCACCGAGGCCATCGGCAGCACGCGACCATGGGCGTTCAGCAACCGGCCGACCAGATCGAGGCCACCGACGGTGTCACCCAGCAGGTCCCAGAGCGAGACGATGAGCAGGTTGCCCAGCGAGTGGCCGGCGAGCTCGCCGGTGCCCGCGAACCGGTGCTGGAGCACGTCGCGCCACTGAAGGCCCCACTTGGTGTCGTCGCAGAGCGCGGCCAGCGCCATCCGCAAGTCCCCGGGCGGCAGCACGTCGAACTCCTCCCGCAACCGCCCGCTGGACCCGCCGTCGTCGGCGACGGTGACGACGGCAGTGATCCGGTCGGTCACCAGACGCAGTGCGCGCAGCGAGGCGGCGAGGCCGTGCCCTCCGCCCAACGCGACGACAGCGGGACGGCCGCTCACTCCCGCCCCAGGTCCCGGTGGATCAGGATCGTGCCCACCTCGTCGCTGCTCAAGCGGGAGGCGAGGTGCTCCGCGACCGCGACCGACCGGTGCTTGCCGCCGGTGCAGCCGAGGGACAGCGTCACGTAACGGCGCCCTTCCCGCTGGTAGCCCTCGATGATCGGCGCCATCAGGTCCACGACCTTGTCGACGAAATCCATCGCGCCGGGCTGGCTCAACACGAACTCGGCGACGACCCGGTCGCGTCCGGTGAGGGGCCGCAGCTCGGGGATCCAGAACGGGTTGGGCAGGAAGCGCATGTCGAAGACCATGTCACCGTCGAGCGGGATGCCGTACTTGAAGCCGAACGACATCACGGCGATGCGCAGCCGCGGCCCGAAGTCGGCAGTGAAGATCTCGGCGATCTTGGCAGCGAGCTGGTGCACGTTGAGCCCGGAGGAGTCGATGATGACGTCGGCTTCGGAGCGGAGGTCGCCGACCAGCGCGCGTTCGCGGACGATGCCATCGAGCAGCCGGCCGTCGCCCTGCAGAGGATGTGGTCGCCGGACGCTCTCGAACCGGCGTACCAAGGCCTCTTCGGTCGCGTCCATGAAGACGACCCGGGGCTGCCAGCCCCTGTCCCGCAGCGCCGCAAGCGACTCGTGCAAGGAGGCGAAGAAGCCGCGGCTTCGCGCGTCGATGACCGTGGCCAGGCGGGCCACCCCGCGAGCCGACCGTCCGGTGCGCTCGACCAGATCCACCAGCGGCAGCAGCAGCTGCGCCGGGAGGTTGTCCACGACGTACCACCCCTGGTCCTCCAGCGCCTTGACCGCGGTCGATCGGCCGGCCCCGCTCATCCCGGTGAGGATGATCAGCTCCGGAAGCTCCGCTCGTTCCGCTGGCTCGGTCGGCTCCCGCCCGGCGGCGGGGCGCCCACTCGGGTCCGAATTCAGGGCCTGGCCGCTCATCAGTCCAGCACCTCGCCGGTGCTGACGTTGACCGCCGGCACGGTCTGCGGCTCGCCGGCCAGGTGCTCGTGGATCGTCGCCGCCAGGGCCGGCCCGATGCCGGCGACCGCGCGGATCGTCTCCACATCGGCGTTCCTCAGCCGCTTGACCGAGCCGAAATGGCGCAGGATCGACTGTTTCCGCACAGCGCCGAGTCCCGGTATGTCGTCCAGCACGCTCGCGGTCATGGCTTTGGACCGGCGCTCCCGATGGAAGGTGATCGCGAAACGGTGGGCCTCGTCACGCACCCGCTGCAGCAGGTAGAGACCCTCGCTGGACCGCGGCAGGATGACCGGGAAGTCCTGCCCCGGGACCCACACCTCCTCCAACCGCTTGGCCAGGCCGACGACCGCTATGTCGTCGATGCCCTGCTCGGCGAGGGCGGCTCGGGCGGCGTTGACCTGCGGCAGCCCGCCGTCGACCACCACCAGGTTGGGGGGGTAGGCGAAGCGCCGCGGTCTCCCGGTGTCGGGATCGATCCGGCTGGGGCCGCGCTCGTCGCCCTCGTCGAGGCTGATGTCGAGACCGCTCGCCTCCACGCGGTCGTCGATCAGCCGCCGGAACCGCCGGCCGAGCACCTCGTGCATCGCCGCGGTGTCGTCGATCTGGATGCCGCCGTCGGCCGCAGCTGCCGGCACCGCGGCTAGCTGACTGTCGGTGCCGGTGCCGGTGCCGGTGCCGGTGCCGCCGGTGCCGCGGACGATGAACCGGCGGTACTCGGACTTGCGGGAGACGCCGTCCTCGAACACGACCATGGACGCCACGACGTTGGTGCCCTGGACGTGGCTGACGTCGTAGCACTCGATCCGCAGCGGGGCGTCGGGCAGGTCGAGCGCGTCCTGCAGCTCCTGCAACGCCTGGCTGCGAGCGGTGAGGTCGCCGGCGCGGGCAATCTTGTGCCGCTGCAACGACTGGGTCGCGTTGCGGTGCACCGTCTCCATCAGCGCTCGCTTGTCGCCTCGCTGAGGCACGCGCAGGTCGACCTGAGCACCGCGCAACGCGCCGAGCCAGTCCCTCATCGCCTGGTCCTCCTGCGGGAGGACGGGCACGAGCACCTCGCGCGGCACCCCCTCGGGCGACTCCCCGCCGTACACCTGCTGGAGCAGGTGCTCGACGATGTCCGGCAGGTCCTCGTCCTCCTTCTCGGCAACCCAGCCCCGCTGTCCGCGTACCCGTCCCCCTCGGACGTGGAAAACCTGGAACGCCACCTCGAGCTCGTCGTCGGCGAGGGCGAACACGTCCGCGTCCGTTCCGTCGCCGAGCACGACGGCCGACTTCTCCAGGGCCCGGTGCAGCGCGCCGATGTCGTCCCGGAGCCGGGCCGCCTGCTCGAACTCCAGGTCGGTGGACGCCTGCTGCATCTGCTGCTCGAGCCGCCTGACGAACTTGGTCGTATTGCCGGCCATGAAGTCGCAGAAGTCGGCGGCGATCTCGCGGTGGCGATCGGCCGTCACCCGCGAGACGCACGGCGCGGAGCACTTGTCGATGTAGCCGAGCAGGCACGGGCGGCCGACCTGTCCGGCGCGCTTGAACACCCCGCTGCTGCAGGTCCGCATCGGGAAGACGCGCAGCAGCAGGTCGAGCGTCTCGCGGATGGCCCAGGCGTGGGTGTAGGGACCGAAGTAGCGGGTGCCCTTGCGTTTGGCCCCCCGCAGCACCTGAGCCCTCGGGAACTCCTCCCCCATGGTCACCGCAAGGTAGGGGTAGGACTTGTCGTCGCGGTACTTGACGTTGAACCGCGGGTCGAACTCCTTGATCCAGGAGTACTCCAGCTGCAGCGCCTCCACCTCGGTGGAGACGACCGTCCACTCGACGCTGGCGCCCGTGGTGACCATCCGCCGGGTGCGCGGGTGCAGCGCGCCGATGTCCTGGAAGTAGGAGGACAGCCTGCTCCGAAGCGATTTGGCCTTGCCGACGTAGATGACCCGGCCCGCCGCGTCGCGGAACCGGTAGACGCCCGGATCGACCGGGATCTCTCCGGGCCTCGGACGGTACGACGACGGGTCGGCCACGGATCCAACTCTAGAAGCAGCAGCCGACACCGAAGGCGCCGGCGCGAGGCTGCAACCCATGCCCCTACCAGCACCGGCGGCGGGCGCGCAGGCCACAGCCTCATAACAACCAGGGAACTCTCAGCCGTAAACGCTGTGTGGGCCATATCCCCGGTTACTGTTCGAGGTCTGGCGGCCCATAGCGGTCCGGCGCCGCTTTGTGACGTTCCGGTCGACATCACTACTCGCAGGAGGAACAGTGAACAGACATACCGCAGGGCGGGTCGCAGTACCGGTCCTCGTCGCATCGCTGGCACTGTCGGCCTGCGGCTCCCGCAGCGACACCGGCGGGGGCGGGGCTACCGGAAGCAGCTCCGGCAGCGCAGGAGGCGGTGCCGCCAAAACCGCCGTCATCGGCGTCATCGCCCCGCTGTCCGCGGACCTCGCTCCGCTGGGCCTGGGCATCCAGCACTCCGTGGAGCTTGCCGTCAAGCAGGCCAACGAGGCCAAGACCATCCCCGGGTGGACGCTGAAGGTATCGGCCAAGGACGACCAGGCCACGCCGGCGGTCGGGCAGAACGCCGCCACCGCCCTGGCCGGAGACCCGGAGGTCGCCGGCGTCGTCGGCACGCTGAACTCCAGCGTGGCGCAAAGCGTCCAACCGGTGCTGGCCAGCGCGAAGATCGTCGAGGTATCCCCGGCCAACACCAACCCCACACTCACCAAGGGCGCGGACTTCCTGAAGTCGCCCAAGCGCGCCTACCCGACGTACTTCCGCACCTGCACGACGGACGACGTGCAAGGCCCGTTCGCGGCCCGCTACCTGTACAACAAGGCGGGCATCAAGAAGGTCGCGACCATCAACGACAAGAAGACGTACGGCCAGGGCCTGGTCGCCGCCTTCACGACCGAGTACAAGAAGCTCGGCGGCCAGGTCGTCAGCGCCCAGACGATCAACCCGGACGACTCCAACTACGGCGCGGTCATCTCGAAGGTGAAGCCGACCTCACCGCAGGCGGTGTACTACGGCGGTGAGTTCCCGCAGGCGGGTCCGCTGTCCCAGCAGATGAAGCAGGCCGGCCTCAACGTCCCGCTCATGGGTGGGGACGGCATCTTCGCCGACGACTACATCAAGCTCGGGGGCAAGACCAGCAACAGCGACCTCGCCACCTCGGTGGGTGCGCCGACCGAGAAGCTCGCGACGGCCAAGGACTTCGTGTCCGCCTATGCCGCCGCCGGCTACAAGGACCCGTACGGCGCTTACGGCGCTTACGCCTACGACGCGGCAAAGGCGATCATCGCCGCGCTCAAGGTGTCCCTCGCCAGCGCGAGCGACGCCAAGTCCGCGCGGCAGGCCACGGTGGATGCCTTGGGCAAGGTCACCTTCGACGGTGTCACCGGCAAGGTCGCGTTCGACCAGTACGGCGACAGCACGACCCGGATCCTGACCGTCTACAAGGTCAGCTCCGGCAAGTGGGAAGCCGTCAGCACCTCCGAGTTCAAGTAGGCCCGACCTCCGGACGGCGGGGGTGGGCACGCCCACCCCCGCCCTCTGGCACCAGCGAGGAGGTCGTCGTGCTGCAATTCACCCAACAGCTGATCAACGGGCTGACGCTGGGGTCGCTATATGCCCTCATCGCCGTCGGATACACCGTCGTGTACGGCATCGTCCAGCTGATCAACTTCGCCCACGGCGAGGTCTTCATGGTCGGTGCGTTCGGCGCGCTGAGCACCTACCTGGTGCTCTTCAAGGACACGACGGCGCTGTGGGTGCTGCCGATCATGATCGTGGGCGCGGTCGCCGCGTCGGTCGCCGTGGCCGTGGTGACGGAGCGGGTCGCCTACCGTCCGCTGCGCAACGCGCCCCGGCTGGCGCCGCTGATCACCGCCATCGGCATCTCGGTCTTTCTCCAGGAGCTCGTCCGGCTGATGTACGAGAAGGTTCCCTTCGCGAACTTCCCGAGCGCCAAGTCCCGCATCCCGTTCCCTCAGATCGAGGGGGTGACCGGTACGCCGTGGACCCCGTTCAGCCTGACGATCCAGCGGCCGGCGCTGTTCACCATGGGCTCCCTGGCGGTGTGCGCCGCGCTGCTCTACGCCTTCATTAACCACACCAAGCTCGGCCGGGGGATGCAGGCGGTCTCCCAGGACCCTGACACCGCCCGGCTGATGGGCATCAACGTCGACCGGATCATCGTGGTCGCCTTCGCTCTCGGTGCGGCGCTCGCCGGCGTGGCCGGAGTCGCCCAGGGGCTGCAGAACAACAACATCGACTTCCACATGGGGTTCCTGGCCGGCCTCAAGGCGTTCACCGCCGCCGTCCTCGGCGGCATCGGCAACGTGCAGGGCGCGGTGGTGGGCGGCCTGGTCCTCGGCGTCGTCGAGGGCATGGCGACGCAGTACATCCCCGGCCAGTTCGGCGGTAGCGCCTGGAAGGACGTCTGGGCGTTCGCCCTGCTCATCCTCGTGCTGGTATTCCGGCCGCAGGGGCTGCTCGGCGCGCGGGTGGTGGACCGGGCATGAGAACCCCCACGCTGCTCTCACGAGGTTCCCGATCCGGCGCTGCCCGAGCCGGCGCTGCCCGAGACGGGGCTGGGCGGCACTCCCATGGCCAGGCTTCCGCCCGGGCGTGGCCTGCGGGGCTCGCGGGGGCAGCTCTGCTGATCGTCGGAGCGCTCCTGTCATGGAGCTACAACCCGGCGATTCTGGGCAACCTGTCGCTGACCGGAAACCCCGGCGGCCTCCAGGTGCTTGCCATCCTCCTCGGCGTCATGGCGGTCCTGCTGCTGCTCACCGAGAAGGGGCCGCTGCGCTCGGCCGGTAGCTGGGTCGACGCGCAGCTCGGCCTGCGGGCCCTGGCGACCTGGACCCTGGTGTACATGGTTGGCGCCATCGCGGCGATCGCCCAGCAGTCCGGCGGTCTGATCAACGTCGACCCCGGCGGTTGGGTATCGCTCGCGGGAGCGGCGCTGCTGTTCGCGGCGTCCCGGCTGGCACCGGGTCCCACGGCCAGTGGAGTCCATGACGCCCAGGTGGCGGGCCGAGCGGCCGAGCGGCCATTGCCCCAGTGGGTCGAGATCGTGATCATCGCCGCCGTCATGGCGGCGGCGCTGTTCGGTGCGGCGTACGCCCTGAACCGCAGCGACGCATGGTCCTTCCTGCTGTTCGGGGTGTTCCTCGGCGCGCTGGTGGCAGCCTGCGCCCGCAGCGGCGTCCTCAGCTGGTTCGGGCTGATCGCCGCCCGCAACCGACAGGTGCTGACCCTTGCCGCCTT